>ERZ773212.191-NODE-191-length-32841-cov-3.848380_pt1 | contig 32841 bp, 22 predicted proteins | sample MGYA00581005_ERZ773212 | MGnify/ENA primary metagenome ERZ773212 (study PRJEB29015, sample SAMEA2738154) | human oral metagenome | biome: human oral; feature: human-associated habitat; material: saliva | place: China | collected 2196 ... | reverse complement strand
GCATCTGAAGCCGGTGCGTGTAGCGGGCTCCACTGTTTCGCGGACGACTCTGCATAATGCTTATGAAGTTGACCATAAAGGTGTCCTGATCGGCGATACCGTAGTTGTACGCAAAGCGGGGGATGTGATACCTGAGCTTGTAGGGCCGGTACTTGCCGCACGCAAAGGGCGCGAAGGGCAGCTGCGCAGGTTTGCCATGCCCCGATACTGCCCAAGCTGCGGAACTGAACTCGCCCCTGAAAAAGAAGGCGATAAAGATATCCGCTGCCCTAATGTGGAATCCTGCCCGGCGCAGCTGTCCAACCGGATACTTCATCTTGCATCACGCCAGGCTTTTGATATTGAGCATCTGGGGGAGCAGAGCGCGCTGGCCCTCACTAACCCTGAGAATAACCGGCCCGACTCGGTATCGGAATACCTGCCTGATGTCAGGGAGATAACGGTAGCCCCCGGCCAGGAGCCGCCATTGTACGAGCCCGACCCTGCGCTGCAGCTCCCTGAAGTGCAGTCACCCGCAGTGACAAGCGAAGCTGATCTGTTCTCCCTCAGGGCAGATGACCTGCGTGATGTACGGATATGGCGTGAGATCCCTGTTATTGAAGTGGTACAGGGCACTGACCCTGTCACAGGGAAGAAAACAAAGACCCGTAAAAACAGGGGAGGAAGCGGGCTATGGTCACAGTCCCCGGCATTCTATAACCTTCCTGCCAGGGGGGGTAAGGCTTCTGATGCCCAGCCTTCACGTACAACAGTAGAGATGCTCAGCGAATTTGATAAAGCTAAGGATGCTGAACTGTGGAGGGTCCTTGTAGCACTGTCTATCCGCCATGTCGGCGCTCCAACCGCAAGGCTTATTGCGAAGAGGTTCAGGACGTTGGATGCTGTGGCGGCTGCTTCGGAAGAAGACCTTGTTTCCGTTGATGGGGTCGGTGCCGAGATCGCAGCCTCTGTTGCATCATGGTTCCTCCAGGCACGGGATCCGGAAAGCTGGAGAGGGAAAATACTGCATGCCTGGTCTTCCGCTGGTATTGGGAGCCAGGCGGCTGAAGATCCTGGGCTGGAGCAGACGCTTGAAGGCAAAACTGTCGTGGTCACAGGGACCCTTGCTGATTTTTCCCGCGAATCGGCGAAAGAAGCTATTGAAGCCAGGGGAGGCAGGGCTTCCGGTTCCGTAAGCAAAAAAACTTCATATGTGGTTGTCGGTTCTTCTGCAGGCTCCAAGGCAGCAAAGGCTGAAGAGCTTGGCATACCTATATTGGATGAAGACCAGTTCAGGCAGCTCCTTATGCATGGGGACGTTCCTCATGAATGATTCTCCTGTCAGCAGCATCCCCGGGGATGCCGGCAATACTGACGGTATTGTATCGGGATCGGGCATCTCGGAAAGTATTTCTGATGACGAAAAGGAATTCCGCCGGGCTGTCCGCACGGATATTATGAACAGGCTTTCAGCGGTGGTTGACCCTGAGCTTGGAAGGAGCATCACAGACCTTAATATGGTCGTGGGGATTGATATCAGGCCCGTTGAAGGCAAGCCAACTTTTGAGGAGCTGTTCCGGTACAGTCCTGGTGCCGGCAGCAGGGGTATGCCTCTTTCCCGGGAACGCCCTTATTATGATATTACTGTCCATCTGGAGCTTACTGTGCCGGGCTGTCCGCTGAGCAGCACTATCGTATCAGGTATTGAAAATGTGGCGGGCAGCTATTCGGCAGCACATGTGAGCATCAGTACACAGGTCGATACCATGAGTGAAGAAAAGCTTAACAGCCTGGTAGCGCAGCTTAAAAAAGAACGCAGAGAGAACCCTTTCCATAAAAGCGGTGTAAAAACACGTATTTTTGCTGTGGCATCAGGGAAAGGCGGGGTAGGGAAATCTGCGGTTTCGGCAAACCTTGCTGCGGCTTTCGCAGCAATGGGGTACAGCACGGCAGCCATTGATGCCGATATTTATGGGTTTTCATTGCCGAAACTGTTCGGCATCCACGGGAGCCCCACTAATCTTAACGGCATGCTTATGCCCATGGAAGCATGGGGGGTCAAACTTATATCTATTGGCATGTTCGCCGGCTCTGAAAGGGCGATCCTGTGGCGTGGCCCGAGGCTGCAGAGGTCCCTGGAACAGTTCCTGTCGGATGTGTGGTGGGGGCAGCCTGATGTGCTTGTTATTGATTTGCCGCCGGGGACAGGTGATATGACGATCACTGTGGTACAAGCCCTTCCTAATGCCCATATGCTTGTTGTGACTACGCCTCAGCCGTCAGCATCCGATATTGCTGTGCGTGCCGGGCTGGTGAGCCTCCAGCTTCCTGTTAAGGTTGGCGGAGTCATTGAGAATATGTCGTGGTACGACCATGCAGGCGAAAGGCTGCATATTTTCGGCCAGGGGGGAGGCCAGCGTGTCAGCAGCCAGCTGACCAGGGATGTGGGGTATGATGTCCCTCTGCTGGCACAGCTTCCCCTGGATCAGAGTATCCGTGTAACAGGGGAGGCAGGGCGTCCTGTCGTCCTCAAAGAGGATGGTTCCCTGGCTGATACCCGGATCGCGCAGCAGTTCAAACATATTGTTGACCAGCTTATGGGTGCCGGAGGCGATGAGGAAGCAAGGTACCGGACGGCAGAAGGCAGCCACGGAAAAGGTAAAGGGCAGGAAAGATGAAAGATTTTGATACAATAAACGGCCCCCGCCGGACAGGGCATTCTGTTGCGTTCCCATGGCCCCGGTTTCTCCTGCTGATATGTGCAGGCCTTGCCGCCCTGGCCGGGACCTTTGCTGCACTTTTGCGCTCCAATCTTCCCTCGCCGGTCACACGCCCGCCGCTTGCTGACGCGCACGGGGCTTTGATGGTGTTTGGTTTCCTGGGCACCGCGATATGCCTGGAACGGGGTGTCGCCTTCCGTGCGGGTTCCCCGCGCAAGCCTGCATGGGGTTTTCTCGCGCCTCTGAGCGAAGCGCTGGGAATGCTGTCCATGATCCTCATCATGATGAGGGTGGTTCCGCTGTCCCTCTGGCAGCTGGTCCCGGGGATCTTCTGGGCTGCCGGGATGTTCCTGCTGAGCGCAGTGTATGCCGTTATCTGGTTCAGGCAGCACTCTGTATCTGTCCTCATCCAGGTACTTGGATCGGCTGCCGGCGCCTGCTCGGCAGGATTATGGGCATCGGGCATCAGTGCTTCTGCACTTGCCCCGTGGTGGATGGTTTTTCTTGTGCTGACTATTGTTGGGGAACGGCTTGAGCTTGCGCATGTTTCTTTTGTCGGCAGGTATGTTGAACCCGCCCTTATATCTTCTTCTGCAGCAACTGTACTTTCGCTGCCGCTGCAGCTGATGCTCCCTCCTGCGGGATATGCTGTCCTCGGCCTGGCATTACTTGCATTACTGGTGACAATGCTGCTTAATGATACGGCAATAAAAACATGGAAGGTGCGCGGGGTCACAGGGTTTATGGGCGTCTGCATGCTCCTGGGGTATGCATGGGCGCTGTTCGCCAGTATTTTATGGATATTCGGAGTTTACGGCGATAATGGTTATTGGGCAGATATGGGGATACATGCACTGGCTTTGGGGTTTACCATATCAATGGTTATTGCCCATGTATGCGTTATCGTCCCCTCTGTTATCCGGCGGGCGATGCCTTACAGCCCCGTCCTGTGGCTGCCGCTGGCCCTTCTGCATCTTGGGCTGGTATTAAGGCTGCTCGGTGCTGCACGAGGGGTATCTGCCCTGTGGCAGACAGGTGATTTTATTGATGTTGTTGCAGTCTTTTCACTTATATTATGCGTCCTGGGGATGAATATTTACGCAGCATCCAGGCGCCGGAGGAATAAGCATCCTGTGGCCCATCCTGCCAGTTCCGCCGTCGTTGCCGGTCCTGCCGGGGCAGTTTCTTCGCGCCGGGAAATTTCAGCTACGCATCCGTCTGGGCATCCGGAGGGACCGGAACAGCCCCATAGGGAGGATTCCCACCATCTGAAGCACTCGGAGGGCTCAGGGCCTCCTGCGGCGCAGAAGCCCGGTCGTGAAAGGGTCCGCAGGCGTGTAACGCAGACGCATTCAGATATATCTGACTATGCCCGGTCCCGCCGTACTTTTTTCACAGTATCCGGGTGGTCTGTACTGTGTACGGCAGCAGTACTTTTAGTATGCAGTTTGATAATCGGGATGCATCCTGCGCTTGTGGCTAACCAGGGCGGGGCTTCCGGCAGCTCTTCGCTGCCGCAGGGGCTGCAGGGACAGGGGCAGGGTCAGCATGCCGCAGCAGTTGTGCCTACCGGGAAAACCACAACTGTCAAACTCCGTGTAGGGGCTGGCGGGATGTCCTTTTCCCCTGCACGGCTGGCGGTGCCTGCGGGCAACAGGCTTGTTATTGAGTTCTCCAATACGGGTGATCAGACGCATGATCTGGTGGTGGATAACGGTTCGACGACCGGTCGTGTATCTCCCGGGGAAGTCAAGAAGCTGGATGCCGGCGTAATCGCGTACAGTATGGAAGGATGGTGTTCCCTGGCGGGGCACAGGCAGATGGGGATGGCCCTCCATATAGCTGCTTTAGATAATAACGGCAATGAGATCGCCGGCCCTTCTTCGCAGCAGGGAAGCCATGTCGAGCAGCCTTCAGGCAGTGACAGCAACGCCCAGCCTTCCACTCCCGTACCTTCATCCGCAGCCCTGCGCAGGCAGGCGGAAAAGAGCGCGCCGTACGATCCTTGTATGCCTGATTATACGGATTCGCAGTCAACACAGAGCAGCGGAAGCATTAATGGTATGCAGGGCGTAGTACGCAGGGTAACAATGACTGTCACTGAGGCAAAAATCACTGTTGCTGAAGGGTTTACGCAAACAGTAATGCGCTACAACGGCACTATCCCCGGCCCTGTGCTCCGCGGGAAGGTGGGGGATGTTTTTGAAGTGACCCTGATTAATAAAGGGTCTATGGATCATTCCCTTGATTTCCATGCAGGCGATGATGCTGCTCCGGATAAGGCGATGCATTCCGTAAAACCGGGAAAATCCCTAGCCTACACATTCCGGGCATCGCGTGCGGGCATATGGATGTACCACTGTTCAACTATCCCAATGACCGTACATATTGCGGGCGGTATGTATGGGGCGGTGATCATTGAACCGCAGGCGGGTCTTCCTCGGGTGGATAAGGAGTACGTCCTTGTTGGCGGGGAAATGTACCTTGGCAGCAATGGGAAAGGTGCTGACACCCAAAAAATAGCGCGGATGGTACCCGATATAGCGGTATTCAACGGCCGCGCATTCCAGTATGACGCGCATCCCCTTACTGCGCAGGCCGGCAAACGTATACGTATCTGGGTGATGAATGACGGGATCAGCTGCTCCATGCCATTCCATGTAATAGGCGCGCAGTTCTCAAGCGTATGGACCGAAGGCAGATACACGGTGAAGGATAATTCTTCAGGATCCGGTGTGATGGAGCGTAATACCGGGGCTCAGGTACTTCCTCTCATGCCTGCGCAGGGGGGATTCGTGGAGATCGATTTCCAGACGCCGGGAAGGTACCCCTTTGTCAACCATTCCATGAGCCTGGCTGAAAAGGGGCAGCACGGGTATATTGATGTAAGTAAATAATAATACGCATTATTTTCCAAAGGAAAAGGTACTCTTGAAAGTATTAAAGGGGCATAGGGGAAAGGTATAGTATGTCTGATTCCGGTAATCTTCAGCATAATGATAAGCCTGAGAATAGTGATAATAATGACGATAAGGGTCTGACACAGCGTGTCGGTGATACCGAATACCCCATTACTTTTTCTGGCGTGGATGACGGCTATCCTAGTCTCTCTTTGCTTCCTACCGGCGCTATGCTGTTTACTGAGGCTAAGCATACGAATAATGAGGGGGAACCTGTCCAGTCCACTAAAACGATGCCTGATGCCAAGGAGGGGAGGTCGTCGTATTCGTGGCGGCGTGTGTGGGTATGGACTGTTGTGTATGCTGTGGGGTTTTGTGTTTCTACGTTTTTGGAGGCATGGTATATTCGGCAGAGTATGGACAGCCGCAGCCGCGGCCAGTCATGGCTGTTTAATTTTATTTATATTTTGCCTGATTCCTTGGTCCCGCAGTCAGTAAAAAACTGGTATTGGAACCTGCAAAGAGCTACTATCGTAGGCGCATTCGATTATATATTTATATCTTTTGGCCTGATGAGTATTATACTCATGTCGTTATGGGTATCTATCAGCAGTTACCGTGCGTGGAAGAAGGATCCTACAGCTGTTATTGTGTCGGGGAAAATACTGTACCCTGTGCTGCGTTTTAGTTCGATAGTGGTTTTATTTGCTTTTTCTGTCCTTGTGGGTTATGGCTTAGGGTGGAACTGGTGGTATGACTCGTATATTAGGCCGGGTGTGCTGACGGGTCCTATTGCTGATCGATGGGATTATAGCAGGCCAGCTCCGTTGAATCTGGCCCGGTGGCAAGGGCACATTCCTGGACAACCGTGTATTGGTGTTGCGGGGAGTAAGGAGTGTTCTCCGGATAGATATACGTGGTATGGTACGTGGGATGATCTGCATAACAGGGTACCGGCCAATATCGTGCCTACCGTGGTAATATGCGTCATCGCTGTGGTATGCCTTTTGGCGATACATATGTATCTGATCCGGAGCAAAGGAAATCCTGACGCCTACTGGAAACCCGCTTTTGTTTCCAGCTCTGTCCTGTTTGGTATTCTGGCCGCTGGCTTGTTTGTCCAGGCACTGTTCGCCCATTCTATCGCTGCTAACGGAGTGCTGTTTGATGGCTTTGTACTTCTTATGATTGCTGCTTTGGGTATTATCGGTTTCCGGATGCAGCTGGCGACCTATTGGACATGCGTAAAACGTAGGAAAGCCCATTTCGAATGGCTGGCAGGCTACGAGATAGTAGTGGTAGCAGTTGCGATCATTATCTGCGCCCTCCTTTTAGTATTTGGAGAAAACGTTACACTGGAAGTTTAATCATAAGATAAAAACTTTGCCGTTAGGGCAGCTATATTAAAAAACTGAGCTGTGCAGGGATTCCATGCGGTAAAGGGATAAGCCTCTCCGCTCTGATTTGGGCTGCTGCCTGTATATAATGATTTATAGTAATTCAGCTCCTGTAACGAATAGAGGAATAAGAATTGGCTTCATCTTTATCCCATCCGGATTTTAACCTCATGTTTTTGCCGCCTGATTCATGGGTAGAGATAGCAGTTGACCCTGCCCGGCGTTCGGTGCAGGTTGCTGCTCTTATGAAAACAGTACAGAAGGTTTTTCCCAACACAGGCAATTCATATGCGGCGCTGAGCCGCAGCGTGGAGGCAATGTTTGCTGAAGCTTGGGGAGCAGGCGTAAGATATGCAATCATGCCCCGTATCCGCGTGGACGGTACCATCAATATGCTGGCCTTTTTTACCGTAGCGGTCATCCCGGCAGCTTCCCCTGATGGGGATACCGGTATGCAGCGCAATGAGATATACCGTTCGCTCGTAAAAGAGCGTGAACAGTTCCTCGACGGCGAGTTCAGCGAAATTACAACAACAGAGAATACCTCTTTAGGAAAAGGCGTGCAGGCTGCTTCTGTAGAATATATGCAGACGAAAAAAGGCAAAGACATCTCCCGCAAAATATCATTATTCAGGGCTTTCTTCCCTGTAATGGATCAGACTATTGTAGCTACTGGGACCTGTTTCCAAGAGGAATACAGGGATATCCTTTTCAGGATGTTTGGGCTGATGGCTTCGACCCTGTCAGTTGAACCGGCAGAGAGGGGCGGGGAAGTTAGCGATGAATGAAACAGTGATATTCGAGAATACTCAGCTTTTACAGGATTTTGAGGATTTTTTCGCCGTATATAAGGATGCTCTGGATAATTATGGGCGTGGACTTGACGGTGAGGAAGTTAAAGATGCATGTGTAGAGAGAGCATCCCGTCTGTTCGGTCCAACATCTTTTACCACAATGGTCATGAATGCCCTGCTCACTGATGAAGAAAATAGCCGGCAGCAGGAAACAGGGTTCCTGCAGGGCTGTATTGATATGGTGAGAGAAACAGGAAGTGCTGGATGGCTGTTCCGGCTGATCTATGTCTCCTGCACCGCCAGTTATAATATTGATCCAGGTAATGCCGAAGGGGCAGGCCATGATGATGGTCTGCTCGTTCCCCTTGCAGCTAGTGGCGAGTATTCGTCAGAATATGCGGATGATGTATGCCGCATGGCTGCGCATATCATCCTTGCTTATGGTACGCGCACTTTTCTGACGCAGAAAACTGCGGCTGATCTTCTCAACGGCAAATTTGAGGATGCTTTGGATTCACTGGAGAATGAGGCAGGCGTATATATTGATATGAGTACCGTGTTTCCCAAGGATATGGTCGCCGATAGTGACCAAAACCCTGAGGCCGTTGGCTCTGTATCGGATACGGATGCTTTCCCTCCCGAAAATATCCCCCGTGTCCCTATAACAGGGATTAATTCCCTTGGTATGCTTGACGATAATGATGATGAGGGAATCCCCAGGCAGATCCAAGATGTTTATGCCGGCATTTCTGATCAGGATCCAGAGGTATACAGCAGCGCTGGTGATAGCATAGGCCAGGACGGGAAAGTGTATCCGTCTGAACCTGAAAATAGTAGTGCACAGGATTTACCGTATTCGGAGGCAATACCTTTCTACCTGTATACGCTGGATCAGGTGAGGGATCATATAAACGTTATATACGGAGCTTCCGAGAATATTCCGCAGAGGAAAAGAGACAGCGGCAGCCCCTATACTCCGGGCAGGCAAACTTTGGCAGATAATCTTGAAAAAGTTGTATATGATCTGGAGCATAGCTGGGATAACCAAGATTATACGGTCAGCCAGCTGTCTACACTTATAGGTTACCGGATGGCTGGAATGGTTGTAAATGATAAAGATAACGGCCCGACTTCGCTTATGCAGGCCCTCGATGTGTGCGAGCAGAGTATACGCAGCGAAGGCGTCCTAGCTATCCCTTTTCTCCTTGTAGAGGCGGCCCGGCAGATAGCGGCTTCGCAGTTCTCCGACGAAGAGGGGGCTGAATACCTGCGGTCCATAAGCCTGGGCTGTGCAGATGCTGCGGGTGTGCTGCTCACATGGGTTGCTGATCCCGCTGACGCGATGAGGTGGGCTTTACTTATCCTTGACGGCGATCTGGATAAGTATGACCAGGAATTACATAGTATAAGCCAAAGTATTTAGGCAGCATCCCTGCAGGATATGTGGTAGTTATGCGTGTGATAAAGAAAAAAGGTTTTGCATGGATGCGCGAGCATCCATTTATTACAGCAGAATGTAATGTACAGGATAATGTGGATGAGGCAATAGCACATTGGCTTATCTCCCAGAAACCGTCTTTCCTTCTTCCTCTCCGATACGAAACCTGCAACGGTAGGCATTATTTCTTCTATGACCTTACCGGTGCAGGGAACCCCATCGTACAAGATAGCCAATGCCTCAGGATCAGGGCTTTCCTCCGTTTCTCGGCACAATACAGAGGAAACGCATCCCGAAGGCCACTAAAAACAGTTTTTACATACAGTTCCCTTATCCGTGAGCTATGTTCAGTAATGCATGAATGTGATATGCATAAACTGCCACTACGGTATGTGTCCTGGGATCAGCGTCATATCTATTGCAGCGGAGAGAGAGTAAAATTCATATATATACCTGCTGCAGGAATGTTCACAAATAAAAGGACTATATATATCTGCCCGTGGAAACTTCTGCAAGGTTTAGGCGAGGACGGAAGTAAAACTATCTGCTGTAATAGTGCTGCGGATGTGCGGCTGTATAAAGCGATCCGGGATTACGCACCCTGTAGCAGTACAGGTATAAACGCTGCAGCTACAGGGCGTAACAACAATATCCGTGTTTCCCATTCCCAGTCCGGAATTCGGATCCATGATCCGCAGCTTCTGGAAAAGGAAGAACACGAATACTTCCGGTTCCTCGAATCCCTGCTCTGGCTGCCGGCAGTCAGAGCAGGGATCATATTAAATATGGAAATACAGCTCGTATTCCAATGGGGTGGGGGCAAGCCTCTGCATCTCGATCTCAGCACTCTTGAGGTCTATCCACGTCTGGATAAGGTCATCAGTGAACACATCGCCTTCGCTGAGGAAGTCATGGTCTTCTTCCAGGGATTTCAGTGCCTCATCAAGGGAAGCGGGAACCTGTTTTACCAGGGCATGCTCTTCGGGCGGCAGTTCGTAAAGGTCCTTATCGATAGGATCCGGCGGCTCAATATGGTTGAGGATGCCGTCAAGCCCTGCCATCAGCTGTGCTGAGAAGGCAAGGAACGGGTTGCAGCTGGGGTCAGGCGCGCGGAACTCAATACGCTTGGCAGCCGGGGAAGTGCCGGCCAGGGGTATGCGAATAGCTGCCGAACGGTTACGGGCAGAGTATACAAGGTTTACAGGCGCTTCATATCCGGGTACCAGGCGCTTGTAGGAGTTCAGGGAAGGATTGGTGAATGCCAGTACAGAGGAAGAGTGCTTTATCAGCCCTCCAATATACCAGCGGGCAATATCCGACAGCCCGCCGTACCCATTTTCGCTGTAAAACAGGGGTTCCCCATTCTTCCACAGCGACTGGTGGCAGTGCATACCCGTACCGTTATCGCCTGCAAGGGGTTTAGGCATAAAAGTCGCAGCTTTCCCGGCAAGATATGCTGTTTCGTGGACAACATACTTATATTTCATGAGGTCATCGCCTGCATGGGTCAGGGTATTGAAACGGTAGTTGATCTCCTGCTGCCCTGCAGCGCCGACTTCATGGTGCGATCGTTCAAGTATCAGCCCCACTTTCTGAAGGTTAGCAACCATATCATCGCGGAGGTCCTGGCTATGGTCGATTGGGGGGACAGGGAAATATCCACGCTTCACCCTGTTCTTGAACCCGACGTTGGGTGTACCGTCTTCTTCGTACTCCTCAGCGGAATTCCACGGTGCTTCCACAGAATCGATCTCGTAGAAAGAGCGGCGCATGGAATTTTCAAACCGCACCTTGTCAAAAATAAAGAACTCAGCTTCCGGTGCAAAATCAGCTGTATCTGCAATGCCGGTGGAGTTAAGGTAAGCTTCAGCTTTCAGAGCTACCTGGCGGGGGTCGCGTGAATACGGCTCATCCGTTATAGGGTCAACAATCGAAAATGCTACGTTCAGGGTTTTATGGGCCCGGAACGGATCAATATAAGCAGTTTCCACATCCGGGATAAGCTTCATATCAGACTGGTTGATCGCCTGGAACCCCTGCATTGATGAGCCGTCAAACGGCATGCCGTCGGTAAAGGCGTCTTTGAGGAATTCGCTTGCCGGTACTGTAAAATGCTGCTGGACACCTATCAGATCAGTGAAACGTACAGATACGTACTCCACTTCTTCTTTATCGATAAGGGCTTCTACATCTTCTTTTGTACTTATGTCGGCCATATGCCGCTCCTTTCCAGTACCGTATTTATCCTTGTGGATATTGTGATATCTGTGGCTAGATATCTTTCTTTCCAGTGTAGTTCGGGGTACACATAAGTTCTGTAAATTACTTGCCGCGCATTGCCCTGCGGCTTACCTTCTTCATACGGGCAGGATCAACGCCCTTCGGGATAGGCAGCCCATTTTTGCTTTGCAGTGTACGCAGGCGGTCGTTGACATGTTCAAGTTCATCCATAGTGAATTTGATTTTATGGCGTTTGCGCAAATGCCTGCGCAGTTTGCTCAGCGGGACCTGCCCGTCGCCGTTGCCCACAGAGACCCTGTAGACAGGGATATCAGACCCCTGTGTAACACGCCGTATTTTCTGGGTCTCCCTGTCCATCGCCGCATTCGTGGCATCAAGCGGGCCTTCTGCTACAAGGTAGACACCGTACAGTGAAGTCCCGCGCCAGATCGCATTCTTTGTGCGGGGATCGACCCATACCGGTTCTTTGGTGAACTGGATTACCCGTCCTGTGAAGCGCCCGCTTGACAGGCTGTCCAGCACTGCCCCTGCAGCGCCAGGCTGGCCTTCAAGGCGTTTGTATCCGGCCGCTTCGCTCCGGTTGGTCAGGATGACTGTCATTACAAGGAACCCCAGCAGCAGTGCCGTGATGATGTTGAGGATCCAGCCTATCCACCCGTTCCGCAGGATGAACCCCAGCCCGATAATAAGGGCTGCAGGGATGATGAAGCCTCCGAGCATCCACCATGTGATGGACGGGTCTTCCTTTTTTGTAAAATCGTAGATCATCTTCATCTGCTTGAAGATATTGCGGCGCTTGGGTTTTCCGCTGTTTTTGCGGGAAGCTGAAGATGCGGGGGAAGGTTTAGGGTTTGTGTTCCTGCTGTTGCGTGATTTCAGGTCGGCCATACATACCTCTTATATAGTGTCAACTGTAAAACTACCTGATATCAGTGTACTTGACAGATACTACTTAACGCACGTGAAGGGGCCTGCCGTCAGCTTTAAGCAATGCCTCGCCGAGTGATTCGCTCAGCGTAGGGTGGGGGTGGATAAGCCGGGCAGCATCAGCCAGGGGGATATGGTTCCCGATTATCTGTTCGGCCTCAGCAATCAGTTCGCCTGCACGCACTCCGGCTATATGCACCCCGATCACATAACGGGTATCCCCGCCTTCCCCGGGATGCAGTGCAGTAACAACAGTGATGCTCCCGCCTGACTGTTCCATAAGCACCCGTGAATTGGACAGGAGGGGGAGGACGGTTTCCTCAACATCTGTGAACTGTCCGGGCAGCCCCTGTGCCTGCTCGGAAGTGTACCCTACGCTTGCTGCCTCGGTTGTCGAGTAGACTACCTGCGGGACAGTTTTTTCATCGACCGGGCGGGGGAGGGTGCTTAATATCCCCTGTTCACAGGCGATGCTTTCAGCAATAGCAATACCCTGCGCAAAAGCTTTATGCGCAAGCTGACGGCCTGCGGTCACATCCCCGGCTGCCCAGATATTGGGGATCGATGTTTTCCCGAAAGGATCGGTTTTTATGCTTCCATCGCCGTTTATCGCAATATTGAGGCTGCGCAGCCAGGGGCTTTCCGTCGCAGGCCTGCGTCCGATAGCGATAAGGGCCTTATCTGCCTTGAATTCGAGCGCTTCGCTGCTGTCCCCGGTACCGCGGGTATAGGAGATAACAGCCTGCGGTTTGCCTTCATGGGTTTCCGCAATATCTGTCACATGCAAAGAAGGTATAAATTTTATCCCTGCACGTTTCAGGCCCCGCATAACAGACGCCCCCATATGGCTGTCGCTATGCGACAGGGGGCGGCCTTTACGCATAAAAACAGTGACTGAGCTTCCCATCGCATTCCAGAAGCTGGCGAACTCCAGTGCAATAGCCCCGGAGCCGATGATCCCCACAGTTTCCGGGATCTCTGCGAGCTCAAGCGCCCGGTCAGAATCAAGGACCGTATCGGAGAATCCAACGCCTGGGAATGGTACTGTGCATGACCCTAAAGCAAGTATCACATTCCCTGCGGTGACAGATGTTTTCCCGGTACCGTCAGCAGAGACCCGGACCGTATGCGGGTTATCCTTATCACTGATTGAAGCATACCCTTTAATAACCGTTATACCGCGGAAATCGATAAGGGAGGCAAGGCCTGAAACCATCGTGCCGGTTATCTTTGCCTTCCGCTCAAACAGTTTCCCGGTATCTGCCGATACGGCGGTTTCATCTACAGAAATACCCCAGTACTGTGCTTTTGATATCTCTTCGCGGGCATGGGCTGCGGTGAGCAGCGCCTTGGTGGGGATACACCCCCGGTTCAGGCAGGTACCTCCCAGGGTCGCGTCTTTTTCAATAAGCGCAGTTTTCAGCCCCAGCTCTGCGGCACGCAGTGCAGTTGCGTATCCGCCGGGGCCGGCTCCGATAACAGCAACGTCATAGTCATAACGGCCGGAGCTGCCGTGCTCCTGCCCTTTACGTATATTCCCGTTTGTCTGCATAATCCAGCGCTGCTACTTATCTTTTACTATATTTTTTTCGCGCCACTGCCTATAACCGCTGTGTTTGGGATGGGCCGGTTTAGGCAGGCGCCAGCGGCGTATATTCATAGCCCGCTGGGCGGCATACATCCCGGAACGCATTTTGCGGTTAACGCTTTCTTCACCGTAATGCAGGATAAGCTGCTTTTTCAGCCCGCGCCACATAATGACCAGATCAGCCACGGCAACAAAGAAATATGCATAGATCAGGACCATAAGCACAAGGGCAAGGGCAGGGAACCATCTGATCACGACCAGCGACAGGACGAGGACGACGAGGATGAAGGGCATGAAGTATTCTGCAATATTCCATCGCGAATCTACGTAATTTCGGATATAAATACGGAATGGGAGACGCTCAGCGGCAGGCATATGTGCAATGTCGCCCGTACGCATTGCTTCGTATTCCTTGTCCTGGCGTTCACGGGACCGGAGCCGGGCAGCTTTGCGGCTTGCTTTACGGTCTTTGGGAACCAGAGGGCGCAGCTTTCGGGCTTCTGCCTGGCTGCGTTTAGGGGTAGGCCTGCCTTTTTTGCCGCTGCCGGCAGCATTACCGGCACTATCAGATGAAGCTGCCTGCGATGAGGCGCCACTGCCTTCGTCTGATAAAGCAGCTTCGGAGTTTTTTTTCCTCTTGAACAAGTTCCATTCCATGGTTTTTTACCATACCGGCAAGGATAGACGCTAAACGCTGCAATTATCGCTGCCCTGTGCCACTATAGGAACTGACACGGGTGCTTTACCTTCTGTCCGGCAGACAGGTCATACGGATACCTGCATGGTATCCTGATCATCTGCGGCAGGGGCAAGGCTGAGAAACGGTCTGGCTGCCAGGCCGATACCGATAGAACGTCCACCGGATAATACCGGCATACGGAAAGTCGCTTGACCCGTGCTTTTCGAGTATTTTACTAAGGAAAGGCACATTATGGACTCGAATATTCCATCAGTACAACCAGTACATTCCCCATCCCCACGCACGGCTCCTCTACGGTGGCGTGTGGTAGATATCGTCGTCGCCTCGGTTATAGGGGTAGTCAGCGCTTTTATCTATTGGGGAGGGGCATGGGCTTATCAGGCGCTTAAGCCTGCGTTCGCATTCATCCCGGGGCTGATAGGCCTCGTTAACGGACTGTTCCTTTTCGCCGGGCCGCTTGCAGCGATCATAATAAGGAAACCAGGGGCTGCTGTTTATGCCGAGATGGTGGCAGCCCTGCTTGAATCCCTTCTCGGCAACGCCTGGGGAGGCGCTGAAACAGTTATCAGCGGGCTCCTTCAGGGGATCGGTGCAGAACTGGTTTTCCTTTTCTGCCTTTACAGGGTGTGGAACTGGTTCACTGCGGTACTGTCGGGGCTGTTCTCCGCAGCTGCATGCTACATAGGATATGCAGTCCTGGGATACCTGCAGGGGTCATCTGCTGTGAAAAAGGCTGTTGAAGGTGTAAGCACAATAGTTTCCGGGGCAGTTATTGCCGGGATATGTATGTGGCTCCTTTATCTGGCGATCGCGAAAACCGGTGCTTTGGACCGTTTCCCGTCAGGGCAGGCAGTGCGTATGAAGGTGCAGGATGGGCAGGATAGTATGTCAGCGGCTGAAGCTGAGTGATATGTTTTCTGCGTTGGAGGCCAGCAATGCGGCTGCCGGCAGATACCGCAGCAGCCGCCATCAGCCCGGGGGCTTGGAACCATGGCACAGCCCTGCTCAATAGTATTCTCCGATTGGGGGTACCGGCCCGCCCTGCGCCGGCAGTGGGCCATCCGCCATCTTGACCTGACTATAGATGCAGGGGAGCGTGTGCTCCTTATGGGTGCTTCCGGCATAGGGAAATCGACTATCCTGCAGGCTACGGCAGGGCTTTTAGGTACATCGTGCAGGGCCGGGGCAGATGATAAGGGGCTGCAGGGCCGGCGCGCAGCATCCTTGGATACGCGGCCGGATGAAGATGGCGGCATAGGGGAGGGCAGCATCTTTATTGACGGGAAGCCCCCCACAGAATCAATAGGGCGCTGCGGCCTGGTGCTGCAGGATCCGGAGGCGCAGACGGTTTTTGAGCGGGCGGCGGATAATGTGGCGTTCGGCCCTGAGAACATGGGTGTTGAACGCAGCAGGATAACGCAGCGCGTCCGTACGGCTATGGAGGAAACGGGCCTCGGCAGCGTGCAATGGCACAGGCAGGCAGCGCATTTAAGCGGAGGGCAGGCTCAGAGGCTTGCGCTTGCAGGGGTCCTGTCCATGCGGCCCGATGCCCTGCTTCTTGATGAACCGGCATCAATGATCGATCCTGCCGGAGTACGCAGCCTGGTGCATGCTATCCGTACTGTTCTAGATGATGAAAACCCGACTATGCTCCTTGTGGAGCACAGAGCTGATGAATGGCTGGATATTATTACCCGGGTAGTTGTCCTCGGCAGCGATGGCGGTTCAACGGCTATTGCTGCGGACGGCGCCCCGGATGATGTTTTTGGCGGACATCTTCAGGAACTGGATGATCTGGGGGTGTGGATCCCGCAGCGGTACAGGAAGAAACCGTACCTTAATACTAAAGATACCAAAAATACAGGTATCCATACCGCTGCCGGCAGCGCAGCTATGGGCAGCCCTGCTGCGCCTGATGCTTCAGCGGACCGGCCCGCTCTGTGTGCCGATATCGCCCTTACTGCCGAAGACCTTGCGATCGGATACAACAGCATCCCCATTGCTGAGCATATCAGCTGCGCGTTCCGGTCCGGCGAGATCACTGCGCTGACTGGTGACAATGGCTCCGGAAAATCGACGCTGGCCCTCACTCTGGCGGGGCTGCTTGAACCGGTATCCGGTACGGTAACAGCAGGCAGGCGTGTCCAGGGGGATTTAGGGTCCTCGGATCCCGCAGGCTGGGGATCGCCTGACCTTGCCCAAAGGATCCAGTATGTGTTCCAGAACCCTGAACATCAGTTTGCAGCGGGGACAGTGCTGGGAGAAGTCCTGCTGTCGATTGGCAGCGAGCCTCAGGGAAGCGCGGCAGCGAAAGCGCACAGCCTTTTGGAGCGGTATGGGCTGGACGGCCTGTCTGCAGCTAATCCGTATACCCTGTCCGGAGGGCAGAAGCGGAGGCTTACTGTCGCGGCGGCGCTTGCAGCCGAACCCGAAGTCCTGATCCTGGATGAGCCTACATTCGGGCAGGACCGTAAGACGTGGGAATATATGGTCGATATGATCTCAGGCCTCAGGGACCAGGGGAAGTGCATTGTCGTTGTCACCCATGACGAAGAGTTCATTGAACGTATCGGTGCGCGTGTGATCCGGCTGCAGCCTGTTGGCCTGGGCGCAGGCAGCCCGGGGGCGGATCCGCCAGGTATGGGGTGTCCGGATGCAGGCCATGCGCCTCATACCGCCTGCGCAGATACAGGGATACCGCAGACTATCGGCGTTACCCCTCAGCGGCAGCGCTGTGAAGAGGAGAAACGGTCCAGCCCTTCAAAAATTATTGCATCCATCAATCCTGCTGTCCGTCTCCTGGGGGCACTGGTATTGTGCCTGCTGATGGTCATAAGCCTTGATATTGTTTCTTCTTCAGTGGCATGCTTCCTTGTTTTTGTATCCCTCACCGCGGCGAAATACGGGATACGGGAGATAATCCGGCGGACATGGATCATTTTTCTTGGGTCTGCAGCATCGGCAGTATCCGTGCTCCTGTATGGGCAGGTGTCCGGGCAGGTCTATGCACACTGGGGGATCATAACGGTTTCACAGGGGTCGGTTATGCTTGCGCTGGCAACCGCACTGCGCATTATTGCTATAGGCGTCCCTGCAATTGCCCTGATATCGGGTATTGATCCCACCGGCCTGGCTGACGCTTTCTCACAACAGTTCCATTTGCCTGACCGCTTCGTCTACGGCGGGCTGGCAGGGATGCGTCTGTTCTCAGTTATTTCAGACGACTGGGCTGCCCTGTCCTTATCGCGCAGGTCACGCGGGATCGGCGGGAGATCCAGAACAGCAGATTTCTTATCCCAAAGTTTTGCCCTCCTGGTCCTTTCCATACGGCGGTCAACATCCCTGTCAACTGCAATGCAGGCGCGCGGATTCGGCGGATATCGCAAAAGGTCCCATTGGAGGCTGAGCACTGTGCATAAACGGGATTATGTGTATGTTGCGTTATGCATTGCGATACCTGTACTTGCACTGCTTGCAGCATGGTTTGCAGGTACATTCACCTTTATGGGGCATGTTAATGCCTGAAGGCATATTAGAAGGGATATACGGGCGTGTTTTTTGAAAGGGGAAGGGAAAAGAAAAGAAGGAAGGGGAAGGCTAAAGGATCAAATGGGCAGCGGTAAGCAGGATCGCAAGGAAAATGACATTGGTAACAGTATAGACGCCGAGGTATTTCCCCTTCTGGTCCGGATACTTCCCAGTAACTGCCTTGAACGAAACAAGGGATGCCATTGAAGCGATAAGTGTCCCCATACCGCCGAGGTTCGTCCCGACAATAAGCTCTTTCCATGCCGAAGAGAAGTTGGAGAGCAGGAGTGTTGAAGGGACGTTGCTGATAAGCTGGCTTGCACCTACGGATACATCAAGGGGATCGATCTGCACAAGATGCGCAGCCAGTGTGTAGAATTCCGGTACCCGCTTCATATTCCCGATGAAGATAAAGAACGCGATGAAGGTGAGGGGGAGTCCCCAGTCCACATGGAAGAAGGCGCGGCGGTCGCAGAACATGAAAGCTGCAAAGCAGATCACTACCATAGCCCACATGGGTATAAGGCCGGCCACCTCCAAAGTACACACAACAAACAGGGCGATATAGACGCCTAGCCGCCATCCTCCGTAGCCGGCACCGTATCCGATGATGCGGATCTCATCAGGGGCTTCCGTATCGGGATGCGGGGCAAGGATGTTACGTTCAATGGTGTCTGCATCCAGCCCCTCAAAACCGGGTATAGGCTTGCTGCTGAAAAAGATGAATGTTGCAATAACAAGCAGTACCGCTGCTATGCCTGAATATGGCGCCATGATGAGGATAAAATCGCCCATCGGCATATTGGTTTTTGCCTTCAGATAAAGGTTATGCGCGTTGCCGATAGGGGTAAGCATGCTTCCAAGATTCGCCCCAAGCGTCATAAGGGTCACTGCAAGGACTGTCTTATCCTCCATCCCGGCCATGATCATAACCGCAATAGCAAAGGGGACGAAAGTCACCAGAGCTACATCATTAGTGATGAACATGCTGGAGAAAAAGGTGAGGCTGATAAAAATCAGTACCAGCAGCCGCGGTGTGCGGGCGTGGCTCAGCATTTTTGCACCTATGATGCGGAAAACACCGATCCTCTGGAGCCCCGCCACTACGAGCATCAGGCATACGAGCTGGGCAATGGTATGTGTGTGTATGTATCCCAGATACTGGCTGTCCGGATGGACAATAAAACAAGATATGATCGCAAGGATAGCGGCGATAACGAGTATAGTTTCCCGCTTAAGCGTCTGCTTGATCCAGCGTCTCATCGCATCCTCCATGGAAAGTGCAACTAAAACGTGGCCCCAATCAGATTCGAACTGACGACCTTGAAATTAGAAGTTTCCTGCTCTATCCAGCTGAGCTACGGGGTCGCAGTACCGTGAGCGGGCAACGGTGTGATGCGCACTCAGACACTACCTATATCTTATCAAAATCGTGCAACATCGGGTGTCGCAGGGCTGCCCGCCTGACAAGGGTCTCTTCTGTGCCGGTGTTGAGCCTGCTGTGCCTTATACTGGGGTTTATGACGCTTTTGGATTCTTATTATGTGCCGGGCCTGTATGTTGAAGACCATTCTGTTGATGTGCCTTTAGACTGGGGCGGTGCGGACGGCATCACTGCGGGCAGTACCGGTATCCCAGGCGGTGCAGGCAGCGGGCTGAAACTGTTTTACCGGACAGTGTGTGCAGCTGGGCATGCGCATGATGACATGCCGCTTCTCCTTTTCCTGCAGGGAGGTCCCGGCGGTGCAGGTCCCCGTCCGTACAGCGCGGATTCGGTCCCGTGGCTTGCTGAAGCCGTTAAACACTACCGCGTTGTCCTTCCTGACCAGCGCGGCACAGGCAGGTCTTCACGTATCGATTCCCATGCCATGCAGCGTTTTGCCGGCGATCCGCGCGCCGGTGCGGACTATCTCCATCATTTCCTGGCGGATTCGGTCATCAGGGATTTTGAGTATCTGCGCCGGTCTGAATTCGGCGGCGTGCAGTGGACGACTTTAGGCCAGTCATATGGCGGGTTCCTCACCCTCACCTATCTGTCGCTGCACCCTGAGGCTGTGCAGGCATCGTTTATTACCGGCGGCGTTATGCATATCCCCGGTGATCCGAAAGAAGTATATGAGCATACAGTGCCGCGCATGTATAAAAAGACCCGGCAATATTATAGCCGCTATCCACAGGATATAAAACGTATAAATATAATTGCTGATTATATTTCGTCCCATGACGTCCGGCTGCCTAACGGTGATCCGTTTACGGTCAGGCGGCTGCAGATGCTCGGCGGTGATTTCGGTATGAAGCCGGGTTATGAACGCATGCATTGGACTATCGACGGGGCGCTCGCTGGCCTGGACGGAAGCGTGCCTGAGGATCCCGGGCATGCGGGGGATATCCGGTTGTCTGACGGGTTCCTCCATGAGGTCATGGGCCTTACTTCCTCATATGCAAGCCCTCTGTACTGGCCTCTGCAGGAGTTCATCTATCAGAATGGGGACTGTGCTCCGGCCGGCTGGGCGGCTTCGCATGTTATCGGTTCAGACCCCCGGTTCAGCACGGATGCGCGCCCTTTGGCCTTCATCGGGGAGGCCGCACTCCCTGAAATGTTTGAAGAGGACAGTTCGCTGAAACCGTTCCGGGATCCCGTTAACCTTATGATGTCTGACACCCACTGGGGTACGATCTATGATGCCGCCCAGCTCGCAGCCAACGAGGTGCCGCTGCGGTGCGCCGTATATTTTGATGACATGTATGTGGACAGTTCCCTGCAGCTTGATACGCTGAGCCGCGTAGGCAATTCGCATGCGTGGGTGACCAACCGGTACGAGCATGACGGCGCGAGGGCTTCGGCCGATGTTTTTGCGCACCTGTATCAGGAAGCAATGGATCACGGTGATTTAGACAGGCAGCGGCAGTAAGGCCGTCAGCAGACGATGGTGAAGGCATAGCTGCTGGACCGCTTTTGTTATCGTTGCGCCTCAGCCTTCGTCATCCCTCAACCCTAAACTGAAAAGCATGTCTCTTACCATTGGAATCGTTGGCCTGCCCAATGTAGGCAAATCGACCCTTTTTAACGCTTTGACGCGCAATAATGTGCTTGCAGAAAACTACCCTTTTGCCACCATTGAGCCCAATACGGGCATCGTCCCGCTCCCGGATCCCCGGCTGCCTGTTCTCGCGCAGCTGGTGGATTCCAATAAGACCGTTCCTGCAACAGTGACGTTTGTGGATATCGCGGGCATCGTCAAAGGCGCATCCGAAGGTGAAGGGCTGGGGAACCAGTTCCTGGCGAATATCCGCGAGGCTGACGCGATCTGTGAAGTGACCCGCGTTTTTTCCGATGATGATGTTATCCACGTTAACGGGGCTGTGGATCCTGCATCAGATATCGGGACGATCAACACCGAGCTGATCCTTGCTGACCTGCAGACTGTTGAGAATGCCCTTCCCAGGCTTGAAAAGGACCTGCGCGGCAAAAAAGTCAGACCGGAATATGTTGATGCCGTTAAGGAGGCGAAGGGAATACTTGAGGCAGGAGAGACTATCGACCATGCATCCCGTGAGGGGAAAATCAGCAAGGAAGATATTCGTGACCTCCAGCTGCTGACCGCAAAACCGTTTATTTATGTGTTCAATATGGATGATGATGAGCTTGCCGACAGCGCACTCAGGGAGAAGCTCACGGCAGAGGTTGCCCCCGCACAGGCGATATTCCTCAACGCGCAGTTTGAGTCCGACCTTACTGAACTTGATGAGGCTGATGTGCGTGAAATGCTTGCCGATGCAGGGCTGAACGAATCCGGCCTGGACCAGCTTGCCCGTGCAGGGTTTGATACGCTTGGGCTCCAGACCTTCCTGACTGCGGGGGAGAAAGAGGTACGCGCATGGACTATCCGCAAAGGATGGACTGCGCCGAAAGCTGCCGGTGTTATCCATACAGATTTTGAGCGCGGGTTCATCAAGGCTGAAGTAGTTTCATACGATGACCTGGTTGCCGCCGGTTCCTATCCTAAAGTGCGCGAGGAAGGCAAGATGCGCCTTGAAGGCAAGGATTACATCATGCAGGATGGTGATGTGGTCGAGTTCAAGTTCAATGTATAAGGGACGTAAGAAACGTTATAGGAGTGGGCATCCCCAGGAAAAAAACAAAGGCCCGGTGATTAGCCGGGCTGTTTAGAGAGAAGGAGAGAGAAGAAAGGTTTAAGTTATCAAGAGGAAACTCTTGGCCAGCGAGGTTACTGTTTTTGCTGGTACTCATTATTAAAGGCCTTCAAGCTTAACACTCTCTTGGCGTTTTTCTGAAAATAGGCTGAGAATGCATACTGTGCTGAAAATATATGCTGTCGCGGCGGCTATGCTTGAATAGCTGGTATATACGGTGCCATTGAAGGTTTTGGTTGTTCCGGCCGTCAACAGTCCGTCCGATTGATAGAATATATGGGCGTATTATTGGTATTGATTGTGATATAGGGCATGGCAGGCAAAGGAATGGCATCTGATTTCTGGCTTATTGCAGGTTTGGGGAATCCCGGCAAAAAATATGAAGGGACACGGCATAACATGGGCTTTATGTGTGCCGACCTTCTGGCGGAACGGTGGTCCGTTTCATTCAGCGACCATAAAGGCCTTGCACTGCTTGGCAAAGGGGTGATGTCGCTGGACGGCGCGGCCCGGAAGTTTTTCCTTGCGAAACCGCTGACTTTTATGAATGATTCCGGCAATGCGGTTGCTTCGATAAGTGCGTACTACGGTATCCCCGAAAACCGGATAGTGGTGGTCCACGATGATATGGATCTGGAGTTCGGCCGAATCAAAACCAAGAACGGCGGCTCCCCGGGCGGGCACAACGGGATCAAGTCGATAGACCGGTCGCTCGGTACCGCTGATTATAACCGTGTGCGGATGGGGGTAGGGCATTCCCAGCGCGGATCGCATGCGCATGATAATGCCATCAGCTGGGTCCTGGGCGGATTTAACGCTTCACAGAAACAGCAGCTTGACAGTTTTATAGCGGATGCCGCCGATGCTGCGGAAATGATAATTTTCAAGGGTATTGAGAGGACCCAGGAGCAGTTCAATGGCAGAAGATAAAGATGCTGCCGGTACTGCTCCAGGAGGCGCCCCGGTTCTTAACGGTACTCTGGCACCGCTTATCCCCGCCCTTTTCCGTGACACTGCTTTTGCCCAGCTGGCAGAAGACGGATCAGGTTTTTCCCTTGTAGGGGCTCCTGCAGGGATACGCCCTGCGCTTGCAGCTGCGGCAGCAGAAGGGATGCCTGCGCCTGGAGCCGATTCTGCCGGCGGCAGTAAGGCAGGCAGCGGTAGCGGATCCGGGAGGCCTGTTGTTATTGTGGTGCCTTCAAACCGCGAAGCGCAGGATATGGTTGAGTCAGTACGGTCATGGTACGGCGGTGACCCTGGGGATATCGGCTCTATAGCGGATTGGGAGACCCTGCCGCATGAGCGGCTTTCCCCGCGGGCGGACACGGTTGCCCGCCGCATGTCAGTTTTCCGCAGGCTGGCCCATCCGGTAGAAGGGTCATCATTGTTCGGTCCGCTGAAAGTAATAGCAGTGCCTGTGCGCTCGCTTATCCAGCCCGTGGTGCGGGGCATACAGGATGTGGAACCGCTGGTTTTCACGGCAGGCAGGCAGATGGGCCTGGACCGGGCGGCCGCCCGCCTTGTGGAGAATGCCTATACGCGCACAGACCTGGTGATGGACCGCGGGGAATTCGCTGTGCGCGGAGGCATCCTTGATATTTTCCCGCCCACAGCCGCGCACCCCGTGCGCATTGATTTCTTTGGCGATGACATAGACAGCATACATGCTTTCCATGCTTCAGACCAGCGTACATTCGGCGAAAGTATACACCAGATATGGGCGCCTGCCTGCCGGGAACTGCAGCTGACGGAAAGTGTGCGCCGCAGGGCAGAAGCGCTGACCGGTTCGATCCCTAACGCGAATGACATGCTGGAATCTATTGCGCAGGGAGTGCCCGTAGAAGGGATGGAATCGCTGATCCCGGCGCTTATCGATGACATGATGCCGGTATATTCGCTGTTCCCCCGGGACGCTGTTATTATGTTCAGCGATGTGGAGAGGCTGAAGCGTGCCGCGCAGGATCTGGCAAAAACAGCCAGTGAATTCATGGCAGCAGGCTGGCATGCGGCGGCGGGCGGCCAGGGTGCGGGTACGCCCATCAGTTTCGACAAGTCCAGCTTCATGGATTTTGATGAAGTGCACAGCGCCCTCCGGCTCACCCATAAATCGTGCTGGGACTTGTCGAGCTTAGGCGTAGACAGTTCGGTTGGCGGGCACGCCCGGCTCGCGGCAGTGCCGCCGGAAGGATACCGCGGCGATGAAGCCAGGGCAGCGGGAGGTATTGCAGCACTGCGCGAGCGCGGCATAGCCGTCACCGTGACCGCCGCCGCCCGCGGCACGCTCAGCCGCCTTAAACGTGTTGCCGCTGCAGCGGGTATCACCGGACTGGATTTCGCCCTTTCTATGGCGTCTGACGGTTTCATAGACGAGGAGGCTAAAACCGCCATCCTGACGGAACGGGATATAACCGGACATTCCAGCGCAGCTTCCCAGGTCCGCACGCCCGCGCGCCGCCGCAAAGCCATTGACATTATGGAACTGAAAAAGGGCGATTATGTTGTCCATGAGCAGCACGGCATAGGCCGTTTTGTGGAAATGGCCCGGCGCCCTGTCCGCCCGTTGGGGCTACACGGGCAGGGGATGTCCGTCCAGCCACTATCCCGGCCATCCCAGCCTGCCCAGGCGTTCCGGGAATACCTTGTTATCGAGTATGCCCCAAGCAAGCGGGGCGCGGCGCCTGACAAGCTCTATATCCCCACAGACCAGCTTGACCTTATCAGCAAATATATTGGTGCGGAGATCCCGAAACTCAATAAGTTGGGCGGGTCCGACTGGGCTGCCACAAAAGCCAGGGCACGCAAAAAAGTCAGGGAGATAGCCCAGGACCTTGTCAAACTGTATGCTGCACGCCAGCGTACGGCAGGCTTTGCTTTCAGCCCTGATACCCCATGGCAGCATGAACTTGAGGAAGCATTCCCCTACCAGGAAACGCCCGACCAGCTGACAACGATTGACGAGGTCAAGGCTGACATGGAGAAACCCGTCCCCATGGACCGCCTTATCTGCGGTGATGTCGGCTTCGGCAAAACCGAGATCGCTGTGCGGGCGGCCTTCAAAGCCATCCAGGATTCAAAACAGGTTGCAGTGCTTGTGCCTACTACCCTCCTGGCGCAGCAGCACTATGAAACATTTACAGAACGTTATGAAGGCTTCCCTGTAACAGTAAAAATGCTCAGCCGGTTCCAGACGGCGAAAGAAAGCGCTGAAACAGCCAAAGGCCTTGAAGACGGCAGCGTTGACCTGGTCATCGGCACGCATAAGCTGCTCAACCCTAAGATCAAGTTCAAGGACCTGGGGCTTGTGATCATTGATGAAGAGCAGCGTTTCGGCGTAGAACATAAAGAAACCCTGAAAGCCCTGCGCACCAATGTAGATGTCCTCAGCCTGTCTGCAACGCCTATTCCGCGTACGCTGGAGATGGCGGTCACAGGGATCCGCGAAATGTCTACGCTGGCGACCCCTCCGGAAGACCGCCTGCCTGTCCTTACTTATGTGGGCGTGTATGAGGATGCCCAGGTGGCTGCAGCAGTGCGGCGTGAACTTTTGCGCGGAGGACAGGTATTCTATGTGCATAACCGGGTCCAGGATATTTCCGCGATCGCTTCGCATATTCGGGAGCTCGTTCCTGAAGCCAGGATCGGCATTGCCCACGGGAAGATGGGGGAGAAGCAGCTGGATACTATTATCAGGGATTTCTGGCATCGGGATATCGATGTGCTTGTATGTACAACTATCGTGGAAACAGGGCTGGATATTTCCAATGCCAATACCCTTATCGTTGACCGTGCCGACCGCTTCGGGCTGTCCCAGCTCCATCAGCTGCGCGGCCGGGTAGGCAGGGGCAGGGAACGCGCTTACGCTTATTTCCTTTATGATCCCGCAAAAGCTATGACACAGATGGCGCATGACCGCCTGTCAACTATTGCGCAGAACACTGCTTTGGGTGCCGGGTACGATGTTGCCATGAAAGACCTGGAGATCCGCGGGACGGGCAACCTGCTTGGAGGCGAGCAGTCCGGGCATATCGAAGGAGTCGGGTTTGACCTTTACGTCCGCATGGTATCCGATGCTGTGCAGGATTATAAGGAGCCTGAGCGTACAGAGGCTGTATCAACGTCCATCGACCTTCCGGTCGAGGCGTCCATCCCCGAAGATTACATCGGTTCAGATAAGCTGCGCCTGGAAGCCTACCGCAAGATCGCTTCAGCACATTCGCAGGATGATTTTGCCGATATACGGGATGAGCTCACTGACCGTTACGGTACACCTCCCCAGTCCCTGGACCTGCTGTTTGATGTTGCGCGGCTGCGTATGCGCGCCAGAGCCATGGGGATAACCGATATGATCGCCCAGGGGAAGAATATCAGGGTTGTTGGCTGTGATCCGAAAGATTCCGTGCTGCTCAGGCTGAAGCGTATTTATAAAACTGTCCAGTACAGGCCTTCCATACATACTGTGATCATCCCCGCACCTTTCCATGGGACCTTTGATTCAGCGCCCATGGATCCCCAGGAGGTCATCAGCTGGACAGGCCGGCTGCTTGATGACCTGTCATGGCATGCCCCGGCTGTAAAAAATACCCTGTAACACGTTTACGAAACGTCCAGAAAATCGAGTAATCTTAGGATTGTTCACACAACCAGACAAAAGGAGTAGTTGTGGCAATTATTGAAAGTATTTATGCACGTGAGATCCTTGATTCCCGTGGTAATCCTACTGTAGAAGTCCTTCTGGAAACCGACGACGGTGCACTGGGGCATGGCCTTGTCCCTTCAGGCGCTTCTACCGGTGAAGCTGAGGCATGGGAGCGCCGCGACGGCGATAAGTCCCGTTACCAGGCCAAGGGTGTGCTTGATGCTGTTAAGGCTGTAAATGAAGAGATCGCCCCTAAGGTCATCGGTATGGACGCCACTGACCAGCGTGCCCTTGATGAAACCATGATCGAGCTTGACGGTACCCCGAATAAGGGCCGCCTTGGCGCAAATGCTATCCTCGGTGTATCCCTTGCTGCCCTGTATGCGTCGGCAGAGTCTGCTGACCTGCCTCTGTACCGTTACATTGGCGGCACCAACGGGCATATCCTCCCTGTACCGAACATGAATATTATGAATGGCGGCGCCCATGCCGATTTCGCTACCGACATCCAGGAGTATATGATCTCCCCGTACGGGTTCGATTCCTATCATGAGGCCCTGCGCGCAGGTGTTGAAGTCTATCACACACTGAAAAGCGTCCTGAAGAAGGATGGCCTTGCCACAGGCCTTGGCGATGAGGGCGGCTTTGCTCCGAAGATGAAGTCCAATGAGGATTCCCTCAAGTATATCATCAACGCTATTGAAGCTGCCGGGTATGAGCCTGGCAGGCAGATCGGCATCTGCCTTGATGTTGCCTCCTCCGAGTTCTATAACAAGGAAACCGGCAAGTACCATTTTGACGGTGAAGACCGTGATTCCGCATACATGCTTGATTTCTATGAGAAGCTTGTTGACGAGTATCCAATCGTATCAATTGAAGATCCGTTCCAGGAAGAAGGCTGGGAAGACTGGGCTGCTATAACCCAGCGCCTTGGCGGCCGCCTCCAGTTCGTTGGCGATGACCTGCTTGTTACCAACCCGAAGCGCCTGCAGAAGGGTATTGATATGGGCGCTGCCAACTCCCTGCTTGTCAAGCTCAACCAGATCGGTACTGTGACTGAGACCCTGGATGCTATTGAGCTTGCCACCCGCAACGGCTTCACCTCCATGGTTTCCCACCGTTCAGGCGAAACCCCGGATACAACGATTTCTGACCTCGCTGTTGCCAAGAATACCGGCCAGATCAAGACCGGTGCACCTGCCCGCGGTGAGCGTATTGCAAAGTACAACCGCCTCCTTGAGATTGAAGAGGAGCTCGGTTCTACAGCACAGTACGCAGGGTACAGTGCTTTCAAAGCCTGCAGGAAATATGCCGACTGAGGATTGCCGCTTGGCTGCCTTAAGGCTGCCAACTGAAGGCTCTTAAGGCTGAAGTCCGTAAAAGTAATACCCGCCCTTCTCCACGTCGAGTTGGACGGGTATTTTTGTATATATGGTTTTGCGTATGCCTTCACAGGAAAGCAGGTTTTTGGGGGACAGGGGCGGTTCTTCCGATCCGTCCGGCAAACCCCGTAAAGGCCGTCGGCACGGCATTTTGGGCAGACTGGCTGGACAGCGCAGGCGTACCGGGAAAGATAGCCGCACTGTGCGGGATAAGGGTACCAGGACGGATACACAGCTCGGCAGTTCCCCGCACAGGGACTCCTTACAGAAGGAAAGCCTGCGTGGATCGCAGGGATCCCGCAGCACCGGCAGCTCCCGTATGTCCAGGGCGGCTTACTCAATAAAGCAGAACGGCCCTATCTCATTTTTCGCGGCTCTGATAATCGTGATTTTCTGCCTTATTCAGCTGTTTACGACAGTACAGCTGTACGTTAAAAGCACGTCTGAGCTAAGTTCCCTCAAGGCACAGGAAGCAAGCCTGACCGCCAGGAAGGCAGGCCTGGAAAATGAGATATCGCGGTGGAACGATAAGGCTTATGTGGTGGCGCAGGCACGTGAGCGCCTGGGATTCGTGTATCCCGGCGAGCAGTCTATCATCCTTGAAAATTCAAAGCATAAAACAGGGCCTTCAGCTTCAGGCAGCAGCAACGTACCATCGTCATCAGCAGCTTCATCCGGGCAGAAACTTCCATGGTACAAAGAGATGCTGTATTCCATGCAGAAAGCAGATACAACGGATACTAAGGGGAATAATGACGGTTCGCGGCCCTCTGACCGTATTCCCAGCCAGGAAGAGCAGCAGCGCTGGCAGAACAGGCGTACCCGGCATTGATGGCAGATCCCGGCTGCGGCAGGGCAGTATCGGGGTAAGTAATAAGCGTAGTGGGCAGTAAATGGCAGGGCAGGACTGGGGAAAACAGTGGACACAGCAGGCATAACAGATACAGGCGGCAGTACTGCTGCTGACGGGCAGGCCGGTATTTTTGCCCTTAAGGCAAAGGATGCTGAAAAACTGTGCGATTCCCTTCTTGCCGAGCCGCTTGGGCAGTGTGATATCAATGAGGTTGAACGGCAGTTAGGCCGGTACCCCCGAGGCATGGTAGCAGTTGGTGCCAGGTGTGTGTGCGGCCGTCCGCTTGTTACGGTGACCCGCCCGTTACTGGATGGGAAAATACCTTTCCCAACAACGTTTTACCTCACCTTCCCCGCAGCAGCAAAGGCAATTTCCAGGGTTGAAGCGTCCGGGAAAATGGCTGAATTCATTGCCCTCCTTCAGAGGGAGGGGGACTCCGGCTGCTCCGGCAGTACCGGCAGGTCGGATGACCATGGGAAACCTAGTGATTCCTCCCGTCCCGGCGGCACCGGCAGTACAGGAAATCCCGGAATCTCAAGTCCCGGCATAGTACAGAGCTATCATGAAGCCCATAAACTCTATCTTATTTTCAGGCATCATCTGGCCCAAAAGCTTGGCGACAGCGAAGGGCATATTTCCGGGATCAGTGCAGGAGGGATGCCTGAACGGGTGAAATGCCTGCATGCGCTGGCAGCCCAGAGCCTTGTTATGGGCAGGGGGGTAAACCCTTTCGGGGATATTGTCCTGGACCTTATTGCCGATGAATTCGATCCGTCGGTATGCAAGTGTTCCGGGCATAGTATAGAATCGTGACGCTGTGTGCATGGCACCAGTATGCCAATATGTAAAACAGCATACGATGCAGAACAAGAATAAGTAACTTAGCATATCTGAGCAGGGGAAAATATGGCTGTAACTGTTGCCGGAATTGATTGCGGCACTAACTCGATCCGGCTGATGGTCGCCCGCATGAATGAGACGGGCGTTACCGTCCTCGTGCCCCGCATCATGCGGGTAGTAAGGCTCGGCCAGGGTGTGGATAAAACCCGCCGGTTCAGCCAGGATGCCCTGCAGCGTACTTTTGCGGCTATTGATGAATTTGCCCATATCCTTAACGGCTACGACCTTGACGGTATTCGGTTCGTGGCTACGAGCGCGACGCGGGATGCCACAAACCGCAGTGAATTTGAAGATTACGTATACAGCAGGCTTGGCGTACGCCCCGATGTCATACCTGGCGGGGAAGAGGCACGGCTGAGCTTCCTCGGCGCTACTTCCGTAGTCGATACATCTGCCCATCAGGCGCCGTACCTGGTGATGGATCTTGGCGGCGGATCCACTGAGCTTGTGCTTGGCGGTGACGGGCGCAGCATCCCGGTCACTGATGTTTCCCAGGCGTATTCCATGGATACAGGGTCGGTGCGTATAAGCGAAAGGCATCTCCTCTCAGACCCTCCTGATAACGGGCAGATCGCCCGGGCTGCAGATGATGTGAACGCTGCTATTGATACGGCGTGTGCGGCAGTGGATATTTCTCGGACCGGGACATTCATCGGGGTCTCAGGGACAGTGACCACTATGGCTTCAGTCGCCCTGGGGCTCAGCACATATGACCGCGATGCCGTAGACGGTGCGCTGCTGGATATCGGCACGATATATGAAGCGGACAGCGCAGTCCTCCATATGGACCGCGCTCAGCGGGGGAGCCTCGGCGTTATCCATCCGGGAAGGCTTGATGTTATTGGGGCCGGTGCCTTGATCTTTACCGAGGTCCTTAAACGTGTATCCCTTTCTGTCCAAAGCCGGGGCAGGGAACTTGGCACTGTTATGGTCAGCGAGCACGGGCTTCTTGACGGCATTGTCAGGGATCTGGGCATAAAACTGCTTGTGGGGAAAGGCTAGGCCTGGCCTTGTGGCATAATAGGTGGGTGCCTCGCGGCTTTGGCCATGCGGCATGCCCCGGTGGCGGAATCGGTAGACGCAGCGGACTTAAAATCCGCCGGCTTTAAAGTCTTGCGGGTTCAAGTCCCGCCCGGGGCACCAGGAGCAGAGGTGGCTGTGCCGGACCGGAAGGCCCGCAGTACGGCCACCTCTGTTGTGTAAAAGCTGAAAAGCTGCAGAAGCAGTCCCGGCACCGCAGGATTGCGGGAAAGTAATAAGTTAAGCTGAGATATAAAGGCAGGAGTATTATGGATGCATCAGATATGCCTCAGGTGAACGCTGAATTCGGCAGTATGCCTGTGATCACATTCCCGTCCCCGGAAGCGCCTGCGGGGCTTCGCGGGCTGGAAATAACCGAGGGGGACGGCCCTGTAGTCCGTAAAGGGGACAGGGTCACTGTGAATTATCACGGTGTTGTCTGGGGCAAAGACACTCCTTTTGATTCGAGTTTCTCCCGCCATCAGCCGGCTTCTTTCGGCATTGGGATAGGACAGGTTATCCGCGGATGGGACCAGCTCGTTCCGGGGCATAACGTCGGCTCCCGGCTGATCGTTTCCATCCCGCCCGAGTACGGCTACGGCAGGAACGGCATGCCGGCTGCCGGCATAAGGGGCGGCGATACGCTCGTGTTCGTTATTGATATCATTTCCACGTCCCGGTAAAGTCCCGTCCGGGACAACCGCAATACCGCGGTTGCGGGGCGGGTCTCAGGATTGGGCAGGTAAAGGCCTGCGTGCCTGATGCAGTTTTTGCCCGCAGTATAGCTACGTAGCATAAGTTTGGATTTAGGAGGTTATTATGCCGCAGGATAAGGTCTATATGCTGACTCAGGAAGCATACGACAAGATGAAGGAAGAGCTTGCCTACCGTGAAGGTGAACTTCGCGAAGAGATCAAAGAAAAAATTGCGGCGGCACGCGCGGAAGGCGATCTCAGTGAGAACGGCGGATACCAGGCTGCCAGGGAGGCACAGGGCAAGAACGAGGGGCGTATACAGGAACTCACAGTTAAACTCCGTGATTCAGAAATACTGAAAGCCCCCAAAGCAGGTAAAGTGGGCCCGGGATCGGTTGTCACCCTTGATATTGCCGGGCGTGAGATGGTTTATGTCCTGGGATCGCATGATCTGGCTGTTGCTACAGATTATGACATCATCAGCCCGGAATCGCCTATCGGTGCTGCAGTCAACGGACGAAAAAAAGGCGATACGGTAACGTATTCTGCCCCCAACGGGCGTGAGATCACTGTTACTGTAAAAGAATCCAGGCCGCTGGGATCTGAATAGCAATAGCATAAGGCCGGAGCGGGGCAGTCCCATACGGCTCCGTCAGCTTCGCGCTTACATCATTGAAACTGCTACGAAGTAGATAGCTACAGTATGGCATGCGAACCCTGCAACGGTACCGATATGGAATATCTCATGGAAACCGAAAACCATGGGCCAGGGGTCAGGTTTGCGCAGCAGATATGCTATAGCTCCCAGTATGTAGCATGCCCCTCCCGCTACAACAAGCCAGACTACAGCCGGACCGGCATGCGGGGAAAGCCAGAAAAGGCGCAGATATGCTACTCCGGATACGCCGAAAATAATGTAGATAGCTGTATACAGCCAGCGCGGGGCATTGATCCATACAACATGTATCAGCAGCGCGATACCGGTGAA
>ERZ773212.190-NODE-190-length-32934-cov-87.720369_pt1 | contig 32934 bp, 26 predicted proteins | sample MGYA00581005_ERZ773212 | MGnify/ENA primary metagenome ERZ773212 (study PRJEB29015, sample SAMEA2738154) | human oral metagenome | biome: human oral; feature: human-associated habitat; material: saliva | place: China | collected 2196 ... | reverse complement strand
ACGAACGTGTACGCGCCCAGCAGCAGGCCCGCCCAGAACGCGACCAGCGCCGCGATGTGCAGCCCCGACCACTCCAGCGCCAGGCCGGTGCCGAACGCGACGCCGGAGAGGATCGGCACGACCAGGCCGGGATCACGCCACCACGGGCGCTCTGCCTCCTCTGCCTCGTCTGCGGGGCTGGTCGTCGGCTCGTCGCAGCCGCAGGCGGCGCTCACGAGGCGTCCCCCGAACTGCTCGCGGCGCAGCAGCCCGGCACCGAGCAGGCCGGGTCGATGCACGGCGCGCTCTCGTCCACGGCGAGGGTCACATCGACCAGTGCCGTCAGCGCCGCGGCCAGGTGCGGGTTGGCGATCTCGTAGCGAGTCTGGCGACCCTCGGGCTCGGCGACCACGATCCCGCAGTCGCGCAGGCAGGTCAGGTGGTTGGACACGTTCGAGCGGGTCAGCCCCAGCTCGCGCGAGAGCACTGCGGGGTGGCTCGGGCTGTCGAGCAGGGACATCAGGATGCGGGAGCGCGTCGGGTCGGCCATGGCCCGGCCGAGCCGGTTCATGACGTCAAGACGCGAAGCAATGGTCAGCATGCACTGAACTATACAGCAGCCGCTGACCTAATGGCCAGTTGTCGCGGCGGCGGCGGACCAGAGCTGTCGCGCCGCTAGCGCGCGGCATCCAGGCCGCACCGTCGGAACTAGAGAACTAGGCGGTGGCGCCAGCGCCGGGCTCTGAGGAGTCGTCAGAGTTATCCACAATGCACCAACGCTCCACTATCAACCCGGCCACCATCCAGGCTAAACACCCCAACGCGCAAGCCCCGGTGTTCCAGCGCAGCGAGATCATAAACGGCGAGCCCAGCGCCCCTAAAGCAAAACCCAGCGCCCCCAGATAGGCCCCGGCAGCTAGGGCACCGGTAAGCGAGCAGGCCTGCGCGGCACTAACCGTTAAAGCCGCGCGCATGGGGTTAACCCATTTGGCGTCACGCTGATAGCGGCGTACTCGGTAGCCAAAAGCCAATATCGCTAACGCCGCCACTACGGCCGCAATGCCCCCATGCAAGGCGATAGCTGGGGGCCAGCCGTTTATTTGGGCCCCCAGACTCATAATCGCCCAGCCACAGCTGGCCCCCAGCAGGGCCAGCAAGGCTAGGACACGAAGCCGCGTGCGTTTCATTGACCGTTGTCTTGTGACTGGTCCTCACTGCTATCGCTGTCTTCATCAGCGTAAGGCGGTTCAATGTACTGGCCGGTAGGCAAGGTGGGCAGGTTGTCGGTTTCCAACCAGTCCAGAGCTAACCAGCGCACCCCGTCACGGTCGGGGGCTACATCAGCCAGTTGGGCGGTGTCTTGGCCATCTAGGCTCAGCTCACTGTCGGCAAAAGACCAGGGCAGCAGCACGAAGGCACGCTCGTGAGCACGCGGGTGCGGCAAGGTCAGATCAGGCGCGTCAGAGGTGACACCCTCATAGCAGATAATGTCCACATCCAGGGTGCGAATACCCCATTTCTCGGTGCGTACGCGGCCGGCCTCGTCTTCTAGGCGGTGGCATACGGCCAGTAGTTCGCGCGGGGAAAGCCCGGTTAAACCGACAATTACCGTGTTGAGGTAGTCAGGCTGGGCCTCCTGGTCCGGGCGGGTTACGGCGGCGGTACGGGCCAAGGGGGCGACGTCGGTCAGCTCAATTCCGGGGGTGTCTTGCAGCTTGTGGACGGCGTCGCGCAGGGCTGCTAGTACCCCACCTACATTGCCTCCCAGTGAGAGTACAAACTCTGCGGCGTGGGGCGGGCGGCGGTCTAGCGGGTCACCGCTTTGGTTGGCCGCGTCGTTTTGTTCCAGCTGAGTGGTGGGATCCTTGTAAGCGTCCTGCCAAGTGGGAGTCTGGGAGGCAACCCAACTATTGCTGGCGTCCTGCCAGGGGTCACGGCGATTATCAAAGAGCTCACTGATCAGCGAGTTAGAGCCCACCATAGTGTCTTGCTCGTAGTTGAAGTCGAAAGCTTCCTGCGGCGTGGCCTGAGTTACCGGGTGGTGGCCGTAGGCAGGCATGGCGGACTGGCCACCAGTGCCTAGCTCGGAAGTCTTGAAGTGATCTGCCGGCGCCTGGACGGACAGGCCCGACCCAGACTCATCACTCTGAGGGTTGGTACCTAGGGCTACGGTTTCCTGGTAATCCACATACTCTGAGTCATCCCCAGCCTGAGGGTTGGTTCCCAGGGCCACGGTTTCCTGGTAGTCAACGTACTTGGCGTCGTCATCAGAGGGCTCGGTTCCTAGGGCTGTAGTTTCCTGGAAGTCAACGTATGCGCTGTCTTCCTGGCCCGCTTCATCTGCGTGTTCAGCCTCAGCAACAGGTTCGACGGCGTGGGCCTCAGCAGCTTGATCTTGCTTTGCTTCGCCTTCAGCGCCGCCCGCTTCAGAGGCGAAAACTTCACTGATGTTAACTAATCGCGTGGGGTCTTCAGCTACTTCTTCTTCACCAGAAGCTGCTGAGGGAGCGTACTCCTCGTCAGTAACTGGTTCACCACTTGCTGCCTCAGCCGCCTGCTGTGCTTCCTTCGCGGCAGCTGCTGCAGCTGCCTCAGCTGCGTCCTGGGCAACTTGAGCCTGGAGCTCTTCAAAGGAGTGGTGGGGCTGTTGCGGCTGCTGCTCGCCGTCCTCAGTGCGCAGGGAGTGCCAGTGCACCTGGGAGGGGCCAGCATCGTTCATGTCACGTAGCTCGCCAATAAAGCCTGCGGCGTCTTGGGAGCGCTGCTCGTCAGAGTATTCGCCTTGCTCACCGTGAGCGGCAAAGTCTTCGCCAGAGTGCTGGGTGGGTTCCTGCGGTGCAGTTTCATCCTGGGCTGGTGCAGTGTCGACGTCGCCACCGGGCTCAGTGGCGTCGTCGGCAGAACCAAAGTGTCCGTCAGCAAACGCACCGTCTTGCTCGGCGCTAGAACCAGCCCGAACCGCACTGTCAGCTGCCGCAGCCGCACCGGTAAGTGCCGCCCCACCAGCAACCACTGCACCGGCACCAGCAGCCTTAGCGAACTCGCCCGGTAGTTCATCTACCGGCAGCTGGGAGCGCTCACCCCACGGCGGCGGGGCCGGCTGGTCCTCATCCACCTCGGTGAGGTAGTCGTCTAGATCATCGGGATCAGCAAAGGCATCAGGCTCATCAATAATGGCTACCTGCTCATCAACCTCACTGCGGTGGGTACCGTGCTCGCTCAGTGAGGCCGGGGTGGGGGCTACGGCGGCGGATGTGACCGCAGCTGAGGCGCCGGTGAGGCTGTCTAGGCCGGAAATAGCTGATAGGCCAGAAACCGCAGACAGTCCTGAAACTGCCGAAAGCGCAGAGGCCGGTGAGGCCGTGAAAGCCAGGTTCCCCATCTGGTCAGGTCCGGCCACAGCCAAAGCCATTAGGGTGCGCCCACGTACCAGGGTGACGGCGACGTCGTCGAAAGCCACCTCCAAGGGGGCCTGCGGCTTGTGGATGGTCACCTCCACACCAGCTACCGCCGAAAATGCCAGCACGGACTGGGCCACCCGGTCAGCCAGGGTTTCAATTAGGTTTACCGGCTCGCCGTGGATAACCTCCACCACTGCGTTAGCTACCTGTGAATAGTCCACGGTCTGGGCGATGTCGTCACTGGCCGCAGCCCGATCGAGCACGCCCGGCTCCAAAAACAAGGTCACGTCAGCGCTAAAGATCTGACCCTCGGCACGCTCTGAGGGCAGGACACCGTGATAGCCACGCGCAGATAGTCCGCGCAGGGTTACGGTATTGGGAGTGCTCATCGAGATTCCTTCCACAGGGACGCGGCGGCGATTGCCTCACGCGAGGGGATAACTTGATGTACGCGTACCGCCCAGGCACCTCCAAGCGCCGCGAGTGCGCTGGTGGTGGCGGTGATGTTGTCGCGTTGGGCCGGATCGGCGGCGCGGGCAGTGTCAGTGCCGCCAGCTACCGCCAGGGTTAAAAAGCGTTTGCGTGAAGCCCCAATTAGTACCGGGGCTGCTAACTCTTCTTGCAGGCGCTGCGTTGCCGCAAGCAACTGCCAAGACTGTTCATGGGTTTTAGCGAAGCCTAAACCCGGGTCCACAATGATGCGTTCTTTGGCTAGCCCGGCTGCTTGGGCTTGCTCTAGGCGCTGGTTTAGCTCGCTGATTACGCCTGCGACGACGCCGTCGGGGTAGTCAGTTAGGCGGTCCATGGTCTGGGGGTTGCCACGCCAATGCTGGCAAATGTAGGCGGCCTGGGTGCTGGCCACGGCGCGATGCATGGCCCGGTCACCTAGCCCGCCGGAAACGTCGTTCACGATGGCGGCCCCGGCCGCAACTGCTGCCAGGGCGGTAGCCGCGTGGATAGTGTCTACACTGATAACTGCCTGCGGGCGCGCCTGAAGTATCGCCTCAATTACCGGCACGACACGTGCGGTTTCTTCTTCAATATCCACCTTAGCTGCGCCCGGGCGGGTGGATTCGCCCCCAATATCGATTATGTCGGCGCCTTCATCTAGCAAAGCCAAAGCGTGCTTTAGCGCCGCATCACGCTGGTACCAGCGGCCGCCGTCGGAAAAAGAATCGGGAGTTACGTTCAAAACCCCCATCACTAAGGTGCGGTCGCTGGGCAGACTACACCCGGGTAACTGAGGATAATGACGCGCGCTCACATGCTTAAGTGTATCTGCAATATGCATGGGCTGTGACCGCTAATCACCAAGAACTGCACAGTACGAGGCATCTAGGTAGTTCACGCAGTCGCATTTATAGCCCAACTAGTCCCTAGCCCCGGCGCCCTAAAATCAGGCTCATTGCCTCCGCGCGGGTAGCTGGATTGCGCATAATGCCGCGTACCGCTGAGGTAACCGTGTTAGAGCCGGGCTTACGCACCCCACGCATAGACATGCACAGGTGCTCAGCCTCGACTACCACCAGCACTCCCCTACAGTGCAGGCGCTCGACCATAGCGTCGGCCACCTGGGCGGTGAGGCGTTCTTGCACCTGGGGACGGCGGGCGTAGCCCTCAACCAGGCGCGCTAGCTTACTTAAACCGGTTACGCGCCCATCAGGGCCGGGAATATAGCCCACATGTGCCACGCCGTGGAAGGGCAGCAGGTGGTGTTCACACACCGAATACATGGGGATGTCACGCACCAGCACCATTTCGTCATGGCCAACGTCAAAGACTTTGTCCAGGTGGTGGGCGGGGTCTTCGCTTAGGCCCGCAAATAGCTCAGCGTAGGCGCGAGCCATGCGCTGGGGGGTTTCGCGTAGCCCGTCACGTTCAGGGTCTTCCCCGATGGCTACCAGCAGGTCATATACGGCTTTGCGCACGCCCTCGGCGTCATAAGGACGCATATGGGTCATTGCCGACGGCGCTGCTTGGGCTTCCGGCACAGCTTGACCTTCCGGCGCCGCTTGCGTCTGCCCAGTTTCAGCGCCGGTTGCCTCGCTAGTCACGGCCGGTCTCCTCAGTTTCAGCTGACTCAGTCCCAAATGCTGGCTCAGCATTAATTTCAGCAGCACTCCCCTGCTCAGCGCTGGCCTCTAGCTCAGCGCCACTCTCAATCTCAGCGCCGCCCTCAAGCTCGCCAGCATCCTTCGACTCGGCTCCACTTCCAAGCTCACTGCCGCTCTCAAGCTGCTTTTGTGCCTTGGCGTGCGCTTCCAGCTGCTCCCAGTCGGGGTCAGCAATCGCGTCCACCTGGGCGTTTAGGGCCTCCAGCTCGCCGCCGTGCCAGCGCGGGCGCTTGGGCTGCTTAGCTACCGGGGTGAAGATCTGGGCTAGCTCGCCCTCAAGAATGGTTTCCTTCTCCAGTAGCTGCTGGGCTAGGCGGTCAAGCACCGGGCGGTTACGCACCAAAATCTGTAAAGCATCCTGGTAAGCGCTCTCTACCAGGGCGCGCACCTGCTCATCAATTTGTGCAGAAACCGCCTCAGAGTAGCCCGGGCCGCCCAGGGAGGCCATAGCGTCGCCGTCGTCGTTCTTACCCAAACGCACGGTACCTAGCAGATCACTCATGCCGTACTCGGTGACCATGCGGCGGGCAATAGCGGTGGCCTTCTCAATGTCGTTAGAGGCCCCCGAGGTGGGGTCATCAAAAATGATTTCCTCAGCGGCACGCCCACCCATGGCGTAAACCAGCTGGTCTAGCAGCTCGTTGCGGGTCACCGAGTACTTGTCGTCAGAGGGCATCACCTGGGTGTAGCCCAGGGCGCGTCCACGTGGCAAAATCGTCACCTTGGTGACCGGGTCAGAGTAGGCCCCGGCCGCCGCACACAGGGCGTGACCAGCCTCGTGATATGCGGTTATAGATTTTTCGTGATCATTCATAACCCGAGTGCGCTTTTGCGGGCCGGCAATGACGCGGTCAATGGCCTCGTCTAGCGCACGGTTATCGATCATATGAGCGTTGGCACGTGCAGTTAGCAGCGCGGCTTCGTTAAGCACATTGGCTAGTTCGGCGCCGGTAAAGCCCGGGGTTCGCTTAGCTACCAGGGCCAAGTCGACGTCGTCGGTCATGGGCTTGCCTTTAGCGTGCACCTTCAAGATGGCTAAGCGCCCAGCCATGTCAGGAGCCTCCACGGCCACCTGTCGGTCGAAACGTCCCGGGCGCAGCAGGGCCGGGTCAAGCACGTCAGGGCGGTTAGTGGCGGCAATGACGATCACGTTAGAGCCGGTGCCAAAACCATCCATCTCCACCAGCATCTGGTTGAGGGTCTGGCCGGCTTCGTCGTGACCACCGGTAGTGGCGCCAGAGGCACGCGAGCGCCCCACGGCGTCGATCTCATCAACGAAGATAATTGCCGGGGCGGCGGCCTTGGCCTGCTCAAACAGGTCACGCATACGCGAAGCACCCACACCCACAAACATCTCAATGAACTCTGAACCGCTCATAGAGAAGAAAGGCACCCCGGCCTCACCGGCCACAGCCTTAGCCAACAGGGTTTTACCGGTTCCAGGCGGGCCGTAAAGCAGCACGCCACGCGGAATTTTTGCACCTACGGCCTTAAACTTTGCCGGTTCAGAGAGGAATTCACGGATTTCTTGTAGTTCTTCTACGGCCTCATCCACCCCGGCGACGTCGTCAAAGGTGACGTCAGGCATTTCTTTGGAGCCAATTTGGGATTTAGAGCGGCCAATGGAGAACAGGCCGCCCCGGGAGCCGCCTTGCATTCGTCCCATCACAAACCACATGGCCCCCAGGAACACTGCCGAGAGCAGCAGGATTTGCAGGAATGAGGACCACCAGGAGGTGGTGGGCACAACCGAGTCGTAGCCGCCCTTAGGGTTGGCTTTTTGAACTAGCTCGTTAACTTCCTTGGCCTGGGCGGTGACGTAGGTGAACTGTACTCGTTTACCGGCGTTATATTCGCTTTCCCCAGCGATACGCGGGGCTTGCACATAGTCGCGGTTTAGCCGCACCTGCACTACCTGGTTGCCGTCAATAATGGTGACGCGCTCAACCCCCTTAGCGCTCTTGAGCAGGGCCAGGCCAGAGGAAGTGTCAATGGTGGAGTAGCCGAGCAGCGAGTTGACCACCCAATAGCCGGGCACCGCCAAGATCAAGAACAGCAAGAACAAGTGCATGGGCCGCAGCTTGCGGCGGCCTCCGTCTTTTTTCTCACCGTCGCGCTTGTCGCGTTCGTGCTTGTCTGCTGCTTTTAAGTCCTTGGTGGGCTTAGTGCTGCGCTTATAGGGGTCTTTCTCGCTTTGGTTCGGCATTAATCAGCCTCCGTAGACGTGTTCGGCCAAGGTGGCCACGAAAGGTAGGTTGCGGTAGCGCTCGGCGTAGTCCAGGCCGTAACCAACCACGAATTCATTGGGGATGTCGAAGCCGACGTAGCGGGGGTTAATTTCCACCTTGGCGGCCTCGGGCTTACGTAGCAGGGTGGCGATCTCAACGGACTTAGCGCCACGGCTAGATAGGTTGCTGACCAGCCAGGATAGGGTTAGGCCGGAGTCAATGATGTCTTCAATGATGAGGATGTCACGTCCGGTTACGTCGCAGTCTAGATCTTTGAGGATACGTACGACGCCGGAGGACTTGGTGCCTGAGCCGTAGGAGGACACAGCCATCCATTCCATCTGGGCAGAGAAGTTCAGACGGCGCGAAAGGTCACTGACTACGTACACGGCCCCCTTGAGTACGCCCAGCAGCAGCGGGTTGCGGCCGGCATAGTCGACGTTGATTTCGGCGGCAATCTGGTCTAGGCGCTCGTTTAGCTGGTCCTCAGTGATTAGCACGCGGTCCAGGTCGGTGCCCATGTCAGAAACGTTCATATTTATCCGTTCAAGGAGAAGACGTTGCCATTGCGCGCCTGGCGCGTGCGGCAGTTAGGGTTCCACCGCGATATGGCACTGAAATACTAGATTGCCACTTTCGTTACTAATTGTGCCACCGCAATGGCCGTCACGTTTATCTCTTTATCAACTGGCGAACTGTAAAAGTTAGCCGGTTTAGAGGTTACGTAGCGGGGTGATTAGGGCGTCGTCGACGGCGGCCAGGGCAGTTGCTTCTTGACCGTCTGGGATGTTGTTAAGCACCACTGAGAAGCTAAGTTCACGCCCTGAGGCGGTAACAATAGTGCCGGTCAGGGAGCGCACGCCTGACAGCGAGCCGGTCTTGGCACGCACCCAACCAGCAGCGGAAGTGTTGTGGAAACGGTTCTTCAAAGTGCCGCTATAGGCCGAAACCGGCAGGTCACTGAGCAGTGTGCGACCGTTACCCACCCCGTCTTTACCGGCGGCGCGGGTCATGATGGTGGCCAGCAGGTTGGGGCTGACCTGGTTTTTGCCACTCAGGCCCGAGCAGTCATCCATGGTTACCCCGGAAATGTCGTAACCGTCTTTTTTGAGCTGGGCCAGTACGGCCTTGGTGGCGCCGGTAAAGTCTGCGGTTTGTCCCCCGGCCACGGCCACGAGCCGGCCTTCTACCTCAGTCATGGTGTTGTCTGAGGTGGTTAGTGATACACCCAAGATTTCTGCCAGGGTGGCGCTGTCTACTGCGGACACCTTAGCGGAGTTGGCGCCGCGCTGGGCGCGAGTGGGCTGGCCTAGCACGCCGATACCGGCGTTTTTGAGGTGGGTGATGAACACCGTGGTGGCTTCCATGGCCGGGTCTGCCGGGTAAGGGCCGCCGTAGTGGCTGGTTACGTCAATCATTAGCGGCTGTACCTGGGTGGCCCAGGAGCTGTATTCACTGTCCCAGCTGGGGTGCCAGGTGGCGCCGGTAAATAGGGTGTCGTCTAGGGTCACGTTTACACTGGTTACGCCCTTGGCTTTGAGGGCAGCTGCGGTTGAGCGGGCTAGGTCACCCAGTCCAGCGTGTCCGACGACGGAGTTAGCGTCTCCCTTATCTGCAGCTAGGAGCACATCTCCCCCACCCACCAGGGTTAGGGTGGAGCCTTCCAAATAGGTGCTGGTTTGTACGCGGTGGCTGGCTCCCAGGGCACTAAGTGCAGCTGCGGCAGTCAAAACTTTGTGGCTGGAGGCCGGCACCATGGCGGAGTTGGCGTTGGTGGAAGCAATGTCTTTACCGGTTAGGGAGTCTTTAACCACTACTCCAACGGTGCCCCCAGACATGGCTGGGTTGGAGGTGAGGGAAGTGATCAGTGACTGTACCTGCGAAGTTTCAGGGATAGGCGCATTAGTGTTTAGCGCAGTGACGTTAGAGGCGGCGGGAGTAATGCCAGACGCCGTCGGGAACGCGCGGGGAGAAATATCCACGCTAGCGGCAGTGACAAACCCAGGTACCACGTCCAGAGCGTCAAACAGCGTGTAGTACCCGCCGGCTACCAGTAAGGTAGCCACGCTGAGCGAGGCTGCAACCAATTTACGCATGCTGTTATTTCCATTCTTGCAGGCAGGCCGAAATAAGTTTGTGGACGCCGTGGGGAGTCGAGCGACTACTGGGTTTAAGAGCGATTACGGCAGATCGAGGCTAACCTCAACCCCAGCGATAGCCGCCCTCAAGGTAAGGATATCGTCTTCCCCCTATATATGTGCCGACGCGCCGCATAAAACTGCCGCCTTACACAGCCACTTGCCAAACCAGCCCGCAAAATTGACCTGCCGAACCGGCCCACCAAGACAGTTGTCGGACCATCCTGGCACTAAGTGTTGCGTGCATCATTAACCAAGCAGTTACCACACCAGACAAAGAGGAGTATTGTTTCACCCAAAGATAACGTTGTTTCACATTAGAGGAACATCAATATGCAATCTATGCAGTCACTGCCAGCTAGCTCCAGCACGCAGAGCAGACCGCAGCGCGCAAATAAATGGGTAGCGCTCACTGCGCTATGCCTGGTGGTGTTGCTGGTTGTCATGGACAACACCATCGTCAATGTGGCGATCCCTACGCTAAGTGAGGCCCTAAAGGCCTCATCAACGGATTTGCAATGGGTGGTAGATGCCTACACCTTGTCTTTTGCTGCTCTGCTACTGCCGGCCGGAAAACTAAGTGACCGCTGGGGACGCAGGCGGATGCTACTGATCGGCTTGGTGGGGTTCACCCTATTCTCCGCCGGCGCCGCTTTTTCCTGGGCTTTATGGCAGTTGGTAGCACTGCGCGTGGCGCTAGGAGTCAGCGCCGCCATGATCTATCCGGCAACCTTGTCGCTGATCATCGTTATCTTTGAAGATTCCAAATACCGCAGCTTAGCTGTTGGCCTATGGGCGGCCACATCCGGTGTAGGTATCGCTTTAGGGCCTATCATCGGCGGTATCTTGCTAGAGCACTACGCCTGGAATTCCATTTTCTGGGTGTGCGCAGTTATTGGCGTAGTGGCCTTGGCTTGCATTGCGACAGCAGTGCCAGAGTCACGGACATTCCACAGCGAAAAATTCGATTTCCCTGGCACAGTACTGTCAGTTACCGGTGTAGGGCTGCTAGTGTGGGCAATTATTGAGCGCCCAACTTATGGCTGGCTGTCTTGGCAGGTTATTGGCGGCATTTGTGTATCCCTGCTCGTATTGGCAATGTTTGCGGCAGTTGAGTGGCGCACGCCAGCTCCCCTCATTGACGTTTCACTCTTCCGCCGCGCCATATTCACCAGCAGTACCTGCGCAATTTGCATCGCTTTCTTCTGCTTGTTTGGATTCATCTTTATCACCACCCAATGGTTCCAGGCTCTGCGCGGCTACAGCGCACTAAAAACCGCCTTGTCAACCTTGCCTTTCGCAGTAGTTATGGCTGCTGTGGCCCCGCTTGCTACACAGCTAGCTAAACGTTTTGGACACCGCGTGGTAGTAACAGTGGGATTAGTTTTCCTCTCAACAAGCATGTTTGTGGTTACGCAAGTTGGTGCCCACTGCCACTATTGGTTGGCGGTTGTGCCAACTATGGCGCTTATGGCGGCCGGCATCGCCCTGGTTCAAGGGCCCGCAACGGATGCTTTAATGAGCACGGTTCCAGAAAGCTCAACCGGCGCGGCTTCAGCAGTAAATGACACAATCCGCGAGATTGGCGGCACTTTGGGCGTGGCCGTTATGGGATCCGCAATTGTCTCGGTCTATCCCGACAAGCTCGCAGATGCTTTGTCTGGCCTGCATATCCCAGCTGCTGTAACAAAAGCTGCTCAAGATTCTGTGATGGCAGCGCATTCAATACTGCCGCATTTACCAATAGCCATCCGCCACAGCGCACAGCAAGCTATCGAAACTAGTTTCATGAGCGCCACACATGCTGCCTGCTGGATTGCTTCCAGCCTGTCTTTAGCATTCGCGCTGCTGTGCTGGGTCACTCTGCCCAAACACAGCTAAAGCATTCTTCCACAGTAGAAAGAAATATCTATCATGAGTACCGACATGACGAATCGCTGTTAGCTGGCACAGCCCACCGGAGAAGCACCTGATGACCAACCAGAAAACTACAAAAAACCAGCGCACTCCCACCGCTGAAATCAGGGGGCTCATACTTGATGCCTCAAAACGTATTATCGAAGAGGACGGATATGAGGCTTTCACTATCCGGCTACTATCAGAAAAGGCCGGGGTGTCCCCCGCTAGCATCTACCGCCATATAGGTGACAAGCAAGCTGTCATTAACACCCTCATAGATGAGAGCTTTCTTCAGCTGCGGGAAAAGCTTTTACGCGTCACCACCACAGATCCCTTGCAACGCTTATATGACGCGGGAATGGTCTACCGTCAGCACGCTAAAGCATCGCCTGGAGTCTATGCCCTGCTGTGGCGTTGGCATGCCGGTGCTAGTGCCCAGGCCTGCCTGGACTCTATGACAGAGCTAGTACGCTACGGCCAGGTTGCCGGTAAGATCCGTAAAGATGAGCCTGGTTTAATCGCTTGGTCTATCTGGTCTGCTGTGCACGGCTTCGTCCAGTTCGAGACCCGCTCTGAGCATGACTCCCCTGTCGACGACGACGATGCGGCTTATTCTTTCTTACTCCAGCTGCTCATTCGCGGCCTTAGCCTCACTTGACCTTAAGAGAATCGCAAAGATTTGCCCAAACCCTGCGCTAATGAGTCAAACTAGTGCTATACACAGTTTTAGGACCAAACGGCCCTACCATCGGCAGGCTGGCTTGAGTAAACACACCCACTGCAAGCCTAAAACATGTCCTGGCTTTGCGGGGCGAGGAAGGAGCTCAAAATGGAATTCGATGTAACCATTGAGATCCCCAAGGGTAACCGTAACAAATACGAGATTGACCATGAGACCGGCCGTATTCGCCTGGACCGCATGTTGTTCACGTCCACCCGTTACCCGGACGACTACGGCTTTATTGACGACACTCTAGGCGAGGACGGCGACCCGCTAGACGCCCTAGTACTACTAGAAGAACCCACTTTCCCTGGCTGCGTGATTCGCTGCCGCGCACTGGGCATGTTCCGTATGCGTGACGAAAAGGGCGGCGACGACAAGGTTCTATGCGTGCCCGCAGCTGACCAGCGTGCTTCTTGGCGTACCGACATTGAGGACGTCAGCGAGTTCCACCGCCTAGAAATCCAGCACTTCTTTGAGGTCTACAAGGATCTAGAACCGGGCAAAAGCGTAGAAGGCGCCCACTGGGTAGGCCGTGAAGAGGCCGAGGCGGAAATTCGCCGCTCCTTCGCTCGTCTGCGTGAGCACGAAGGCCACTAACCCCATCCCAATCCCATTTTCCTTGAGCTTGTAAATAAAACTGTCCCCCTGGCTGCGCCAGGGGGACAGTGCTTTAACTTTGTAGACGCACGTTTAAGGTTGCAGGTCTCAGGCGCCGCCTACAGGTCTAGTTATAGGCGCACAGCGTAAGGCATGATGCCCGAGTAGCGCACGCCGGTTACGCGCACCGGCACACCAAAGGTGGGTGCCTCAATCATCTGGTCATTACCCAGGTAGATGGCCACGTGATAGATAGACCCAGCAGAGCCGTCAGAAGACCAGAAGATCAGGTCACCGGGCTGGGCGGAGTCCAGTGAAACGTGGGTACCTTCCCAGTACTGGGCGCGTGAGGAGTGGGTCAGGCTCACCCCAGCAGCGGCCCAAGAGAGCATGGCCAGACCAGAGCAGTCCACACCAGAGTAGGACTCGCCACCCCACACATAATCCACACCGATGAAGGTGTAAGCCTTGGCGATAGCCACATCCGCGCCACCAGAAGGGGCAGGAGTCGGGTCGGGTTCAGGTTCCGGATCCGGCTCAGGGGTGGGCGCGGGGGCAGGTTCGGGCTCAGGGGCCGGAGCGGGAGCTGGCTGGCTGGTTTCGCTGGGGCTGGGGGCCGGCTCAGGCGTAGTAGTTTGGCTCGGCTGCGGATCAGGCGCGGCGCTCTGGCTAGGTTGCGGGCTAGGAGCAGCAGTTTGGCTGGGCTGAGGGTCAGGCTGGCTGGGGGTAGGCGAAGCGGTTTCCTTGGCCTTAGCTTCGTTCTGCTTTTCCTGCTCTTCCTTAGCCTTGGCCTGGGCGGCAGCCTGCTGAGCCTGCTTGCGAGCTTCCTCGTTCTTACGGTTTTGCTCAGCCTGCTCAAGCTGTTCTTGACGCTGGGTTTCCAGGGCCACAGTGGTGTTGCGCTGAGCTGCCAGTTGGCTGATCAGGTTGGCACGCTGGCTGGTGGCCTGGCTTTGGGCGGCCTGGGCGGCGTTAGCGGCAGCTTGGGCAGCGTTCTTAGTTGCTTCAGTTTTTTGCGTGGCGGTGCGCTGAGCTGATTCTTTCTGCGCGGCAATGCCTTCCATGGTGGTGGCTACCGATTGCAGAGCCTGCACTTTTTGCAGTTTTGCGTCAGTGTTTTCACCCGCACGGTCCAGCGCGGCCTTCTGGCTGGCAATGTCTCCCAGTGAGCGCCCGGTCAGGTAGGGGGAGACTATGTCGAAGGGGTTGCCGCCGTCCTGGTAAGTCTGTACGACGACGTCGGAGAGGCTTTTGCGGGCCTGGTGCGTCTGCTTGGTGGCAGCCGTGGCCTTGGCTCGCGCAGCGGCGGTGGCTGCCTTGGCTTTGTTTAGTGCATCAAGGGATTGCAGATAGTCCTCAGTGGCGATCTGCGCCTTCATGGTGGCGTTTTCAGTGTTGGCCTTAAGGGTGGCCAAACGTGCCTCCAGGGAAGCGATAGAAGCAGAAGTGCTAGCTTCCTTCTGCTTTGACTTGTTGATGTCGTCTTGGCTGGGACCATCTGCGAAGGCCACGGGGTTTGCGGACAACACCATCGACGCCAGCACCACAGCAACCGTGCTGCGGAAGGCGCGTGATCGTTTGTTCTGACTCACGAGGACTCCAATGACTAGGGATATTGACTGATGGCTGCGGGGTACAGCCCCGGTTTATGTAGCCCTAGATTAATGCCCTGGAGCCCCAAAGGAAACAGTTTCATCACAATTCACATAATCACCATTGTTATCAGTTTTAACATTCCTTCAAGATTCAATTATTATTTAGTGGCATTCAACACAATTTGAGGGGTGATCCAAAAATCGGATCACCCCTCAAATTTTTCTAGTTACAGCCCAAAATGGCTGCTAGCACTGCCTGGTGCGGCTACGCAGCGCCAGACCACCACCCAACAGGGCCAGCGCAAAGGCTACAAACAGTCCCGTTTCCACCCCACTATGAGCTAAGCCACGTTTGGGACTTTGGGAGGAACTAGGCGCCGCTTTAAGGCTGGCACTGGGTTTAGTAGTGGACTTCGCTCCGCCAGCTTCACAAGTGGAAGGTACAAGCGCCGCAGCTGGGGCCGTGGCGGCCGCAGTTGGGGCAGCCGTCAATGAGGCCAGAGTCGTGGGCGTCGTCGCCGTTGCGGTAGCAGAGTCAGAACCATAACCCAGGCCGAAACCACGCGCATAAGCCACCCCGCTAGCCCCGGGCACGCTAACTGGCAACTTACCGACCGCATTAACCTTGCCACTAAGCACATCTACCGCAGCCGCCAGGGCCACCGAGTTATTGGCGTAAATCTCCGCCACCACCTGCGGGCCTGCTCCCCCGCCGCTGTAACGGGCCAGGGGGTAGGGCAAGCTGGTGTTAATGACGATCACCTGCTTGCCGGTGGCCACCAGCGCGTCAATGGCTTTGAACTGCTGGGCGCCAGGTGCGTAGCTAGCAAAAATCACCGTATCCACATTGGCTGCTTGGCGCACCCAAGCGGAAATCTCGCTGTCGGAAGGATTTTCTTTAGCGTCGGGATCCTGGGTGAAAACCACACTGAAACCAGCAGCTTTAAGAGGCTCAGGCAATAGCTCCGGGTTAGCCCAGGAACTGCCGGCCACCAGCACGCGCGTACCCTTGGCCGCATCCAAGGGCGCCTTGTTAGCGTCATTGCGCAGCAAAGTAACCGAGTTACGCGCAATCTGGCTGGCCACGTCCCTACTAGCCGCAGTGCCCAGCTTGGCTTGCACGCTAGCGGCGTCGATCGGCTCAGTTTTGAGCACTCCGCGCTTTTGTTTCCACTTCAAAATGCGCAAAACTGATTGGTCAATTTGCGCGCTAGTGAGCGATCCGTCTTTAACTGCAGCTTTAATCCCGTCAACTACTGCAGCAGCGTCCTTAGTATTTAGCAAAATGTCACTGCCAGCTTGCAGGGCTTTGACCGCTACCCGTGCGCGAATAGGAGCCAGGAAGTTTTTAAACTCCGTTGAGGCCTCACGCGCCGAGTCCGCCTGAGTTGGGTCTTTATCGGCTTTTTGTTTGGCGCTGTCTTCCTTGTTCTTGAGCTCCTTGTATTTAGCCTGCTCAGCGGGGGTCATTACGGCCAGCTGGGCCCCTTCCATGTCTAGGGCGTCAGTGGTGATCACCCCGGTAAAGCCCAGCTCTTGGCGCAGCAGCCCGGTAAGTACCGGCTTAGATAGGGTGGCCGGCAGGTTTGGGTCAATAGCGTCGACGACGATGTGGGCCGTCATGATCATGTCGACGCCGCCATTAATAGCCGTTTTGAAGGGCACTAAATGCTGGTTTAGCACCTGCCGCGAGTAGGTTACACGTGGCAGGCCCAGGTGGGAGTCGGTGTCGGCGTCTCCATGCCCGGGGAAATGCTTGGCTGTGGCAGAGACGCCCTGGCTTTGGATACCTTGGATTTGGGCACCACCTAGCTGGGCTACCAGGTTGGGGTCATCGCTGATAGCCCGCAAACCAATAACCGGGTTGTTGGGGTTGGTGTTAACGTCCAAAACCGGGGCGAAATCAGCGTTAATCCCCAGCGAACGCATTTCGCAGCCCAGCACCTGGCCCTGGCTGTAGGCCAGCGCCTGGTTACCGGTGGCACCTAGCGCCATATTGCCAGGGAAGATTGTGGCCGGGGCACCTACGCGCGAAACCATGCCACCTTCTTGATCGATAGTGATGCCTAGCGGCACGTTGCCGTCAGCTTTAGCGGCAGCCTGCAAACCGTTGGATAGGGCCGCCACCTTGGTTACATCAGTTTTTTCAGAGCTGAAGTTGTGGGCCCAGTTGAAGTAAAGCACGCCACCTAAGTGGTATTTCTTAACCGCCTGGGCCGGGGTGGATACGCCAGGGCCAAAAATGGCTTGGTTGTCACTAGCGTAAGTAGTGTCATCTGCGCTGTCACCGTAAACGTGGGTCCACAGTAGCTGACCCACTTTTTGGTCCAGGTTCATTTTGGCCAGGATCTGCTCAGGGGTTTGTTCCGCCGCCTGCACCTTGGGGGTTAAAGCGGATGGAACTAAAGCGCTTAAGGCGAGGGCCCCTGCTAGCGCTAGGGAAACCAGCGATCGCATGAAGCCTCCTTTATTCTTTTAGAAGCAACAATTGTCGCTACTATTATCCATCCCTAGCCCGTTTACCGCCTGTTACCAGCACTTTTAGGTTAAGAGCTTTACCAGTGTGCGAGCGGGCGCGGCGCCAGAAGCGATCAGGGCACATATCCCTGTGTAGGCAAACGATTTACCGCCGCGCAGGGCCAGAGGTGATAGGGCAAGTGCTGGCCAGCCAGTTTCACAAGCTAACCAGGTCCAGGGGCAGATATTGCAAAATAGTGCCGTGGAAAATCGTGCTGTGGAAACCTTCGACTCCCCCGCTGCTATTGACTGGCAGCTACAGGTAACCCCTTACACTCCCCCACCGGCCGACCAGTGGGGCCCGGATATGTTTGGCCCCGGTTTTAGCGCCTACACTTTGCCTTTAGCCGACGACGGCGAAGGTGACAGCCCTGTAGCCACCCTGGTGCGTCATGAGCCGGCTGCTGATCCACATATGCATCAGCAACCAGATAAAACCCGCTTTGTGGTGCTTAGCTTGCATGGCTGGAATGACTATTTTTTAAACCCCGGCATGGCTCGCTCATATGCGCGCCTGGGTGGTGCTTTCTATGCGCTTGATCTGCGCCGTTACGGACGTTCACTACGACCAAACCAGATTCCATTTTGGTGTACCAGGCTAGAAACTTATGACGAAGAAATAGACGCTAGCCTAGAGATTATTAGGCGAGCTTATCCCCAGCTGCCAGTACTAATGCTGGGCCACTCAACCGGTGGCCTGATTGCCTGTCTATGGGCACATCATCACCCGGGGCAGTTAGCTGGCCTGATTTTGAACTCTCCCTGGTTGGAACTGCAAACCACACCCCAGTTCCGCTCAGTTTCTGCACCGGTTATTCACCGCCTAGCCCAGGCCACACCGCACGCTGTAATCATTCCTACCCAGGTAGCTAATGATTTGGGCCCGGTTGAAGGTGACTCATTTTTCAAACTTTATGACGGCTGGGATCAATCTAAAGAAGGCCCACTGCCTGAAGGGGCTGACCCGACTGATCCCTACTACAGCGGCTGGCAAACTAACTGGAATTGGAAATGGCGCAAACTACCCAATATTCAAGCCGGTTGGGCTAGTGCCATCATGACTGGTCACCAGTATGTGCGTCGCGGCTTAAACATTGACTGCCCGCTGCTAGTACTCACTTCTAAGCACTCGCACCTTACGCTTACCTATGGGGACCTGCCCGAACGCGATAAGGACACGGTTATTGATGCGCGTCGCACTCGCGCGCGTGCCAATGAGCTGGGCCAATGCATCACACAACTACGTATTGCTGACGCGGTTCACGACATTTATATCTCCCGCCCCAGCGTGCGCAACCAGGTAGTGGCCCAAGTTGATCACTGGCTAGCCAGTTACACGGATATAGATTTCACCCCGGCTAACGAGCCAGAGGCCAGCCATCCGGCTAACTTTACGGAGCGGCTAATAGCTAACTGGCAGGCCCTAATCAATCCAGTCAGCTAGAACCGGGCCAGTTCGAATCCGGCCAAATAGCTCAGCGCCCCTGACGGCGTGAACGCACGGGGCGTCCCGGCCGGCGCGGGCTGCGCTCGGCGGCGGCGATCAGTTCTTCTAGCGACTCATACAGGCTGGGGCCGTCGGCGCCAAAACGCCACACATCCCAGCCATCAACCGACTTGGCCGGCTCACAGTGGCGGGCCGCCTGGCCGGGCTCGTCAAAGCTGGTCCCGTCAGAAACGCTAATCATGCCGTCTGGACGCAGCTGGGCGGTGTGGAAAATTCCTTCAGTTACTGACTGCCAGGTGATCTGCACCGGTTCGCTCAAAATAGAGGCCAGGGCATTCAAAGCTAGACGCGAGTCATCACCGCTGGGGTGCGAACGCGAAACCGTGGACTGGCCTGAGTCGCGTCGTGATAGACGCCCCTGACCAGTCACCCGGGCCCGTACACGGGTGGCACGCACCGGCTGCCCGTTACGCGAGGGGGCAGACTGGCGGTAGCCGGGGGTTACGGCCGGGCTAGGGGCCGGGGTGGGGGCAGAAACAGCTGACGGAGACACAGCGGCCGGGGAAACTGCCGTAGGTGCGTGGGGGCTGTACTGGTTAGTTGCCCGCTGAGCGCGGCGGCTACGTCGAGAAAGCGGCGACGACGGCGTCGTCGAGCCTGCAGGGGTGCCAGCACTCTGGGAGGCAGCTGCACCCTGAGAAGCGCCCGCAGAGGCGGCCGGGGCCTGAGAAACGGCGGGAGTGGGAGCCGACGGGGCGCCAGCAGTAGGCACAGGGGCTGCCGGGGTGGCCACTGAGGGGGCTGAGGCAGCGGCAGATGTGGAGGTAGCGGCAGAAGGCGCAGAGGCGGCGGCGGTGGCCTCAGACTTACCCACCTCAATGTCCTCATCCATGGTGTCACCAGCGGGCAAAAGCTTAGCGGTCACAGGCAGGTGGTGAGAGTCAATACGGTCAATTTCCACAAAATTACGGCCGCTAGAAAGTGCACGCACCGAAAGCGAGAACACTTCTAGGCCAGAGTCGCTGAGCACCGACAAGGAAGAAAGCACGTCAGGGGAAATCGAGGGAGACACAATGCTCAAACGCGGGCCGGGGTTAATACGCGCCGGCATGGTTTCGCGGAAAGCCGCCCAATCCTTCTGGAAAGCGGTGGGGCCTGCCGGATATAGGCTGGCGATTTCCGCCCAGCCTAGGTGAGAAGTGGCGTTTAGGCGGCCCATAGCGGCCACAACCGTGGTTGAATCCAACTTAGGTAGTAGCTCCACCGCCACCACCTGGCCAGAGCCGTCAATAGCCACTAACGAGTGGCCAGCGTCCAGCTGTTTCCAGGCAACCGTAAACAGCGGCCTACGCAGCACCTGCGCCACCTGTTCACGCACCAGATCAAGGGCCTGACGGTGTGCGGACTCATCGGCAACCCCGCCCAGCTGAGCCGGAACTAGCGCTCCCTGTCGGATTTCAAAAATCGCCACGTTTGCCTCATCTGTAGATTCCTGACCGCCCTTATCATCTCACACTCCTAAACACTGGGGCAGCCTGTGTTCAGCCAGCGCTAAAGCGAAATATGTGCCATTAGCACCAAAAGATAGGTGACCGCCGCCCCGTGGGACGACGGTCACCTAACTGAAGTTAAAAACTCAGCCGTTGATCACAGCGGCGCGGCCAGCCTCCAGGCGGGCCACCGGCACGCGGAACGGAGAGCAGGACACGTAGCTGATGCCCAGACGGTGGAAGAAGTCGATCGAGTCGGGGTCACCACCGTGCTCACCACATACACCCAGCTTCATGTCAGCCTTGGTCTTGCGGGCGCGCTTAGCACCGGTCTCCATTAGGCGACCCACGCCGCGCTCGTCGATGGTCTCGAACGGGGAGGTACCGAAGATACCGGCGTCCATGTAGTGGCCGAAGAACACGCCCTCGACGTCGTCGCGCGAGAAGCCCCAGGTGGTCTGGGTCAGATCGTTGGTGCCGAAGGAGAAGAAGTCAGCTTCCTCAGCGATGGTGTCGGCGCTGATGGCGGCACGCGGCAGCTCGATCATGCAGCCGATGGGGAAGTCGAGCTCGTAGCCGGACTGCTCGCTAACCTCAGCCAGCACCTTCTCTGCGCGCTCACGGGCGATCTGTAGCTCACGTACTGAGCCCACCAGCGGGATCATGATCTCGGGCTTGGGGCTACCACCGGCGCGCAGGCGCTCCACAGCGGCCTCAGCAATGGCGCGGACCTGCAGCTCGATCAGGCCAGGCATGGTCAGCAGCAGACGCACACCGCGCAGACCCAGCATGGGGTTGGCTTCGTGGTTCTTGCGCACCACGGCCAGCAGCTTCTCGTCAGCCGGGTCCAGGGTGCCGCGTTCGCGGTCCAGGGCCACCTTGACGGTCAGCTCGGTTAGGTCAGGCAGGAACTCGTGCAGCGGCGGATCGATCAGACGCACGGTCATGGACTTGCCGTCCATGGTTTCGAGCATCTTGACGAAGTCACCCTTCTGTAGCGGCAGCAGCGCGGCCAGGGCCTGCTCGCGCTCTTCGTCAGTCTGGGCCAGGATCAGGTCCTGTACGAACTGCTTGCGCTCGCCTAGGAACATGTGCTCGGTGCGGCACAGGCCGATACCCTCGGCGCCACGGTGGATTGCGCGACGGGCGTCGTCGGGGTTGTCAGCGTTGGCGCGTACACGCAGGTGACGGCGCTCGTCAGCGTGACGCATCAGGCGGTGCACGCTGGCAACCAGCTCGCGAGTGTCGGCGTCCTCAGCGCGGTAGAGGGCCTCGTCCAGGCCGCGACGCAGGTAGGTCATAACCGGGGAGTCAACTACCGGGACCTCACCTAGGAATACTTCACCGGTGGTGCCGTCTACGGCGATTACGTCGCCGGAGTGCAGCACAACCTGCTTACCGTCACGGTTAACGGTCAGGGTGCGGGCTTCGGCGTCGACCTCTAGCTCTTCAGCGCCACAGACACAGGTCTTACCCATGCCACGGGCGACGACGGCCGCGTGGGAGGTCTTACCACCGCGGGCGGTGAGCACACCGTCAGCGGCAACCATGCCGGGCAGGTCGTCGGGGTTGGTTTCGCGGCGAACCAGGATGACCTTCTGGCCTTCAGCGGCGCGTGAGACGGCCTCTTCGTTGTCGAAGACGATGCCGCCTACAGCCGCGCCCGGGGAGGCGGGCATGGCCTTGGTCAGCAGCTGACGCTCTACATCGGTGGCGAACTGCGGGAACATCAGCTTGGTTAGCTGCTCACCGGTGACGCGGGTGAGGGCCTCGTCCAGGGTGATGAGCTTTTCGTCAACCAGCTGGCTGGCCACGCGGAAGGCGGCGGCAGCGGTGCGCTTACCGACACGGGTCTGTAGCAGCCACAGCTTGCCGCGCTCAATGGTGAACTCGATGTCGCATAGGTCGCGGTAGTGGGTCTCCAGCTTGCGCATGGCGGCGCGCAGCTCACGGTAGGACTCGGGGTCGATGTTCTTAAGGTCGGCTAGCGCCAGGGTGTTGCGGATACCGGCCACAACGTCCTCACCCTGGGCGTTGACCAGGTAGTCACCGTAGACACCGGAGTGGCCGGTGGAGGGGTCGCGGGTGAAGCACACACCGGTACCGGAGGTCTCGCCCATGTTGCCGAAGACCATGGTGCAAACGTTGACGGCGGTGCCCAGGTCGTGCGGGATCTTCTCACGACGACGGTAGATGTGAGCACGCTCGGTGTTCCAGGAGCGGAACACGGCTTCGGAGGCCATGTCTAGCTGGGTGCGGGGGTCCTGGGGGAAGTCGATGCCCGCGTGTTCCTTAACAATCTGCTTGTACTGGTCTACCAGTTCCTTGAGAGCGTCTACGCTCAGTTCGTAGTCCAGCTTGACGCCCTTTTCTAGCTTCTTTGCGTCTAGGGCGGAGGAGAAGAATTCGCCTTCAATGTCCAGCACGGTCTTACCGAACATCTGGATTAGGCGGCGGTAGGAGTCCCAGGCGAAACGCTCGTCGCCGCTTGCCTTGGCCAGGCCCTCGACGGACTGGTCGTTTAGACCAATGTTGAGCACGGTTTCCATCATGCCCGGCATCGAGAACTTGGCGCCCGAACGCACCGACACCAGCAGCGGGTCCTCAGCGTCGCCTAGCTGGCGGCCTAGGTCTTCTTCTACGCGACGTAGCGCGGTGGTTACCTGTACAGCTAGCTCCGGGGGAACAGCGCCGTCGTGCAAGTATGCGCGACAAGCGTCAGTAGTGATAGTGAAGCCAGGAGGCACCGGCAGTCCCAGGCGAGTCATCTCAGCCAGGTTTGCACCCTTACCGCCGAGCAGATCCTTCTGGTCCTTGTCACCCTCACTGAACATGTATACGTACTTGGGCATCTTCGCCTTCTTCTTGTCGATGCTTGCCTTACCATGTGGGGCGTGACGGGAAGTCACGCACCGACAAAATCCTAATGTGACTTATGGCCTAAATTCAAATTTTTATGCCCCAAACAGGCCAATATTTGTAAATATGTTAAAGCTTTTTGTGTGTGCAAGACTACAAATGGCGCTACAATCCCCCAACCAAAATAACGCGGGCCGCCCCCGCTAGCGGGGGCGGCCCTAGTTGCATTAGTGACCCATCAGGCCTGATGCGTTAGCTTCAGACAGCTTAAAGGTCAGACACCTTCAGCTTCCGATTCGGCGGCCTCAATTTGTGCTTCTTCAGCCTGTTCACCATCTTGTGTCTTAGCCTTGGGTAGGCGGGCGGCGCCAGGAATGGAAGTGAAAGTGAATTCGCCCAGCAGACCTTCACCCTGAGCATCGACCAGGATGTGGCTGCCGGTAGCAATCTCACCGAACAGGATCTTCTCGCTGAGGGCGTCTTCAATGTCACGCTGCACGGCACGACGCAGCGGGCGAGCCCCAAGCACCGGGTCAAAGCCACGGTCAGCCAGTAGCTCCTTGGCGGCGTCGGTCAGTTCAATGGACAGGTTCTGCTCTACCAGGCGCTTGTCGAGGCGGGCAATCATCAGGTCCACGATCTGTCGCACCTCGGGCTTGCTCAGCTGCGGGAAGACGATCAGGTCATCCACACGGTTGAGGAACTCGGGGCGGAAGTGCTGCTTGAGCTCACGGTTAACGTGGGCCTTCATTTCCTCGTAGTCCATGGTGCCGCTCTCAGTGGACTGGAAACCGGTGGCTACCGACTTGCCAATGTCCTTGGAGCCCAGGTTGGTGGTCATGATGATCACCGTGTTCTTGAAGTCAACCACGCGCCCCTGGGCGTCAGAGAGGTGTCCGTCTTCAAGGATCTGCAGCAGCGAGTTGAAGATGTCCGGGTGGGCTTTTTCAACCTCATCGAATAACACCACGGAGAAGGGGCGACGGCGTACCTTTTCGGTCAGCTGGCCACCTTCGTCGTAACCGACATAGCCGGGAGGGGCACCAAACAGGCGCGAAACCGTGTGCTTTTCGGCGAATTCACTCATATCCAGCTGGATTAGTGCGTCTTCGTCGTCGAACAGGAACTCAGCCAGGGCCTTAGCCAGCTCGGTCTTACCCACACCGGTGGGACCGGCGAAGATGAAGGAACCACCGGGGCGCTTGGGGTCCTTGAGTCCGGCGCGGGTGCGGCGGATGGACTTGCTCAGCGCCTCGATGGCCTTGTTCTGGCCCACGATGCGCTTGTGTAGCTCGGCTTCCATGTTGAGCAGCTTGGTGGATTCAGCCTCGGTCAGCTTGACCACCGGAATGCCGGTACTCATGGCCAGTACTTCAGCGATCAGGTTTTCATCCACTTCGGCTACCTGGTCTAGGTCACCGTTCTTCCAGGCCTGCTCTTTGGCGGCACGCTCACTGCCTAGGCGGCGTTCGTCGTCGCGCAGGGCGGCGGCGCGCTCAAAGTCCTGAGCATCAATGGCGCTTTCTTTTTCACGCTTAACTTCAGCGATGCGCTCATCAATTTCGCGTAGCTCTGGCGGGGCGGTCATGCGACGGATGCGCAGGCGCGCGCCGGCCTCGTCAACCAGGTCAATGGCCTTGTCGGGCAGGTAGCGGTCGTTGATGTAGCGGTCGGAGAACTTAACGGCCGCTTCAATGGCCTCATCGGTGATGATGACACGGTGGAAGGATTCGTAGCGGTCACGCAGCCCCTTTAGGATCTGAATGGCCTGCTCAATGGTGGGCTGGTCTACCTGTACCGGCTGGAAGCGGCGCTCTAGGGCAGCGTCCTTCTCGATCTTGCGGTATTCCTCTAGCGTGGTAGCGCCGATGGTCTGTAGCTCGCCACGGGCCAGCATGGGCTTGAGGATAGAGGCCGCGTCGACGGCACCCTCAGCCGCGCCGGCACTAACTAGGGTGTGGATCTCATCAATGAACAAGATGATGTCACCGCGCGTACGTACTTCTTTAAGCACCTTCTTTAGGCGCTCTTCGAAGTCACCACGATAACGCGAGCCGGCCACCAGTGAACCCATGTCCAGGGAGTAAAGCTGCTTGTCGCGCAGGGTTTCAGGAACGTCGCCGTGCACGATGGCTTGGCTTAGGCCCTCCACCACGGCAGTTTTACCTACACCGGGCTCACCGATTAGCACCGGGTTGTTCTTGGTGCGGCGCGAGAGGATCTGCATGACGCGCTCCATTTCCTTGGAGCGGCCAATTACCGGGTCAAGTTTGCCTTCGCGGGCGGCTTGGGTCAGGTTGCGGCCAAATTGGTCTAGGATGGCGCTTCCCGACGGCGTCCCCTCCTTGAGCGCAGAGGCGCCAGAACCCACGGTCTCTTTGGCGTCATAGCCGCTGAGCAGCTGCATTACCGCCTGACGCAGGGCTGCCAGGTCGACGTCGAGATTACCCAGAGCCTGAACTGCCACGCCTTCGCCTTCACGCAGCAAGCCGAGCAGGATGTGCTCAGTGCCAATGTAGTTGTGGCTTAGCTGTAGGGCTTCACGCAGGCTGAGCTCAAGCACCTTCTTAGCGCGCGGAGTGAAGGGGATGTGACCGCTAGGAGCAGACTGGCCCTCACCAATAATCTCCACTACCTGGGCACGTGCCTTGTCTAGAGTTACGTCCATTGACTCTAGAGCTTTTGCCGCTACTCCCTCACCTTCGTGGATGAGGCCCAGCAGCAGGTGCTCTGTGCCAATGTAGTTGTGGTTGAGCGCGCGCGCTTCATCCTGGGCTAGGACGACGACGCGGCGAGCTCGGTCCGTAAAACGTTCAAACATTCGGGGCTGCTCCTTGGCAGGTCCATCGATAACTGTATGGCTTAAGGCTATCCCGCTTTCCTATAAAGCGGTCTAGTGGTTTCGCACGCGGCATATGCAAAGTTGAGCCTAGCCGACTCAGGTCAACTAAAACCGTTACTCACGCCACGCTTTATTTAGATCCCAAGTAATCCGATCGAGCATTTCATACGATGGCCCGAAATCTTGGCATCTCAAAGAGGGCGCCCTAAAAACTTGGAGGACCACCCCCACCGGAAGGGCAAGCAAGCGTCACGGAAGGGCAAACAGGCCGAAGCCAAGCCCTCCCCCACAGGTGCGCGACGCATACTTTGCCGCGCCATTCCATAAAAAACCTCAATTCCCTAGGGATTTAGAGATCTTTCCGCTAAATACAGCAGGTCACTTCTGTCAAGTAGTGAATACTTATTTTCTCTATGAAAAATAGCACATTTGGACTACAATATTTGCACGCGTTTAGTGACTGTTTAGGTTCCGCGCTCTAACTGGAGGTATAAAACATGCGCATCGTCAAGCAAACGCTTGCAGCCCACAACCGTGTTTCTGACGGCCAACTTGTAAGCGCCCTGCTGGCTTTAGGTTGCGCCGGAGCAACGTGGCTCATTTCCCCCTCAATGCCCCTGTGGGCAGCCTCAGTCAGCTTCGTGCTGTTCTTCATCTGGCTGGCCACCATCGACCGCATCACCGGGATTTTGGAGCCGGCCACCGGGCCCAGCACGCTCAAGTCCACTGCATCTAACAAGCACGGCGCACTGCTACTAGCGGCGCTAATCGCCGTCACGGTGATCGCAGCCTGCCTATAAGCCTACTGGGCGGGCCATGCCTATATAAGTGCCGTACCCATATGGGTAGGTCTTGTTGGCCGGCAGGGCAATTTTCCTAGGCTGGCCGCGCCCATATGGGTATGGCTACAGGTTCATTGGGGCCACTATGCAAGGGAGCCTGGCATTGCCAGGCTCCCTTAGTTTTGCAAGTTGCGTTTAAGCCTCAAGCTCAATAGTGACCGGCCCATCGGCCTGCATATCAATCACCATGTGGGCCCCAAACTGGCCCGTGGCCACCTCAAGCCCCCGCGAGCGCAGATCCTCAACCACGGCTTGCACCAGCGGCTCGGCTACATCCGCCCCGGCCGCCTGGTTCCAGCTGGGTCGGCGCCCCTTGCGGGTGTCGGCGTAAAGGGTGAATTGGGAGACCACCAGCACCGGGGCGGCGGCGTCGGTTACTGACAACTCCCCTTCTAGCAGTCGCAAGTCCGCGATTTTACGGGCAATTAAGGCCACCTGGGCGGCGCCGTCGTCGTGAGTAGCCCCCACTAAAACCAGCAGGCCCGGGCGGTCAATAGCGCCCACTACCTGGCCGTCAACGCTAACTGCGGCGCGATTAACGCGCTGGATAACCGCCCGCATCAGCTACGCCGGTTGTTGCGGTCGTTATCGTCGATGACGCGCAGCTTGGAGCGCACGCGGGCCGGGGACAGTGCCACCAACTGGGGACGCACCCCCACCAGGTACACTGCCGAGGCAGACACTGCGATCATGCCGAAGAAGGAGTACCAGCCCAAGACCACGCAGGCCAGGGCCGCGCCAACATGGACCCCAATCCAGGCGGACTTGCTTAGGCGGGAGGCAGCCGGGAAGAGGTTAGCCGGACGTACCAGGGTGTCTAGTAGCGCCCAGACGATAATCAAAAACGCGCTGATAGCCAAGGCAATGTTGACTATGGCTACGAATTGGCCTAGATAAAAGGCCACATACGCCAGGATTTCGCTCATACATACCTCACTTAAGTTCTTGACTGAGTCTAACGGCTAAGCTGCGTTTTATGGGGCTAGCCATGCTCAGGGCGCAGCCGCTTTAAACCCAGGCCCGGACGCTGGCTGGGTGAGGCTTCAGCCTTACCTGCGGGATCAACCAGTAGCTCTTGGCTGGCGCTTTCGTAGCCGTCTTCCAGATCCACCGCCAGTTCTGCCTGCGCGGGCACGCCTCGACGCACTAGGGCCAGGGCGATATTACCCAGCTCCCAGTGGCGTGCCACGCTGGTTATTGTGCCCACGGCCTTGCCGGCGGGGTTGTCTCCGGCAGGTAGATATACGCGCGCGCCTACCTCAGGTAGCTGCCCTTGCCAGCCGGCTAGTTGCAGCTGCACTAGGCGACGCGGGGGGCGGCCCAGGTTAACCGTGCGGGCGATGGTTTCTTGGCCCGGGTAGCAGCCTTTGTTTAGGTGCACGCCGGTGCGTAGCCAGTCCAGCTCGTTGGGGATGGCACGGGCGTCCACTTCACGCGCCCAGCGTGGCAGTCCGGCTTCGATGCGCAGCGCCTCCCAGGCCAGCTCCCCCACTTGGGTTAAGCCCGCCACCTGCCCAGCTTCAAGAGCCACTACTACCCCGCCGGCGCGGTAGTTGGCGCCGGGGTGGCGCGTGCCGGTGAAGTAGGTACTGCCGCCAGGGGTGATGCCTGGCCAGGGGTCGTGCCAGGTGGTTACTAGGTTTTTGACGACGTCGGCCAGCTTTTGTACCCCGTCACCGATAGCTCCAGCTACCTGCAGATCTGGGCGTACCTGGGCTTGCACGCGCAGCATGAAGCGACGCGAGTTAAGTAACTGGGCTAGCCCATCACCGCAGCCGGCATCCACCAGCAGCAGCACGCTTTGCTCGCCCGGGGCTGCTTGCTCAGCCGGGGCTGGTACCAAGGCGGCCACAGCCAAGGCGGCGTAGAGGATATGGCCGTTAGCGTCCAGGAACAGCACCTGGCGGCAGCTGCCATCGTTTTCCAGGTCGGTTAGCACTTGGCTGGAGATGGTGGTCAGGTAGCTGAACCGGTCAGCGCCGCTTACCTCAACGACGTCGCGACTCAGCCACGCCCAAGCCTGCCCCTGGGCCAGTAGCGCCTGCTCACGCAGGGGGTTACCAAAGTGTTCGGGTGCAAAAGCCATAGCTGTTTAAGCTACTTAGCGCTGGGCTCGTCAGCGCGCTCGCCTAGGGCAGCGCCCATCTCAGGCTCTTGCTGGTCCTCGTCTTCAACGCGACTGAGGCGGCCAGAGGCATAGGTTTTGAGCTCTTTACGGCCAAAAGCATCCATGTCCTGGGTCCACATCAGCTCAGAGTTAACCAGGCCGTACATGCGGGTCATGCGTTCTAGCTCAGCGGAGAACTCGCTGCGCTGCACGCTGGTGGTAGCTAGCTCAATGCGCGGGCCCTGCACGGCACCTTCCCATACGGCGGCGTGACCAGCCGGGTCTGCGCTAATGATCTCCAGGTTGGTGATGGGAGTTACCGGGCCGGAGGCAGATTCAGGAGCTTCAGGCTTGTACTGGCCCACCGGACGCCAGTAAGAGGTTTCAGTGGACCACACCTGGGCGGGGGTGATCTTGCTGGCGCCTTCAGCGCCGCTCATTTCGAAGTCGAGGTTCTCACTCTTGGTGGAGTCAACGGTCCAGATAGTGATGGTCTGCTTCAAGTAGGGACCGCCGTCGTGCTCGAAGCTCATCTCCTGATATACCGCCTGCTCGGGAACATCCTCGCCGTAGGTAAGAATGCCGTAGCCACGCCACTTACCTAGCAGCCAGGCTAGGGGGTAAAGATCGGGAGAAATATCGTCAGGAAAAGTAAAAGCCACGTGGCCAGTGTACGCGTCAGCCAGCTAGCTGGTCACGAAAGTTAGCCAGCCACGAAAGAAAGTTAGCCAGCCACGAAAGCGGCCATCACCCTGGCAATGTAGTAGGTGGGGGCGCCTACAGCCAGCACCGGCAGCACAGCTGAAGTGATGGCGGCGCGACCGCCAGGAACCCAGCGGTGTGTCCACAGCACACGGTTAGCGATTGCCATCAGCAAACCAGCCACGAAACCGATCACCAAGCAGCCCGCGCCGGAACGTAGGGCCGTGTCTACCGCCTGGTGGGAGGGGCCAAAAAAGCCGGCCAAGGCCAGGGCCACAGCCACGGCGCAGCTGGTTAGGGCCGGGATGATCACCGTCAGCATTTCTAGCACCCACGCGGGCACCTCCAGCACCGTCAGCGAAGCCCCAATCAGCAGGGCCACAGCCGTGGGCACAATAACGCTAGAGGCAGCCAAGCCGGAGGAGAACACGCACCAGGCAGCCCCGGAAACCAGCACCACCACCCCGGACAGGGAGGTAAATAGTTCTTCCAGCAGGCCTTCGTGGGCTCCGGAACGCATTTGTAGGGCAAATACTGCCAGCACCCCAATACCAGCTAGCTTGGTGGCGTCACCGTATTCGTCGGTTAGGGTGAGCGTGACGGCACTGGCGATCCCAAATAGTGCCAGGAAAATACCGGTGACATTGTCGTGCTCGGCCTGAATCAATGCCGGCCAGCCTTGAGCGAAACACACCGCCAAGCCACACACCAGCAGGCAGGTAACCCAGAACGGGGATACGGCAGTTAGTGCCAGCAATAGCGGCATAACCCCAGCCATCGCCAGGCGCGTCCAGGCAGTGTCCACCAGACCGGTTTCCACAACGCCGTCGCTGGTGTGGTATTGGGTCCCGTAGCGGCGCGCGGCCTGTTCCTTCACGCTGGTACGTGTCCGCTTACGCCCGGAAACCTGGTTCTGGGCGGGTGCGGCAAGGGGTTCTGATTGCGCAGGCGAATTAGTCACCCTTGAATCGTCCCATATGCTGCCGATCCATGCACCTTAACCACCCAAAAGGCCGTAAACTTGTGCCTGGTGTCGCATTAGGGGTATCAGTACTTTAAGGAGGAAGCAAATGAGGCTGGTCATGCTTAGCAACGAGCCTGAGGCCAGTGCCGTGCTGCCAGCCATCGCTTTTCTCGAACACCAGGTGCAGGTTTTGCCGCCCCAGCCTGATTCTTATGGGGCGCTTGAAAATGCCGACGTCGTAATGGTTGATGCCCGCACGGATCTGTTGCGGGCGCGGCCCCTATGCCAACTGCTGGCCACCTCCATGGACTATACGGTGCTGGCTGTAATTGAGGAGGGCGGGGCTGTGGCCCTGACTTCCTCTTGGGGGATTGCCGATTTTGTGATTGCTTCTGCTTCCCCGGCGGAGTTAGCGGCCCGGTTGCGACTGCTGGAGTCTAGCGTGGTTGTAGACAGTAATGCTGGCTCTAGTGGTTCTAGCGATGAGTCAATCCTGGAAGTTGGCGACATTGTGATTGACACTGACGCTTACACGGTACGTCTGCACGGCCAAACCCTAGATTTGACCTATAAGGAGTTTGAGCTGCTTAAGTATTTGGCTGCTAACCAGGGCCGGGTGCTTACCCGTCAGGCTTTGCTCGACGCCGTGTGGGGCGAGGATTATATTGGCGGCTCACGTACTGTGGATGTGCATGTGCGGCGTTTACGCGCCAAGCTTGGCGGTGAGCATGATCATCTCATTGGCACCGTGCGTAACGTGGGTTATCGATTGGACTTGGACGAGTAACCGTGTAGAGTTGGGGCCGGCATCGGGTCGCGACGGGCCCCGGGCTCCAAAATCTGCCGCTACGAGCGGCCTACGCGCCGACTGGCGCTCTCCGACCCGGTGCTGCTTAATCTTTTCTGCGCTTTTAATCCCTTTTATAGCCCTTACTTTAACGGCCTTGCCGGGCCTTGCTTTAGCGCTCCTGCTGGGCGGGGTTTTAGCGGCCTACTGGGCTTTGCTTTAGTGCCCTACTGGCCGGAGTTCTCATACAAGTTGCGGATTACTTTGGCTGGGTTTCCTACGGCGACGGCGCCGGCTGGGATGTCCTTAACCACTACCGATCCTGCCCCCACTACGGCGTCGTCACCAATGGTGACCCCGGGGCAGACGATTACCCCGCCACCAAGCCAAACATTGTTACCGATAGTGATGGGTTTGCCGCCTTCTAAGCCGCTTTTACGGGTGGGCGGATCCAACGGGTGGATGGGGGTCAGCAGCTGCACGTTAGGGCCGATTTGGCAGCAATCACCGATTACGATGTCGGCTACATCCAGCGCGATTAGCCCAAAGTTAATGAATACGTGGTTGCCTACGCTGATGTGGCAGCCATAGTCGACTGCTAGCGGGGGTCGGATAGTTACGCCTTGGCCGACGTCGCCCAGCACTTGTCGCAACAGGGCGTCTGCCTGGCCTTTCTCGCCGGCAAGGAAGGCCAGGCGGTATTCTTCCAGGAGTTTGCTGCTACGGGCTGGGATTTCATTAAAGCGCGGATCGGTGGGGTCTACGTGGTATAGCTGCCCGGCCCGCATACGTTCCCAGTTGCTGCGGTTGTCTTCTACGGCGACGGCGTCTGTCTCACTCATACCAGAACGATACCCATACTTAGCGGCAAAGACCCGCAGTTTAAACTCTGCGAGCCACAGGCCACGCGAGACGCCATGGTCTACTCAACGCCAGGGTCTCCTCGGGCGCTATACCAGAACTATACCTAGGGTGAGGAAGATGATGGCTAGTAGCGGGGTGGTGCCTTGTTTGAGGGCAGCTGGGCGCTTGTCTGGGCTGGTGATAAATAGCAATGCGGCTGCAGCCAGCATGGAGCCGGTCCCGAAGAACATTAGGCTTAGGCCTACTGCGTGGCTGGCTGTGTAGTAGATGATGGCGCCTAGAAGTATTTCGATAGCTAGAAATAGGTTGTAGAAGCCTTGGTTGAAGGCCATCTCTTTAGTGTTGGCGGCCTGCTGGGGGCTCATATTGAAGGTGGTTAGGGTTTTCTCGCTGGTCCAGGAAATGGATTCCATTTTGAAGATGAGCACGTGAATGAGCGCTGCAGCAATAGCTAGGACTAGGCCGGTAATAAACATCTGTATGCCTTTGAATTTGAAGGGATGAGTTTAAATGGGACCTGGCAAGGGTGGCCCGTAAGTATAAAGGCAGCTTTAGGCTGCCTTTAAATCGTAAAAGTCGGCCGTTACGGCCGACGGGTTGGGAACATAAAAGTAGGGGGTGTGTTAGAGAATCTAACACACCCCCTACAATGCCCGATCTTCAAGGCTACAAAATGGTGGTGGGGGCGCCGACCCCCTAAACAAGGACCAAACACACCACAAACAAACAAAAAAAGATGGTGGGGGTGCCGACCCCACAACAGGACCAACACCCCCACCACCGCAAGGAAACGGTTGGCAGTGCCCTACTCTCCCACAACCCACCAGTTGCAGTACCA
>ERZ773212.188-NODE-188-length-33023-cov-4.416768_pt1 | contig 33023 bp, 30 predicted proteins | sample MGYA00581005_ERZ773212 | MGnify/ENA primary metagenome ERZ773212 (study PRJEB29015, sample SAMEA2738154) | human oral metagenome | biome: human oral; feature: human-associated habitat; material: saliva | place: China | collected 2196 ... | reverse complement strand
CCACCCGACAGGGTGCGGGAAAGTAGCACACCGCCACCACCAACACATACAACAAAGGCTCTATCCACTTATCTCCAGCAGATAACGGACAGAGCCTTTTCTTTATCTGACCGGACTACCCATAGCTGGAGGCCCGGCACATATACGATACGCGATGGAAGAGGCATAATGCAGACAGACAGCACCAAAAGATCAATGAAGGCCGGCGAAGAGCACCTGCCCTCAGCTGAAGAGGATAATACACGGCAGCACAATACCTCAGAAAACCCTGACCGCAAGGTCTACCCGGCTGTCACTCCGCCGCCTGAAAAGATACCGGGCAGGCTTATTGCGTCCATCATATCTGTCGGAATGGTCTCTTTTATAGGCATCCTCGTTGAAACGCTGACAAGCGTACTTTTCCCGGTCATTATGGCAGAATTCGGGGTTGGCACATCTACGGTCCAATGGCTGACCACAGGCTATCTTCTCGTTGTTTCGCTTATCGTCCCGCTGTCATCTTATATAAAACGGAAATTCAAACTGCGTACTATTTTCCTTACTGCAGTGACACTATGCATAATCGGGTGCATCGTTGCAGCATGTTCGGCCAGTTTCCCCATGCTCCTTGCCGCGCGTATTTTACAGGGTCTGGGGACGGGGCTTGCAATGCCGCTTATGTTCAATATTATCCTTGAGCAGTCGCCGCGCTCCCATGTAGGGCAGATCATGGGGGTTGGCGGGCTGGTCATTTCCGTTGCCCCTGCGCTTGGCCCGGCTGTTGGAGGGCTTGTCGGGACTTACATGCCGTGGCGCCTTATTTTCGTGATCCTTATCCCTTTCCTGGCTATCCCTCTGATAACCGGGTATCTGTCTATCCGCCAGGTTTCCCGGCTTGAAGCGGCACAGTTCACTGTCCTTCAGGCAGCAGCTCTGATGGTTTCCTTTGTAGCGTTTATTTTTGCTGTAAATAAAGGCGGACAGGTGGCAGTTGCTGTCAGCAGCCATACACCGGGTGCTGCTGCGGATGGCATAGCTACAGCAGCCCTGCTGGCTGTATCAATTGCTGCGGCAGGGATATTCGCATGGATGTCACGGCGTTCATTCTCTCCGCTTATACGGCTTGGGGTGTTCCGCAGCATCACATTCCGATGGGCCCTTGCTACCTACATCCTTATGCAGATATGCCAGATAAGCTTCGGCTATGTTATCCCCAACTCAGCACAGCTCGGATTTGGGGCGTCTGCATTAGTCGGCGGATTCCTGATCCTTCCGGGGGCGCTTTTTGGGGCTTTCCTGGCGCCATGGGCCGGGTCCCTGCTTGATAAATACGGTCCGAAACGGCCTGTACTATCCGCCATGGTCCTGACATTTGCCGGGGTCCTTCTGTTTATGGTATTCATAACTCCGGGGTCGCCGGTGTATCTTCTTGGGATTTTCTATTTCGTATTTATGATGGGATATTCTATGAGTTTTGCGAATTCCATGACCTGCGCCTTAAATACCCTTGATCCGGAGTTCAAAGCTGACGGCAACGCAGTTTTTAATTCGTTCAACCAGCTGGTAGGGGCGCTCGGCACAACACTGATGTCAGCGCTGGTAAGTATTTCGCAGGCAGGCCTGGCCCCCGGGACGCAGCAGTACCAGGCTGCTACAGTCCGTGGCAGCCATTGGTGCTATATAGTGATGGTTGCCGCGATTGGGTGCTCTATTGTATGCCTTATCCGCGCTTTTTCCGGACGCAGGGAGTCCCGCAGCCAGAAGGAGCGAGGCTCAGACAAGATCGCTGACGACAGAGTTCAGTATCCCGGAAATAACTGACAGTATCGCGGCGCCAAGTGCTCCCCACCAGAAATTCGATATCGTGATGCCTACGCCGAATACGTTCAGTGCCAGCATAGATGCTAATCCGAACAGTGCTATGTTGATAAGCAGCGCAGCTATGCCGAAACTGACGACCGTTACAGGGATGGCAAGTACCTGGATAACAGGTTTTATTGAAGCGTTGATCAGTGCCATAAAAAGGGCGAATGCTGCATACGCCAGGAACCTGTTCCCGCCTACTGCCTGGATACCGGGAAGGAGCCAGCACATGATCCCGCAGGCGATAGTTATAACAAACCAGTTGATCAGGAATCTCTTCATGATTACAAGTATAGGAGTTATTATGCATCTGCGCACCCGCCCTTACCATATCTGCCCATTCCGGCAGGATGGTTTGCGGAGTTGTTTTGGCAGCAGCGGGATTGCGTATAGGCGGGCTATGGAAAAGCAGAGGCTGGCCAGCGGCAGCAGGGCTGTCAGGGGCTGCGGAGGCCGGTGTAATGATAGAAGGGTACGATAGGCAAGGAATAAAGAATAGGGAGTAAGGACTGTTGGGATTATTGATATAGGACAGGAAGGCGCGAATGGGTACAGAACACTATAGGGATCCGCAAAATACTTTACCCGTGGCACGTAGTACAGAAACGGATCCCGGATCTGCAGCGGCGGATCCGCTGAAAGACTGGACGCTATATGCTGCAGTATTTATAGGAGGCTGTGTAGGGACAGGGCTGCGGTATACATTATCTGCGGTTTTCCCCTATCTGCCATCCTCTGCGCATGGCTGGCAGGCGGATTTCCATCCCGGCACGCTGTGCGCCAATCTGCTGGCCTGTTTCCTGTATGCAGGACTGGCCGCTTTCCTCAGCCGCAGGCATGCGATAAAAACGCATAATGGGGCTGTTGCTGACCGTGCGCTGGGGGCGGGCCTGTGCGGAGGGCTGTCGACTATGTCGACACTGGCATTTGAAGGGTTTTCCGCCCTTCACGCGGAAGATATAAGCGGTTTCGCAGCTTATATGGCTGCCACTTTTATCCTGGGGATTGCGAGTGCGTGCCTGGGAGCGTACTGCGGGAAGAAAGCCTGCGGGCATATCGGCAGCAGTGAGGGGAAACGTGAATGGTGATGGCTGCATCTGAGTTCTGCGCTGTGTGCATATGCGGAGGGATAGGGGCGGTATGCCGTTTTGCGCTTGATGGTGCGGTCAGGCGCTTATGGAAACACAGTTTTCCCCTGTCAACTTTTATTATCAATGCCCTTGCTTCTTTTGCTATCGGGATTATTGCCGGTATTGCTGCGCATCCTCGGATGTACGGTTTCCTGTCTCCGTCCGTCGATCCGGCTGCAGCCCGCATGATAATAGCTACGGGCTTTCTCGGAGGATTTTCAACGTTTTCAACGGCTGTCAACGAAACTGTCTCCCTCGCACGCCGTAAAAAATACGGCACATGTATAGGGTATTTTTTCAGCATGGCAGCTGCGCCTGTCCTATGTGTAGCATTAGGGTATTTTATTGTGAAGTGAGCCGCAGCCTGCGTACCGGCAGATAAAATACAGGCATACGGGGTACGGGACTGTCCTGACGACACGCATGCAGATGGTTGTACCCGTTAACTATTAGATTTCATATATGATATACGGTATTGTAAGGTCATAATTGCGGATAAAAGGCTAGCATGAAAAGAAATTACGCGCTTGACGGGATCAAGGGAGTGGGCATTATTGCGGTGCTCCTTTACCACTTTTTTGCGCATACTTTTCCCGGCGGATTTATTGGTGTTGAGATATTTTTTACTATTGCTGGGTTCCTTACCTCGGTTTCGCTCCTGAAGGGTTTTGCGCTTCGGGCAGCATTTAAAAACAACATCAGGATAGGATCTGCGAGGCAGCGGGCGGAGGGACAGCAGCCGGCTGGCTTCCGCAGGTTTCCCGGCGCGCTTGCGGATTTTTACGGCAGGCGCCTTATCCGTCTTGTGCCGGCTTTGCTGTTCATGGTTCCGGCAGTTATTACTGCTGCATGGTTTATCAATAAAGATGCCCTTGTGGGTATTGGCAGGCGCGTGGTTGCCGTTTTTACATTTACCTATAATTATTATGAGATATTCAGCGGCGGGAGTTATTTTGACCAGACAGTCCCTCAGCTGCTGGAACCTTTATGGTTTGTTTCCCTCTGCATACAGTTTTACCTGATTATCCCTCTGTTTATTGCACTGGCTGTCGGCATAGCGCACCTTTTTGCGCCGATGGGGACACAGGGCATATTCTCTGATGCGCGGGGAGCAGACGGACGGAGGAAACATAAAGGTGCGAATGCGCAGGGCGGGAACAGGAGGCCGCGGTCCCAGTTTGCCAAGTCGCTGTACGGATACAGTAAATATGCGGCATGGATAAGAGCTGTGGGGAAAACAGGTTTTATCCTTTCTTCCGCTGCAGCATGCATAAGTGCGTTTTTGATGGGGATCCTTTTTGGAGGAGGCTGGGGCAGCCCTACCCGTGTATATTTTGGGTTTGATACGCATTGTTTCGGTTTATTCACTGGGGCGGCTTTTGCTTTTGCCCTTCTGTGGTCGTATGGCGGAAAACTTCGCGGGCAGATAGAGCAGGCATTCCTGGAAAGTACCCGTACTCCGCGCAGGAAAGTCCTTGAGTCCCTTGCGGAAAAAATGGATATATCGTATCTTGCTGACAGCCAGGCTGAAGGCCCATTACTGACGCGCGTGATGCTGCCTGTACTCTCCTTTGTATCACTGATGGCAGTTATCGCAGCAGCATATACCCTCCGCGATAGGGATTATGCCTTTTACGGCGTCCTGTTTGCAGCAAGTATCCTGACAGTGATAATGCTGTGGGGGACACTTTCGGAGCGCTCATGGGTGCGGCCTTTGTTTGCGTGGAAGCCGTTAAGGATTGCAGGGCAGTATTCCTATGGGCTTTATATCTGGCATTGGCCTCTTCTTATTCTCGCACAGCTTTCACTGCCTGGGCTTCGCGGGAAGTACCAGTGGGTTTTCGTACTTGTTTCTTTTACCCTGACCCTTGTTATGGCGTATGTAAGCGCACATTATGTGGAAAAGCCTGCATCCCGCATGTATGCAGCCCTTATTTCGCGTATCTCAGGAGCCGGGACTGCAGAGTCATCACAGCCATCTTCCGGACGCTGCAGTATGGAGAGGACGGGTACTGCTGATGATCCCGCTGAGGCTGCTGACGGTGATAAAAAGGGCGATATAAGTGTTGTAAACGCTGGGCGCATCTCAGATATGGGTACTGCTGTACAGTGGAAGCCGGCTGCGAGCACGGCAGTCATCTGTTTTATCCTTGCGGCTTTGTGGGCAGGATGCGGTTTCGCGGTAGCTTATGCACCTGCACGGACATCAATACAAAACCAGCTGGAAGCACAGGCTGCGGTACTGAAGAATAGCGGGAAAACCAGCGGTACTGCTTCTCAGGATGTCCGCAGGGCCCCGGCCCCTGAACCGTCCCCATCGCATCAGACGTCTGCCCCTGCCGAGGCGCAGCCTTCGGGATCGCCTTTCACTCCTGCGCAGCAGCCTGTGATGCCTGCCGGAACTGAGATGACTGCTATAGGGGATTCGGTGATGCTCGGGTCAGCAACTGCTGTGCAGCAGAGGTTCCCCGGGATAATCATTGATGCGAAGGTGTCGCGTTTCCTTCATGAAGGGCCCGGTGTTATTACTTCTTTGAAAGCGAAAGGCCTATTGCGCAAATACATTGTTATCGGGCTGAGCACTAACGGTGCAGGTACGCCGCAGCAGTGGGAAAATATCTATAATGCTGCGGGGCCGGGGCATGTTTTCCTGGTGGTCAATGCCCATATGGACCGCGTGTGGGCTGCCGCCGCCAATCAGAATGTGCGGGATTTTGTAAGCCGGCATCCTCAGGATGCGCTTATGGTCAACTGGGATGCGGCTGCTGCGGCTCACTCCGGGCTTCTGGCAAGCGATGGGATACATGCTGCTTCTTCGGAAGGCGGAAGCCTGTACGCCCAGACTATTTATGATTCCCTCTTGGAATGGCTGCAGGCCCGCGGCAAGTAAGCTGAGCAAAGTAAGCAACCTGGGCTGGCAGCAGCGGTCGTGCTGCACTGCAGACCGCGAGGCTGTGCGGTTCCGCTGCGTTTGCTTCCCGGGTCGGAACGGCCTATCTGCTGCGTTTATCCTGACGGTGCGCTACGAGTTTTTCTGACCCTTTTGTACTCAGCGTTGATGTGAGGGCCCCTAATGCACCTGTAATAGCAGCAAACAGCATGCCGAGGAGGACCCCTTGGCTTGCCTCTTCGCCGGTAGGCATATCTGTGTTATCTTCAAGGCTGTCAGAAATGTCAGACGGATCCTGTTTTTTTGCGAACCGCCCCCTATGGAAAATTGCGTCCCAGGCGATAGCTATGCCTTTGCTTACTACGAAACCTGCGATTGCAGGCAGGGCCCATTTAATGAGCTTATCGGAAAAACTGTCCGGATCAGACTCAATTTTTTCGCGCTGGCCGGTGACAGTTTTATCGACCTTTGCAAGGGCTGAAAAAAGCCCGTCTTTCTTATCGTCGGCCTGCCCGTCGCTGCTGCGCGTATCGATGCTGTTCGTAGTGCTCATATAAGCATTATCGCACGCCTCCATGAGAACTCAAAATATGCATGATACAGGCTGGGTGTGTGCAGCGGATGAAACCTGCAGCCCCGCGCAGGCAGCAGCGGTTGAGCGTGTGCACTGCCGCAGGGGTGCGGCCCCACGGCTGACAGACGTTGGTAGCAGTGGTATATTACTATAGAAGGGCACAGTATAGCGGGCTGTGCCGGCATATACCGGTTATAGCTATGCCGGTTATGGCTGTGAGAAAGTACCCGGCAATGAAGCATGAGGTGAGATGTTATGGTACAGGGTGTATTACGGGGCAGGCTGGTCCTGCTGCGGCATGGGCAGACTGTATGGAGCGAAACGGGGCAGTACACGGGACGTACTGATATCCCGCTGACGCAGACAGGCTGTATACAGGCGAAGGATGCAGGCAAGAGGATCCGGGAGTTTTTGGCTGGCCCGGGCGCAGGTGCCTCTGCTGCTTTCCATGTCTATGTATCGCCGCTTAAGCGGGCGCAGGATACGGCGCAGCTTGCCGGCCTTGGGGAATACATTGTTGATGACGGCCTTGCCGAATTCGATTACGGCCCTGCTGAGGGACGGACCCGTTCCCAGGTGGCGAAGGCTATTGGTGAGAAAACGTGGAACATATGGGACCGCGGCCCTCTTACCCTTCCTTCTGCGCTTCAGGGGATAAGGCATGAGATGCTGCCGGAGTATGGCGAGATAACTATCAATAACGGTGTCGGGGAGTCTGCTGAAATGGCAGCTGAACGTACCCGGCAGGTCATACAGCAGGCAGTCCCCGCGCTTGAGGCAGGCGAAGACGTTATATGCGTGGCGCATGCGCATATCCTGCGCATCCTGGCGACGCAGTGGCTTGGCCTCCCTCCTGAAGCGGCCCGCATGTTCGAGCTGGGGACAGCCCATTTCTGTGTGCTGTCGTGGCATCATGAGGACCGCGTCATATCCGGCTGGAATCTGTAGGGCACTCTGCCGGATTTCTCGCTAATGCCGGTTTTTATCAATAATTTTTGAAATATTTGCGAATCGCCGGAATATAACTTGACAAAACAAAGTTGAGTTGTGTAGGCTCAAGTTTAGAGTTGAGTTGATAAGGCTCAACTTTATAGAGCACAAGCATAACAGAAAACTTACATACACACATAGTGGAGGATAATAATGGGACGTGCAGTAGGTATTGATTTAGGGACGACTAACTCCTGCATTGCAACTCTGGAAGGCGGACAGCCTACAGTTATCGTGAATGCGGAAGGTATGCGCACAACGCCGTCAGTAGTAGCGTTCAGCAAATCCGGCGAGATCCTGGTCGGTGAAGTAGCCAAGCGCCAGGCAGTAACGAATGTAGATCGTACGATCTCTTCTGTAAAGCGCCACATGGGCACAGACTGGTCGGTAGATATTGACGGCAAGAAGTGGACGCCGCAGGAAGTATCCGCCCAGATCCTGATGAAGCTTAAAAGGGACGCAGAGGCTTATCTCGGTGAGCCTGTTACCGATGCAGTGATCACCTGCCCTGCATACTTTAATGATGCACAGCGCCAGGCTACAAAAGATGCCGGTACGATCGCAGGGCTGAACGTACTGCGTATCATCAATGAGCCGACAGCTGCTGCTCTGGCATACGGCCTCGAAAAAGGCAAAGAAGATGAACGCATCCTGGTCTTTGACCTTGGCGGCGGTACATTCGATGTTTCCCTGCTGGAAATCGGCAAGGATGAAGACGGATTCTCCACCATCCAGGTACAGGCAACTAACGGCGACAACCACCTCGGCGGTGATGACTGGGACCAGGCGATCATCAACTGGCTTGTCCGCGAAGTTAAGAATAAGTACAACGTGGACCTCTCCAAAGACAAGATCGCGCTGCAGCGTCTGAAGGAAGCGGCAGAGCAGGCTAAGAAAGAGCTGAGCTCCTCGACTTCCACAAACATTTCCATGCAGTATCTTGCTATGACCCCTGACGGGACACCGGTCCATCTTGACGAGCAGCTTACACGCGCGCGTTTTGAGGAAATGACAGCAGACCTGCTTGACAGGTGCCGCGAGCCTTTCAACGCCGTCCTGCGTGATTCCGGCGTATCCGTTTCCCAGATCGACCATATCGTCCTGGTCGGCGGGTCTACCCGTATGCCGGCAGTCCAGGAGCTTGTCAAGGAACTCACCGGGGGCAAAGAGCCGAATAAGACTGTAAACCCTGATGAGGTCGTGGCTGTTGGTGCTGCTGTGCAGTCAGGCGTTATCAAGGGGGACCGCTCCGACGTCCTGCTTATTGATGTGACACCGCTGAGCCTCGGTATTGAGACCAAGGGCGGGATCATGACCAAGCTGATCGACAGGAATACCGCTATCCCGACCAAACGCTCGGAAGTCTTCTCTACGGCAGAAGATAACCAGCCAAGCGTGCTGATCCAGGTATATCAGGGCGAGCGCGAATTCGCCCGTGACAATAAGCCGCTGGGCACATTCGAGCTGACAGGGATCGCCCCTGCACCCCGCGGTGTACCTCAGATCGAGGTTACGTTCGATATCGATGCAAACGGTATTGTGCACGTATCCGCTAAGGATAAGGGGACGGGCAAGGAACAGTCCATGACCATTACCGGCGGTTCAGGCCTGCCGAAGGATGAGATCGACCGCATGGTCAAGGAAGCGGAATCACACGAAGCTGAAGACAAAAAGCGCCGTGAAGATGCTGAGACCCGCAACCAGGCAGAATCCTTCGCCTATCAGACTGAAAAGCTTGTTTCAGACAACAAGGACAAGCTTTCTGATGACACCGCCAAGGAAGTTACCGATAAGGTCAACGCGCTGAAAGAAGCTCTTAAAGGCGATGACATTGAGGCTGTTAAAAGCGCCCAGAGCGAGCTTATGGCTTCTGCCCAGAAGATCGGGCAGCAGCTGTACAGCCAGCAGCCGGCAGACCAGGCCCAGGCCGCAGACGGAACCGGTGCGTCCGATGCAGGTTCTTCGGCAGCGGGCAGCAATTCCGAGGGCAACAGCTCTGATGATGACGTCGTTGATGCTGAAGTTGTGGACGATGATAAGGATAACAAGTAATGTCTGAGTTCAGCAAGGAAGATTACCTCGCCGGCATGGACGATGCGGACAGGCTCGCCAGCAGCGGCGGGCCTGTGCCCTCTGGCCGTGATGGGGATACTCCGTCTGCAGATGCTGATCCGGCACAGGCCCCATCTTCGGACTCAGGCGAAGGAAACAGCACACAGGGGCAGGACGGCAGCCCGCATGCAGATGAGAGCCGGAACAGCAAGGATAGTGATACCCTTACTCCGCTTGGCCAGGCTAAGAAAGAAGCTGCAGACTATCTGGAAGCCCTTCAGCGGGAACGGGCGGAGTTCATCAACTTCCGCAACCGGGCCCAAAAAGAGCAGGACCGGTACCGCCAGCACGGCATCATTGATGTGCTGACAGCGCTGCTGCCGGCACTGGACGACATAGACCGTATACGCACCCACGGTGAGATGGATGATTCCTTCAAAGCTGTGGCAGCGAAAATAGACAGCACGTTTGCAAAATTCGGTGTTGAAAAATATGGCGCAGCCGGTGAGGATTTTGACCCGTCGCGGTATGATGCGGTCCTGCGCAAACCTGACGCCGGGGCGGATCATGAAGTAATCGATACCGTTGTTGAGGCAGGATACCGTATCAACGACCGCATTATCCGTGCAGCCAGGGCAGTAGTGGCCGTCCCGGCCGAAGATAATCCGGAAACTGATACAGGGACTGGATCAGGCAGTGCCGGCTCTGACAGGGCAGACTGACAGCCGGGGATGGAAAGGGGGACGATATGGCAGAAAATGAATGGCTGAACAAAGATTTCTATGCGGCACTGGGCGTATCGAAAGATGCATCCCAGGAAGAGATCACTAAAGCATATCGTAAACTTGCACGCAAGTACCATCCGGATCTGAACAAGACTACAGAGGCTGAAGACAAGTTCAAAAACATTTCTGAAGCCTATGATGTCCTCAATAACAGCGAACAGCGGAAACGGTATGATGCCATACGGCAGTTCGGCATGGGCGGGGCGCGGTTTGTCGGCGGGTCCGGCGCCGGAGGCACTTACAGCAGTGCAGATTTCTCCGACCTTTTCGGATCCATGTTCAGCGGTGCTTCAGGCCAGGGGGCTCAGAATATCCGCTTCTCGACGTCAGGTGCAGGCGCGGAAGGCATAGATATCAACGATATACTTGGGATGATGAATGGTATGGGCGGATCCGGCGCCGGCAGTACTGCCAGCCCCTTTGGACGGCGGTCTGCTGCCGGTAACGGCAACCCCTTCGCACCCCGTGAGGGTGCCCATGAGCCGGTTAAAGGCGGAAATAAGAATGCCTCCATCACTTTGAGTTTCAGGCAGGCCGTTAACGGCGCCACAGTATCCCTGGGGTCTCTGGGCAATAAGTTCAAAGCCCACATACCGGCCGGCGTCAGGGATGGGCAGAAGATCCGTGTGGCAGGGAAAGGCAAAGCCGGGCAGTTCGGCGGCGCTAACGGGGATCTGTATATTGCTGTTACAGTCAGGCCCGACCCCGTTTTTACCAGTGATGGGCAGGACCTTCGTATGGTGCTTCCCGTTACGTATGAAGAATCGGTCCTCGGGGCTGCGGTCACTGTGCATGATTTTAATGGTGACAGTGTCGAAATCACTGTGCCGGCGGGATCGGATTCAGGTACTGAGATACGTGTCCCGGGAAGGGGCATCCATACGAAAAAGGGTACAGGGGATCTGGTTGCAGTCACCAATATCCGTGTCCCTCAAAAAATCAGTAAGGCGCAGGAAAAAGCTGTGGCAGATCTTAGCGAAGCCATGGAAGATTTCGATAATACTGTGAGCGAAAGCAGGCTTGATAAAGGCAGCAGTAAACATAGATAATTGATAAAGGATACTGCGGATAACGTTCACAGCAAAGCAGGCAAAGGATAAAGAGGTGGGACTATGGGCAACCGATTAACGGCACGTGACCGCGAAGCATATACTGCATACGCATTTGGCCTTATTTCAGGGGCGTTCGACATTATAGGCGCCGAGGATGAGGGGTTTGATGTCAACAAGCCTGTATTTACTGTAGGCCAGACTGCAGAGCTGGTGAGGATACATCCGCAGACCCTTCGGCAGTATGACAGGCTCGCGCTCATAGTCCCTCAGCGCACAGCGGGCGGCGCGCGGCGGTACAGCCTGCGCGATATCAATAAGCTGGTCCTTACCCAGCATCTGGTGATCGAAGAGTCAATCAACCTGTCCGGTGTATCGCGCATCCTTCGCCTTATGGAGGAAAACCGGCAGCTGCGCCGGCAGATCCGGTATCTGAAAAAGGCGAAGGATCTGCGCATGTTTGCTGCAGGTGCTAACGGGAATGTTACAGAAGTGTTCGGTGACGACAGCCCTGCAGGGCAAATGAAGCGTGAACTCGCGCGCCGCCGCCGCGCCCTGCGTATGGCGCGTGCCCGCGGGCGCCTGCTCCCTCCCGGGCAGTATTCGCGTATCCAGCTGCGTATTACTGCGCATACAGAAGGGCCCGATGAGGGCTAGCTGCCGGCTGGGGATGCATACGGGGACACGGGGAATACTGTAATGCAATTGATTGCTATTGACCATATTGTTCTGACAACATCAGATATCAGGAAATGCGTCAGTTTTTACGAAGGTATCCTCGGGATGAAGCATGAATGCCCTCATGGACGGCATATTCTGAAATTCGGAAATCAGAAAATCAATATACATGAACGGGCTGGGGAATTCCTTCCTGCCGCATCCCGTCCTGCTGCTGGAAGCCTTGATTTCTGCCTTGTTGCTGAGGGTAATATATCGCAGATTGCAGAAGAGGTCAGGGGCCGTGGAGGCAGGATCATCGAAGGGCCTGTTGAACGGACTGGCGCACGAGGGGTTATGGACAGCATTTATCTGTATGATCCCGACGGTAATTTGGTAGAAATAGCAGTATACAGGTAGATTACTGACGGAATGCCGCCGGGTGTAATACTTATTTATATAGCGAAGGCATCTATATAGCGAAGGCCTGTCAGATGCATATCAAAAGTATCAGAAGAAGGTTAAGGGGTATTTCTCGCCGAGGGGCCGCATCGATAGTTGCGTGCTGCGAGTATTATTTTACAGTATCTGGCTTGCGCAGGGATGCACAGGTGCAGGTATGGAACTGAGGAAGGCCCGGAGGCAGGCAGTTTAGGCTGGTCCATGACGGATCTATGGCCTGCGGGCGCATATCCTTATAAAATTACGAAAGGAAAAGTATGGCTAAAAAAGTAGCAATGGTCACAGGCGGTGCCCAGGGGATCGGCGAAGCTATTGCACGCCGGCTGTCGCAGGACGGTTTCGCGGTAGCAGTTGCAGACCTCAACTTTGAAGGCGCCCAGAAGCTCGCAGATGAGCTGAATGCAGACGGCGGTGAAGCTGTAGCAGTCAAGCTTGATGTTTCGGATTCGTCAGCGGTTGATGCTGCGGTTGATGAAGTAGCTGAGCGTTTCGGTGATTTTAATGTTATCGTCAACAACGCAGGCCTCGCACCGACTACCCCTGTAGGGACAGTTGACCAGGACCTTTTTGACACAGTGATGCATGTTAATGTTGCAGGCACCATGTGGGGCGTCCAGGCAGCTACGCGCAAGTTCCGTGAGCTTGGGCATGCGGGCAAGATCATCAACGCAACATCACAGGCGGGTGTTGTAGGCAACCCTAACCTCATGCTGTACTGCTCAACAAAATTCGCTATCCGCGGTATTACCCAGGTAGCGGCACGCGAGCTGGCTTCCGAAGGCATACTTGTCAATGCATATGCTCCGGGGATCGTTAAAACACCTATGATGATGGATATTGCACATCAGGTTGCAGTGAATGCTGGGAAGGACGATGAGTGGGGTATGGGCACATTCTCCAAGGATATTGCCCTCGGGCGCCTGTCGGAGCCGTCAGATGTGGCCGCAGCCGTGTCGTTCCTCGCCGGACCTGATTCCGATTATATTACCGGCCAGACCATTGAAGTTGACGGCGGGATGCAGTTCCACTGATATACCGGACATACGGTAATCAGTCTGAATAGTCCATTCAGATAGGGGCTGTGGAGGCTGCCGGGTTTTGCCCGGCAGCCTTTTTGCGTGCCGGTGCATTGCAGATATTGCTTTGCACGGCTGCAAATATGCGGATATCGCCCGGTGCAGCCCGGTTACGCTGCAGATGGATCCTTCACTGCTGGTGGTAAAACACGCAGATATAAAATCAAAATTGTTGAAAACCGACGCAATGGTTTTTGTATCTGCGTGTTTTACCACCACGGGCTGTGATGGATAGCCTGCATGGAGTCATGAAGAGGATACCTGAGTGCTGAAAGGCGCCTGTATGAAGAAGCCGATGCCATAAGCCGGGGAAAAGAGACTGCAGTCACCGGGATCAGGGCTGCTGTAAGAATGCGATATATGAAACAGAGATATAAAAACGCTGAACCGTGAAAGCGCCTGTCGGCGCGCAGGCCGCTCGCAGCGGCAAAAAATGAAGCCCGGGGCTTAAACACAGTTCAGCGCGCTATCCATAATACGCTATATCCGCGTCGCTTTTCCTGTGTGTCTTATTTTTGCTCAGCACAGCACGTCATAGGAAAATCAGTACAGAGAACCGTCACGCCACAATTGTGCACCGTGCCTGAAAGATGCAGCAGTTGATGCGAGCTTGCGGGAAGTAGACAGGGAAGCCGGCTGTTCTGCCCGTTTGGCGAGAGCCCTGCTGATGACTTCGCAGAATGCTGCTGCCCGTTCCAGTGCTACAGCGAAATCCCCGGTAAAAGCACCGGCGAGTATGGAGTCTGCGGTGCGCGCAATATCATCTGCACTTGGAGATACGTCAACCCCGGCAATTGCTGAGGCCGAAGTCTCCACGGGCTCGCCTTCACGCCAGAGATGCGAAATGGCCGAGGTGTTCCGGCGCATCCACAGGCGCATGACGTATAGCCGCCACAATATCCCGGGAAGGGAATCCGGTGCGGCCTTGCTCCATAATTCTGCAATCAGGTCAAGGCCTTCGTCCTCAACCAGTGTGAGCACACGGTCAACCGTTTCGGGGTCCTGGGTATGGTGTACGCGGTCCAGAAGCACTGCAGCAGTAGTATGGCTGAGCTCGCTGATCTCCTGCGGATCAGCGCCGCCGTCCAGCTGTCCGATAAGCGCAGGATCCAGCTGGGCAGGCCGTGCATAGCGCGAATCACCCGACCGGTAGGCCGCGAAGCCCGACCCGGCTGCGCGGACGGAGGGGTTCCCTGGGGTAGACAGGCTGGAAGCATCAGTAGACAAGCGGAGCCACCTTTTGGATATCTATTATTACCGGATCATTACTGCTATTCCTGCCTGGGGCAAGTGTGACTGCAAGCATGTTCCCTGCAGGCATATAAGGGCTGCCGCCTGGCAGCTCATCGGCCAGACGTCTGGTGGCGCACAGGCTCCTCATCCGCTTCAGCATACCGCCAATCACGGGTCTGTGCATGCAGACAGCACTGTTATGGGGATTGTGCGGATCAACGCAGCTTCGCATAACAGCCAGGAAATCCCGCCACGATGCTTCTTCATCGTCGGCAAATGCGGCTTCTGTCTGAGTACTGAGGGCGCTAATCGGCATATGCGCTTCATGTGAATAGCTGGACACTGTTTCCATGCACCGCCGCCAGGGGGATGAGAACAGTCCGTCCGGTGCAAAACATGCAATCTCGCGGTTAAGCGCATATGCTGCCGCAGCTCCGCGAGGGGTCAGAGGGCGCATGGGTTCCTTGCCTTTCCATGATTTCCTGCTTTCTGCCTTGCCGTGGCGGACCATCAGCATAGTCTGGGCACGGAAGAGGCCTGATCTGGCCGCGGACTGGAATATATCAATAAGCTGGCGGTCCCCACTATGGGTAAGGAGTTTCCTGGCCCTGTCTGGGCTGACCCATCTGAGCCCGCCGATTTCATGAGGGTCTGGCCCGCTGACTGCACCGAAAACCTGCGGCCGCGTCCCGACAGAAGTGCCTGCAACCGCCTGGGCTGCCCAGTAGAAAACGTGCTTTACCGGCACTGTACCGGCTTTTTTCGACATATGCTGTTTGTTGCCGGCAGGTATCGCGGCCTTTTTGCCTTCATCAGCAAGCGGATAGCTTATATGGCCGAGGAACATCCCGAGCCGGACCGGCATCCCTGTTTCTTCCTGTATTTCGCGTGCTGCGCAGTGGAAAACAGATTCGTTGCCCTCCAGCTTGCCTTTTGGCCAGCTCCAGTCATCGTATTTCGGACGGTAAATAATACAGACTTCAACAGCGCTGTCAGCATCATTTCCAGTATCAGCGGGAGCAGTGCTGTCGGCACAGTCGTTGTCGGGGTGTGTAGTGCCAGGGTGGGTGCTGACAGTTTCAGTATCAGCATCATCTGTGCCGGCGTGCTGCCGGCGGGCATACCTCCAGACGATCCCTCCGCCGGCGAGCACAATGTTTCCCCTGTTGCCATACCTGGCATGCTGGGCGTAGCCTTCCTTGATGATATGGCTGAAGCTGGAAAGATACATACGCAAGGTTAGTGGCTGGCCCTGGGGGAGCGCGAATGCCGTGCAATCAGAAGGCTCTGGGAATCCGTGAGAGCATTGCCGTTGCTGTCAGCAGAATGTCGGACATAGTCGCCATCAGGCTGCATATGCCACGAATTTGTGCTTTCCGACATCTGCAGGTCAATGTAGTCGATAAGCTGCTGGATCTGAGTAGCATCAGTGATGCGGACCAGAGCCTCAACACGGCGGTCAAGATTGCGGTGCATCAGATCTGCCGAACCGATCCATACTTCCGGCCCTGCAGTAGGGCCTTCGCCGATCTGCGGCCCCTGTGAATTGGCGAAAGCAAAAATACGGCTATGCTCCAGGAACCGGCCCAGGACTGAATGGACATGGATATTCTCGCTCAGCCCTTTTCTTCCGGGTTTCAGGGCACAGATACCGCGTTCAACGATATCGATCTTTACCCCGGCCTGGCTTGCACGGTACAAAGCATCAATGCAGCGTTCATCAACAAGGGAATTGACCTTGATCTTGATCCACGCCTCTTTGCCGCTGCGCGCCGCCTGCTCCTCGCGCTGGATGCGCTCAATAAGCCCTGAGCGTACTGTACGCGGGGCTACAAGGAGGCGGTGGAAGCTGGAATTTGGTGCGTAGCCGGACAGCTGGTTGAACAGGCGGGTCATATCCTGCCCAACCACCGGGTCACAGGTCAGCAGGCCCAGGTCAGTGTATAGCCGCGCAGTTTTCGGGTTATAGTTTCCGGTGCCAATATGGCAGTAACGCCGCAGCCCGTTATCTTCAGAACGGACGACGAGCAGGAGCTTGCTGTGCGTTTTCAGGCCCACGATGCCATAAACTACGTGGACACCCGCACGCTCAAGCTTCCGCGCCCACTGGATGTTGGCCTGTTCATCAAAACGGGCCTTGATCTCAACAAGTGCCAGCACCTGTTTGCCCGCATGTGCTGCATCGATCAGTGCATCAATGATAGGCGAATTGCCGGATGTACGGTAAAGTGTCTGCTTGATCGCCAGGACCTTTGGGTCAGCGGCGGCCTGCTCAAGGAATGCCTGCACCGATGTTGAGAACGAATCATACGGATGATGGAGGAGGATATCATGCTCGCGGATCGCAGCGAAAATATCCTGCTCGTGGCTTGACTCCACCTCTGCGATCTGCCGGTTAGTCGTAGGAACGAAATTCGGGTATTTCAGATCCGGACGGTCGATATCATGCAGCTCAAAAAGCGCTGTCATATCAAGAGGTTCAGGAAGGCGGTAAACTTCATCCTCGGAGACCCGAAGCTGCGATATCAGCAGATGGGACAGCTGCCCTGACATGGCATCGCTCAGCTCAAGGCGGATCGGGGGGCCGAAACGGCGGCGCAGGAGTTCCCTTTCCATGGCATTAAGGAGGTTCTCCGCGTCGTCCTCTTCCACATCGATATCTTCATTACGGGTCACGCGGAAAGAATGGGCCTCTTTGATGATCATCCCCGGGAACAGCGCGTCAATATGGGCGAGGACAAGGTCTTCGAGAGGGATGAAACCATGGCGTTCCCTGCCGCTGTCTGAATCGAGGCTGTCAGACAGATCATCAACAGGGTACAGTCGGGGAAGGTTGTCCGGTATTTTGACGCGTGCAAAATGGGTCCGCCCTGATGTGGCGTTTTCCACGAGGACAGCAAGATTCAGGGATTTGCCCGAGATGTAGGGGAAGGGGTGCGCCGGATCCACGGCAAGCGGTGTCAGTACGGGAAAAATCAGCCGCCGGTATACCTTGGAAAGGCGTTCCTGCTCGTCAAGGGTCAGATCATTCCATTTCATGATAATGATGTTCTCATCCTTCAAAGCGGGCACCAGCTCGTTGCGGAAGCAGGAAGCATGCTCTTCCTGGAGCTTGTGGGCCTGTTCGCTGATCTCATGCAGCTGCCTGCGCGGGCTCATGCCGCTGGCGCTGGGGACTGCGATACCCGAGTCGATGCGGCGTTTAAGCCCCGCCACACGCACCATAAAGAATTCATCGAGATTGCTGGCAAAGATCGCCTCAAAATTTGTGCGCTCAAGCAAAGGCAGTGTTGGATCCTGTGCCAGCTGCAAAACACGTTTATTGAATTTCAGCCAGCTGATCTCACGGTCAAAAAACCGGTCTTTGGGCAGGCTCCTGTACTGCGAAGCCAGAGCAGTATTTTTCTCCGCCTTTTCGATTTCTGCAATATGCTCCGCGATCTGGCTGCGGAGGACTTCTTTACTGGGTCCCGTAAACTTCTGTGGCATACTTCAATTGTACGGAAAAACCTGCCAAAGGGAAGCTGATATATCAGACAGCGTTACGGCTTCTGCTGCTTCCGGCTTCCATGCGTGCTGCATGCTGCAGCCCCCGTGTTTCCAGTAAAAGTACTGCGGCATTGTTACATTGATAGCTGACACGGATTGGGACACAGCAACGTGCGTATGGAGGAATTATGGCTATAGACCGTGACCGTATCCGGGCTGCCGCTGAGGCCGGCATGGATGATATTATCAGCTTCCTTAACAGGAAAATTGCAATGCGTGCAATTTCTGCGCAGGGTGTGGATTCACAGGCTATGAAGGACGACGCGCAGTTCGTTGCCGATGCCATGGAGACTGCAGGCGTAAAGGCGGACGTCGTCCAGTCGCAGAACCCTGATGGGACCCCGGGCGCATGGGAAGTCATCGGTTCAAAAACTGTTGACCCGTCAGCACCGACCGTCCTGCTTTATGCTCATCATGATGTGCAGCCTGCGCCTGATGATGACGGTGTGTGGGAGACTGACCCCTTTACCGGTACGGTTAAGGGCGACCGCCTGTATGGCCGGGGATCCTCTGATGACGGCGCGGGAATTGCTATCCATCTTGGGGCGCTGAAGATCCTTGGCGAAGGGCTCGGCGTGAATGTCAAGCTGTTTATTGAGGGCGAAGAGGAGATGGGATCCAACAGTTTTATCCCCTTTGTCAGATCGCATCCTGAAGATTTCGATGCCGACATCATGATCGTTGCTGACTCGGGCAACTGGTCTGACACTGTGCCAAGCCTGACGACATCGCTTCGCGGGAATGCCGCAATTGATGTTACGGTAAAAGTGCTTGAGCATCCCCGCCATTCCGGTGTCTTTGGCGGCCCTGTCCTTGATGCCAATACTGCCGCCGCGCTGCTTATCAGCACTATGTACGGCCCCAGCGGGGAGCTTGCTGTCTCGGGGGTCGAATCGCAGGAAGTAGTTGGTGGGCTGCAGGAAGATATAGATGAAGCGCAGTGGCGCCAGGATGCTGCCGTGCTGCCGTCCGTGAAACTTGCAGGGACAGGTTCGCTGGCTTCACGTGTATGGGTCAAGCCCAGCGTGACTGTGATAGGCTTTGATGCTCATCCTGTAGAAGGATCCTTCAATGTTATGGCCCCCAGCACGCGGTTCCGCCTGTCTATGCGTACGGCACCAAGCCAGGACCCTGTTGAGGCGCAGAAGGCTTTGGGCCGGTTCCTTGTGGAGCATGCGCCGTTCGGCAGCGAAGTAACATGGGAAGCTGTTGATGCCGGCCAGGGCTGGGCAATGGATGCAGGATCCGCAGCATGCACGTATGCGCAGCAGGCGCTTGCAGATGCGTTTGAGGCAGAGCCTGTGAACCAGGGGCAGGGCGGGTCTATCCCCTTCATCCCCGAATTCCTCAGGCTTTTCCCGGAGTGCCAGGTCCTGGTAACAGGGCCGGAGGACCCGCAGTCCAATGCGCACAGCCCCAATGAATCACAGTCGATCTCTGCATTAAGGAAGTCTATTATCGCAGAAGCATTTATGCTGCAGGATTTTGCCTCCCTGAATATCTGAATATTCTGAGTATATAGAGTATGGGCATGTATTAGGCGGTAAAATACGGGAATAAAAAAAGCCAGCTCCGAAGAACTGGCTTTACAAGCTAACAATGAGTGGAAATCTCGCACAACATCCTCGTCATGGCGGTAAGTCTCATATAATCCGCCCAACCTTTGACCTTATGTGATCTAGCTTTTGTGGGCTTCCACTGTTCTGTTTTGCTTGTACTTTTATTATGCATCATAAAGGTAAAAAAGAAAAATCGAAACACCGAATCTTCACAATTAATTTTGCCTTTTGGCGGAGGGCCTGAGTGTGGAAAACCTGCGGCTTTCGGCATATTTAACCACACTGGTATGTATGGTTTTGTGCCCGTATAGTTTTCCGGTTCAATAACAGTATGGTCCAGCTGAATCCGGAATACAGGGCAACGGCACCCGCGGCCTCTTCCGCGGCTTCGCCTACGCCTTCGTCCTCACCCTTAACTGCATCTTCGCCTGTATCTTTTCCCGCGCCGCTGAAGATGCCGGCGACCAGACAGCAGACCGCCGGCCCGGATAGCGGTGCTGCGGGAAACGGCGGAGCTGCAGGGGGACATGACGATGGACAGTATTACATGCCCGCATCAGCGCTGGGCAGACGAACCCGTGATATGGACCATGCAGCTTCTGCCGGCAGATTCGGCAGGGAAGCATATGACGGAGCCCGTATCTACCTTTTTTCTTCCAGCTCCGGAGGATGCGGGACGACTGCTACAGCAGCCATGTTTGCATACCATCTTATGCAGGAAGGGCAGCGTGTGGTGCTGCTTGACCTGGATCTCTCCCGGGGCGGTATGGATATCCTTCTGGGGCTGGAACAGGATGAGGGGCTGCGCTGGTCCGGTATTGATGCCCCGCTTGGTATGATCGACGGACCGGCGCTTATACGGGAAATGCTGCAGTGGGACGGATGCCCTGTACTCAGTGCTGATACCTGGTGTGCTGCCCCGCATCAATGGTGGGAGATATCTGCCGTTATATCAGCTGTGTGTACACAGGCGGATTCAGTCATATGCGACTGCAGCACTAATACCGCTATTATACGGGGGCTTCAAGCTTACTGCGACGGTACCGGCACATCATCTTCACAGGCACAGGACTGGCTCCATATCTGGGAGGCAGTAGGCAACAGGAAAAACGTGTCTGTAGTCTTCCTCGCAGAACTGACTGTCTTAGGGCTTATCCGTACTAAAACAGCTGTTGACAGGTTTTCTGCGCATACATATGCTTTACAGCCTGATATTATTGGGGTCAGCCCGGGGATCGGGAAAACGGTGGGAAGAGGGATGTTTTCTGCGGGCAGGACTTCGGGCGTGCGAGGCACTGTTTCTGTTGAGCAGGCCAGCAGCCTTTTACGGTCTGATGTGCTGGGGCCGCTGCACAGGATCAGGACGGTAGATATCAGCATACGGGAAGGCAGGGGGATAGAAGATATCCCCGGAGCGTACCGCCCTATTTTTGAGGCACTCTCCAGAAAGACACTGCAGCATTGGTACCCGGATACCGGCAGCAGGGGTGATATGGACAGCTATACAGGCGGCAGTACTGACGATGATGCGGCAGGCAGCCGGTATATCCCGGATCCGGATAGTGAATCCGGCGGGAACGGAGCTGACGGCAGCGGGTATAGTCCCGTACTGGGAGGCAGGAAGTAATGGCATTGCTTTTAGGGCCTCTCGAATTGATTGCGGCAGAACCTCATGTTACGGATATAGCCGTCACAAGTGACGGAAGGGTCTGGGCTGACAATGGCGATGGGATGCATGAAAGGTTTGTAGACTCGGGTTTGAAGTCGCCGCAGGTTATGCGTGATTTTGCTGTCAGGCTGTGTGCGCAGCTAGGCAGGAGGCTTGACGATTCCTGCCCTATCGCTGATGCTTCCACCCCTGACGGGGTGCGTATCCATGCTGTTATAGCGCCGATCGTTTCCCAAGGGGCGGCGATCTCAATAAGGCTCCCAGACCTGTCCCGCGCAACGCTTGATGATTTATGCGCCAATGGTACTTGCCCCAAGCAGTGGGAAGGCCTTTTACAGGGGTTTGTTGAAACACGGTCAACTATCCTTATCAGCGGCGGTACGGGGTCAGGGAAAACCACGCTGCTTAAAGCCCTTCTCGGATACTGCAGCGAGGATGAACGGATCGTTACAGTTGAAGAGATCCGCGAACTTGGGTCGGTACCGCATAAACACTGCGAATCGCTTGTAGTCCGTGAGCCAAACATCGAAGGGGCAGGGGCAGTGACTTTGGAAGACCTTGTGAAAGCGACGGTACGCATGCGGCCCGACCGTATTGTTCTCGGGGAATGTCGCGGGGAGGAGATCTCTGATCTGCTGCGTGCTTTCAACTCGGGGCATCGGGGAGGTATGGTCACTATCCATGCTGACAGTATTGACCGTATCCCGGCCAGGTTTTCAGCCCTGGGCCTGCTCGCCGGAATGCAGCCGCAGGCTACGGCGCTTATGGCCCAGGATGCGTTTGACTGCATTATCCATATGTCGCGTGTCAAAGGGAAGAGGTTCATATCCCAGATAGGATATTGCTGTGTTGACGGCAGGGATAATCTTGAAGGTCGTATAATGGCGCGATGGGACGGGAAGGGCGAGCCGTGGTACAGCTCAGGGTGGGGGCCGTGGGCATCCCGGCGGGCCGGCATAGGGGTCGGCAATATACAGTGTGATACCGGCTGCCAGCTCATGGACTGCACAACTGTGCTGCCGGCTGTCCGGCGCAGTATTGTGGGGATGGAGGGGATATGAGCGCAGAAGGGTGGATATATAGTGTGGTCGTTTTATGTGCTGTACAGGTCCTGGTGCTGTGGAGGGATACTCCCGATCTGCGTCTGGCCGCCATCAGCAGGCATACCGGAAGAAATATTGCAGGAAGAGGCATAGATACTTCAGGCCGTCCGGGAAAGTCCCGCGGCCGGCAGGATATTGCGGATATTATTTCTGAGCTTATCTCACTGGTAAAGAATGGGAGCAGCCTGGTGGAAGCATGCGAAGAAGCTGGCGGAAGCTCTTTCGCGGTCCCGCAGATCACCCCCTTGCGTATCTTTACTATGCTCAGGCGCAGATGCAGCGGGTCTCAGCCATATTGTGCAAGGGTATCATTTCAGCTCTCATCCGCCTGCGAGCTGAGTGCCGTACTGGGGTGTGCCGCTGCGAAATGCCTTGAATCAGTATCTGCAGACCACAAACGGTTCACTGCTGTTGAAGACAGGAAACATTCAGCGCTTGCAGTACCCCGTATGACGCTTAAGATATTGCTGGCCCTCCCTGCCCTTATCCTTCTCGGAGCACAGGCATCAGGTTCGCAGCCCTTCGCTGTCCTGTTCACAACACCGGTCGGATGGTCATGCCTGGCCGGCGCAGGTGTTTTTTATGGGATCGGAGCTGTATGGGTAAAATCGCTGATCCGCCATTTCCAGAAAGAAAGTGTGGAATATCTGACATGACGTATTTTTTCTTGGTCCTGGCCATATCGGTATGCGCAGGCTGTATGGTATTCTGTGCAGCTGCCCTGCGCGGCAGCACAGGCAGGAGGGCGGAAGCAGCGGTAATACGCATCCGGCAGCTGCATCCGGCAGCAGATAACAGCAAGGCTGTATCTGCCTATGAGAAACCCGCCGCAGCTTATGGAAGACGGAATCCGGCGGGCCTGCCGGATCTGCTGAATGTGCCCGGTATGACCGGATGGGGGTATCAGGGCCAGTCCGCTTTTGCTGCACCGGTTTTTCCAGTCCAGCTGATCCTTGAAATGTTTGCTGTTGCTATACAGCAGGGGTCCTCAATACCGCGGGCGCTGGAAGCTGTCGGATCCGTTATGGGCGATGGCTGCGGGCGGTGTTTTGCAGCCGTTTCTTCAAGCCTGTGCAAAGGCCAGCCATGGGATGATGCATGGGATACGTCTGCAATACCTTTAAACGATATTGACAGCCAGATATGTGCTCTTATCAGGAAGGTCCTGGAACCGTCATGGAGGCATGGGGCTTCGCCGCTGATAAGGATTGAAACGGCTATTGATGAGGCCAGCCGCCGTGAGCTGCGCGCGGTGGACGATGCTGCGCATACCCTGTCAGTAAAAGTGCTTCTGCCGTTAGGCCTGTGTTTCCTTCCTGCCTTTGTGGCCCTGACTGTGATCCCATCCCTTGCCACATGGGTAAGCACTATGTGGAACTGACTCCGGCATCGTCAGCGGCTGGATGGGAAAGGGGCCCTGGCGTGCGGGGCACGGCGGGTACAGCGGATACGGGTTCCCGCGGCAGGGATGGTTTATGCGCTTGCGTCATCTGGTGCAGATGCGGAGAGTACGGATGCCGTGCTGTATGGATGCAAAAAATATCCCATGTTATCCACATTCGACCACATTGCTGTAAATATATCCTGCTGCGCGGCTTATGCGGGCATACTGTATATACCGCGCCAGGCAGGACATACTGGAAAACCAGGGCTATACCTGCCTGCATGCGATACAGCAATATACAGAAACCCCGGGTCATACATATCCGGGGCAGCAAGCAAAGGAAGAACTATGGAATTTATTACAACAGGGATGAAAGCCTCTCAGGGGCTTTCCGGTACAGGTATCAGGGAACCGCTGTCGGAGAAAATTGCAAAAGCCGTGTGCATGGCTGATGCCCGTGCCCGTACAGTGCTGGATAAGCCTGAAGAAGGTATGGCGACAGCTGAGTACGCTATAGTCCTGGTAGCGGCAACAGGCTTTGCAGGTGTCCTGGTCGCTATCCTGAAGTCTGACGCTGTAAGGGCAGTCCTCACAAATCTGGTGAAAAGTGCGTTATCCATTAAGTAAACCGGGCCTTCCCTGCCGCTGTTCCCGGAGCCGCTGCCCGCACTGCCGGTGCCCGCAGTACAGCACAGCGCAGACGCAGGTTTCCTCTAAAATGCGCCGGTACCGCAGCTTGCTGCGGTACCATGGCGCCGGCCGGGGTGACAGTGGGACTGTGACTGCAGAATTCGCCGTTATGTTGCCTGCGGTTATCGTTATTGCCATGCTGATACTGGTACTTACAAGGCTGGCAGCGGTGCAGGTAGGATGTCAGGATGCGGCACGGGATGCAGCGCGTGTTGCACAGACCCTCAGCACGGCCCATGGGGTCCGCGGGCAGGATACCCGAATTATTTCAGCGGCCCGGCGGCATGCAGGCACATATGCATCAGTCGCCATATCGGAAGATGCGCAGGCGGTACGTATAGATGTAACATGCCCTGCGGGCCCGGGGCCACTGCATATTTTCCCCGCAACCCTGCACGGCCATGCGTATGCAGTAAAGGCTGGTGATAGCTATGAGTGATCCGGCAACCACCAGGGTCCCGGCAAGTGAAACACCTGAGCAGGAAGTGTGCGGCTGCTTCAGGCGGCCGGCTGGGACTCCCCGGGGCCGCGGCCGTGACAGAGGGAGCGGCAGTGCTGCCGGGATAGGCCTTGTCGCGCTTGCTGCAGCAGGCCTGTTCCTGGCCGCCGTTCTGGGCAGTGCCTTTATAGCCCGTTCCCAGGCCCAGACAGCAGCAGACCAGGCGGCTCTGGCGGGAGCCATGTATATACAGGATAAAGGCGCTGTATCGGGGGAGGAGGCCTGCCTGTCGGCAGATGCTGCGGCCCGTAATAACCATGCAGACCTTACCGGCTGTATAGTCAGGGATAGCAATGTTACCGCGGAAGCGGGCGTTTCGCCATTTTTCCGGTTCCTTCCCCGTATCCGCGCGAAAGCCAAAGCCGGGCCTGTCGATTGTGTCTCAAGAAATGGATAGCCTAGTGGTATGGCACTTGCACTTTATAGGCGTTACCGTCCGGATACATTTGATGGCGTCGTTGGCCAGGATCAGGTAACCATCCCTCTGAAACGTGCTCTTGATGAGGGCAGGCTGACCCATGCCTACCTGTTTTCCGGCCCTCGCGGCTGCGGCAAAACAAGCTCTGCGCGTATCCTGGCCCGGTGCATCAACTGTGCGGAAGGCCCCACAAGCCATCCCTGCGGGCAGTGCGACAGCTGCAGGGACCTTGCGGCAAATGGGCCTGGCTCTGTTGATGTTATTGAGATCGATGCTGCAAGCCATAACGGTGTCGATGATGCCCGTGAACTTCGTGAGCGGGCAGGTTTTGCCCCGGCCCGTGACCGTTACAAGATCTTTATTTTGGACGAAGCCCATATGGTGACCCAGCAGGGTTTTAACGCCTTACTTAAAGTTGTGGAAGAGCCCCCTGAGCATGTTATGTTTATTTTTGCCACTACTGAACCGGATAAGGTTATAGGGACTATACGTTCGCGTACCCACCATTATCCTTTCCGTCTGGTCCCGCCTGAAGTAATGGCACCGTACCTTGAGGAGGTATGCAGGCGGGAGAAAATCGCCCCCGAAAATGGCGTGCTTAAGCTTGCCATGCGCGCAGGCGGCGGTTCTGTAAGGGATACTCTGTCTGTGCTTGACCAGCTGATGGCAGGTGCTGCCGGCAATAAGATCACCTATGATTCGGCAGTTGCACTCCTGGGGTACACTCCCGATACCCTTATTTCTGATGCTGTTGATGCGGTATGCGCCGGTGATGGTGCACGCCTGTATGATGTTGTTGAAAAAGTTGTTGTAGGGGGTTTCGATCCCAGAAAATTTGTGGAGGACCTCCTTTCACGGGTACGGGATCTGCTTGTACTCACCCTGGCAGGGGATAATGCCCGGTCTGTACTCAGCAGCGATACGGGGGCAGGAAGTGAGGAGGCGCTCCGCAGGCAGGCTCAGGAGCTTGGGCTTGTGCGGCTGACTTCTATAGCCGAAATTATCAACGATGCGCTGGCGGGCATGTCAGGCGCTACATCACCGCGTATGAGGCTGGAACTGTTAGCTGCGCAGCTACTGGTCCCCGGACGCGGTCCTGCCGGGGACGGCGGTCAGAGTATGGTGCCGTCCAGCTCGGATACCAGTGCATCTGCACAGCTTGGGGCGAAAGAGGCTCCCCGCGTCCAGCAGAGGCCTGCCGGGGCGAATACGGATCCGCGCCGCGGATATGTGAGGCCGCAGGAATACTCAAACCGTATAAAACAGCAGACGGGCGCGCTTGCTGCCAGGTCCGCCGCGCTCCCTGGCCAGGACCAGCCTGTTTCCGGGCGTCCTTATAACGGTGGGGTACGGGATCGGGAAGATACCGGTCAGGAAGATACCAGCAGCAGTGCGGAGAGTTCCGGCGGCTTGAAAGGCTCGAATAGGCCAGACAGCACGAATGGCTTCCATGACGCAAACGGCTCAGGCGATTCTGACAGCCCTAATATCTCAGACAGGTCAGACAGCCCGGGTAGTTCCAGCAGTTCACCGGAGCAGACGGGGCCGGCCGATGCGTCGTTATTTACGCCTGACGCAGTAGCGCGCCAGTGGAAGGCTCTGGTCGCAGGGCTCCCGCAGGATATACAGGCGTATGTTAATGAAACCCATATCCCTCATGTGGGAGTACTTGCGAGGGGGGATATGCACAGGATCGTCCTGAGGTTCGCAGACCCGCTCAGCCAGCATGCCTTTGCGCTTGGCGTGGCAAAGCAGGGAATCAATGGCCGCACTAAAGTAAGGGATATCATTGAGGATAAATGCGAAGAAGTATTTGGCAAGGGCGTTAAAGCACAGCCGGATAAGCTCACTGCCTCGGGGGATACCGTTACCCCGATATCCCATATGAGCGACAAGGAACAGCAGAAGGTCAAAGCACAGATTGCGGCAATGGCTATGGCCCAGACCGGGGCCAGGGACACTTCCCCCGTTTCCCGGAACAGCAGCAATACCCAGCCCGGCAAGGCGTCCCCCACAGAGATGGAAGATGTGCAGGATGAGGATGAAGATCCGTGGGATACGCCGGTGTCGAAGCCGCAGGATGCCGTGCAGCGGGAAAAGGGAACCAGAGCGGCGTCTTCTTCTGCTCCTGCAAAGGCGGGTTCTGCGGGAACACATAAGTATGGGCCGCGCCGCGGCGGCAGTTTATCCTCTGCAGGCGGTGCAGACGCGGATAGCGGGGAAAATACGGAGGCTGATGCAGGCGCAAGGAAACCGGCCGGCAGCTCCCGGGCTGCAGCCTCCTCAGGTACAGATGCTGCGGACAGTACAGATACTTCCCGCAGTACTGATGGCGATAGCACTGCAAATGCGGGTAAAGCTAAAACTTCACAAAGCGAAGATGTGCAGCAGGCAGATTATGCTGACGACGATAAGCATGTAGACGGCCAAGGTAAGATGACAGTGGCTGAAGTTGCACGTATGTTCGATGCAAAAAGCGTGGAAACAATAGAACCCCATAATGGTGAAGGCGAGTAAAGATAATGCCAGCTGCATATGAAGGAGCGATCCGGGACCTTATAGACAGGTTCGCAGACCTGCCGGGAATCGGGCCGAAAGGGGCGCAGAGGATAGCATTTTATCTGCTGTCAGTGAGCCAGGAAGATGCGCAGGGCCTCGCTGAATCAATAACAGCCATGAGGCAGAAAGTGCAGTTCTGTGAGATATGCGGGAATGTCTGTGAAAAAAGCCCGTGTACTATATGCGCTGACCCTCGCCGTGACCGTACAAAAATCTGTGTTGTCCAGGAGCCCAAAGATATTATGAGCATTGAACGTACCCATGAATACAGGGGCGTATACCATGTGCTGGGCGGCGCGATAGACCCTATGTCTAATATTGGCCCTCAGGACCTCAAGATTGCTGAACTGCTTGACAGGTTGAAAAAGGATGAAAATAAGGATGTTGCCGAGATTATTTTTGCCCTTAACCCGGATATTGAAGGCGAGGCGACGACTACTTATTTAAGCAGGCTTCTGGCTCCGACGCAGATCACCCTTACGCAGCTGGCAAGCGGTCTGCCTATGGGGTCTGATCTTGAATATGCCGATGAGATCACACTTGGAAGGGCGCTTGCAGGCAGGCGGGAAGTTTAAGGCAGGCTGGGTGAAATGTCTCTTATCGTACAGAAATATGGCGGATCTTCCGTTGCTGATGCTGATTCGATCAAACGTGTTGCCCGTCGTGTTGTTGAAACGATGGAGGCGGGGAACCGGGTAGCAGTCGTCGTGTCTGCAATGGGGGATACTACTGATGAGCTTATTGACCGGGCAGCAAGTATTGATCCCGACCCTCCAGCGCGCGAGCTTGATATGCTGATGACTGCCGGCGAGCGCATCTCCATGAGCCTGCTGGCGATGGCGATCCATTCCCTGGGGCACCGGGCATCATCGTTCACCGGGCAGCAGGCGGGCTTCCTCACCGATGCCCGGTACGGCGCAGCGCATATACGCGCAGTGAGGCCCGGGCGGGTATCCCGCGCGCTGGATGAGGGGCGGGCTGCAATCGTTGCGGGTTTCCAGGGCATCAATTCACGCGGCGACACAACTACCCTCGGACGGGGCGGATCCGATACTTCTGCTGTTGCCCTTGCTGTTGCCCTTGGCGCGGATGTCTGTGAAATATATACCGATGTGGACGGTATTTTTACTGCTGACCCGCGTATCGTTCCGGCTGCGCAGTGCATCCGGCATATATCGTATGAGGAGATGCTTGAATTTGCGGCGTCAGGGTCTAAAGTACTGGCTCTACGCTGTGTGGAATATGCCCGGCGGTTCGGCATGCCGATACATGTCCGCAGTTCCTTCTCCCATGATCCCGGGACCCTTGTTGCGGGGAGCATCCCAGGCAGATATGGTTCAGGCGCTGAGCCGGGTCCTGGTGTCATTGCCGGAGACACGCTTGAATACGGTGCGCAGGAGGATAAAATGGTAAAAGGAAAACAGGCAGATACAGGCAAGTATAGATATACAGATAAATACAGATAAACGAGGCAGGATATATGGGATATACAGGATACGGGGACAGCCGCGAAGATGCTTCCAGTGCTCAAAGTTTGTCCGGCGGGATGATTGAGGGTATGGCCGAGAGTACAGACGGGTCCGCAGGCAGAGGACCGGATGAGGGCATGGATAAAGGTTTGGGCGAAAACTTGAGTAAAGATCCAAACAAAAATCTGAAAAAAGTTTCAGGCAGAGGCCTGAAGGGCGTATCCGGCGGGTCCCTTGGGGATATCTTCCCGGATCTTCAGGGTCCTGAATCCCCTGTTATTTCAGGCGTAGCCCATGATTCTTCGGAGGCTCTGGTAACGCTGCGGGGGATACTTGACGAACCGGGCCTCGCGGCACATGTATTCGCACAGTTTGCCAAGGCCGGCGTCAACATTGATATGGTAGTCCAGGCACTTGGCCGCAATGATAATGGTTCCCGGACAGCAGATATTTCCATCACTTTCCCCGAAGCCCAGATCAGTACAGTCAGGGAATTGGCTGAGTCGGCTAAAAGGCAGCTGGGATACAGCTCCGCCGATGTGAACTCTTCTGTCGGAAAGGTTTCCCTGATAGGGGTAGGGATGAAAACCCATCCGGGGGTCACTGCCCAATTTTTTGAGGCCCTGAGCCGGGAAGGCATCAATGTGCTTATGATCTCGACCTCCGAGATCCGGATATCGGCCATTATCCCGCTTGATATGCTCGCCTGCGGTGTGCGCGCTGTGCATACTGCCTTCGGCCTTGACTCAGAAGGCACCCAGGCAATTGTGTATGCAGGTTCGGGAAGGTGACAGGGATGGCAGGGGCAGCAGGGATGATAAAGACGGTAAAAGTAAATGAGGCAAAAAGGATCGAGGCGGCATAGTGGTTCCGCAGACCGGACAGATATATACCCAGGTACACAGCCATGGCGTTAATCTTGCTGTTTTAGGCGCAACCGGGCAGGTTGGCATGGTTATGCGACAGATCCTTGCCTCGCGGGATTTTCCTGTAAAAACACTGCGTTTTATGGCGTCTGCCCGGTCGGCCGGACAGAGTATCAGCTTTGAGGGCCATAATATTACGGTCGAAGATGTCGGAACAGCAGATCTGTCTGGTATAGATATAGCCATTTTTTCTGCCGGGAGCAGTACCTCGCGAATATGGGCGCCGCGCTTTGCTGAGGCCGGGGCTTTTGTGGTCGATAATTCATCATGCTGGCGGATGGATAATGATGTGCCGCTTGTTGTGTCCGAGGTCAATCCGGACGACCTGGATGTGATCCCCAGGAAGATCGTTGCTAACCCAAACTGTACTACTATGGCCTGCATGCCTGCGGTAAACGCCCTGCATAGGGCTTTCGGGCTGAGACGGCTTATAGTTTCCTCGTATCAGGCTGTTTCCGGAGCCGGGCGTGCAGGGGTCCGGCAGCTGGAAGCCGAAGCTGAGAGTGCAGTCGCACAGGGTGCGGAGAAATTAGTATATGACGGGCATGCTGTTGATTTTCCGGTCCCGGAAAAAGTTGTTAAAACTGTTGCGTTTAACGCCGTCCCTTTTATTGGTGCGCTGGCTGATGACAGCAGCGGGGAAACGGATGAGGAGCAGAAGCTGCGCAATGAGAGCCGTAAGATCCTCCATCTTCCAGATCTGCGCGCCTCATGCACGTGTGTACGTGTAGGGGTATTTACTTCGCATGGCATGAGCGTTAATGCCGAGTTTGACAGGGATATTACCGCTTCTGCTGCGCGTGAAGCGCTTTCCTGTGCTCCGGGAGTAAGGCTTATGGATGTCCCGACCCCTCTTGATACTGCCGGCAAAGATCCGAGTTTTGTAGGCAGGATCCGCGGGGACCAGTCAGCTGCCGGCCACAGAGGGCTGTCGTTCTTTATTGCCAGCGATAACCTCCGCAAAGGCGCAGCACTTAATGCTGTCCAGATCGCTGAGATACTTGTCCGTAAATATTGGGCTCTATAATTTCTGTAGTGGGTAAAACTACTGTAGGGATTATGGAGTCTATTTTTTGTAGAAAAAAAGCCCCATAAGACCTATAATGAAAAAGTGACCAAACCCTCATTAGAAAGAATCTTATGGAACAATTAAATTTTATCACAAACATACTTGGAATGAATGACAAAAATATTATTATCTTAGATTATCTTGATGCTGGAACGCATAAAGAAGTCATTTCTAAGCTCGATTATCCTGCCTCGCCTGCCTCCGATTTTGCGCAAAATATCAGCGACATTCTGGATGGCAAGGAGCCAAACCTCACTTGGACAGAACAAGGCGTGACGCTGGGCGTCGTGGTTGCCTCTGAGGGCTACCCTCTAGCTTATGAAAAAGGCGTGGAGCTGCCAGAAAAGACTTCTGGCGACATCATCACCTACTATGCAGGCGCTAAGTTCGCTGAAAATGGCAAAGCTCTGCTGTCAAATGGCGGCCGTGTCTACATGCTGGTCACCACAGCAGACACTGTCAAAGCAGCCCAGGACAAAATCTATGCCCAGATCGCCCAACAAAACACAGACGGCCTCTTTTACCGAACCGACATCGGCAGCAAGGCACTATAAAGCGAGTCTTGTCCACTGTCTGATTAGCAGCCATTAGTGTAAAAAGAGGTGAATAAAAGTGAAAGATAGATTGCTATTTTTAGAAGGAGCCAGTCTAACTTCAAGGGAAACGCTCACGGTATTGCTGGCGGATAACTATAAGGTAGATGTACTATCTCCTGATAGGTTTTCTATTGCGGCATTCAGTCGCTTGACGCACATGCTTACAACAGTTGATGTGAATCGTTCTCCTTTGACCTATTTAAAGCAGCTTGATCAGTTGCTAGAAGAGAAGGACTATAAGGCTATCTTGCCAACCCATGAAGAGGGGTGGCTCTTAGCAAATGGAAAATCCCTCTTATCATCTGATTTACTGCTGGCTCTTTCTGAATCAGAGACTTTTCGGGAAGTGGTAGGAAAAATTGCTTTTGCTGAACTTGCGGATAAGTTAGGCTTGCCGGTTCCCAAGTGGGAGTATGTGAACGACCTGGAATCTATTCACTTGCCCTATCCGTATTGGCTCAAGGCCGATTATGGGACGGCTGGTCGCTCAGTTTATAAAATCACGAGTGATGCTGATTTGAAAAGCCTAGTAAAGCTTCACTTGCTTGACAGTGAAAGTTGGATGGCCCAGCAAGATATGGTAGGGCAATATGGTCAAGTTCAAGCAGTATTTAACTGTGGAAAATTACTGGCCGTGCACTCTAGTATAAAAGTTGGGTCTGGTGCTGGTGGTTCAGCTGCTGCCAGATTAAGTATAGACTCTGAGGTTACAAGAGAACACATTGAGAAGTTAGGACATCATTTAAAATGGCATGGTGGTCTAACATTGGATTTCATCTTCCTTAATCATCAC
>ERZ773212.183-NODE-183-length-33471-cov-3.394871_pt1 | contig 33471 bp, 29 predicted proteins | sample MGYA00581005_ERZ773212 | MGnify/ENA primary metagenome ERZ773212 (study PRJEB29015, sample SAMEA2738154) | human oral metagenome | biome: human oral; feature: human-associated habitat; material: saliva | place: China | collected 2196 ... | reverse complement strand
GATGTAGATTTATTGTTGCTTATTACGAAAAAATTAGGATTCAAAGATGATTATGAACGCGCGAGTGAGCGTATTATATTTGACATTCGTGGTGGTAAATTAGGGCGATATACATTAGATACTGCACCAATTAGTTTGGAAGGTGTATAAAATGACTGAAAAATATACTATTAGTCAGATTAAAGAAATCCTAAGTACGATTCATTCTATCGAAGATCCTATGTTTCAACAATTGAGTTTAGATATGAGAAAAGGAGTACAAACAGCACTTAAATCTTGTCAAAAAAGAATTGAAAAAGAACAAAAACGTGCAGAACATTTTATTGAAATGCAATATTATGAGAGATTAGCTTATCAAGAAGGAGCTAGTTTTATTGCAGGAGTCGATGAAGTGGGACGTGGTCCATTAGCAGGACCTGTAGTAGCTGCAGCTGTTATTTTACCAAAAAATATTGAAGACTTAGGATTTGATGATTCGAAAAAATTATCAGCGTATAAACGAGAAGAAATTTATCGACTCATTCAAGAAAAAGCTATTGCGATTGGAATTGGAATTGTGGATGCAGATATTATTGACCAAGTTAATATTTATCAAGCCAGTCGTTTAGCAATGCAACAAGCAGTAAGTGAATTAAAGATTCAACCGGATTATTTATTAATCGATGCGATGAAGATTGATGTGAATACACCGCAAATTGGTATCATTAAAGGAGATGCAAAGAGTATATCAATCGCAGCAGCAAGTATTGTTGCTAAACAAGTGCGTGACCAAATGATGCAAGAATTTGATGATTTATATCCAGGATATGATTTTTCTAATAATGCAGGTTATGGAACTCCAAAACACTTGGAAGGATTAAAAACAAAAGGAATTTGTCCAATTCATCGTAAAACTTTTGCTCCTATTAAAGATTATTTAAAATAAAAAATATTTTTAGCCTTTTTTCTCGTATATAACAAGTAGAGATGTTATTACGAGAAAGAAGGTTATTTTTATGGAATGGACAAGACGAACACTAATGATTGCTTTAGCAATGAGGGATAAGGGGAGTAGTCAACAAAGATGGGAACTGTATAAACGTTTATGTCAAAATGAATGGACAGAGGGAAAATTTACATTAGAATTGATTCATCAGGAGTTAAGTTTAGAAGAGCTTGAATGGTTAAGAAATACAGATTTTGCAGCTTTAGAACAAAAATATAAAAAAGAAAATATTCACTTTTTAATGTACGAAGATGTTCTATATCCCAAACGATTAAAAGAAATTTATTTACCACCAGTTGTTTTATTTTATAAAGGACGACTCGAGTTATTTAACCGTTTATCCATTGGGATTGTTGGAGCAAGAAATCATACAGAATATAGTAGGGAAGCGTTACAATATTTACTTCCATCTATACTGGAAAGAAAAGTATCTATTATTAGTGGATTAGCTAGAGGCGTAGATAGTTTAGCGCACAAACTAACATTAGAGTTAAAAGGAGAAACGATTGCGGTTATTGGAAATGGCATTAATATTTGCTATCCTAAGGAAAATCAATCTTTGTATGATGCAATAGGGAGAAAAGGATTGATACTGTCAGAATATCCATTAGATAGTCCACCATTAAAATTTCATTTTCCTTATCGAAATCGAATTATAGCAGGATTAAGTCATGGATTATGTGTGATTGAAGCTAAACTGCATAGTGGAAGTTTAATTACAGCTAATGTTGCGTTGAGTGAAAACCGTCAAGTATTTGCCTTACCGGGTAACATCACAAGTGACTATTCTAAAGGGACAAATGAACTCATTACAGCTGGAGCCTTACCGATAAGAAATGCGAATGATATTTTAGATTCCCTTCATTATTTTCCATAAAATTTTTACTCTTATAGTTTTTGATTTGACAAACAAACTTTCGTTCGCTATGATGAATTACGATTATTGAAAACAAGCATATACTTCTGTGAAGGGAGTTTCGATATGGTTAAGAAGAACTTGGTGATTGTCGAATCGCCAACAAAAGCGAAAACAATTGAAAGATATTTAGGAAAAAATTTTAAAGTAGTGGCAAGTAAAGGTCACTTACGTGATTTACCAAAAAGTAAAATGGGAATCGATATTGAAAATAACTATGAACCTCATTATATTTCTATTCGTGGTAAAGGGGATTTAATCAAATCTTTGAAAAAAGAGGCGAGTAAAGCCGATGCTGTTTACCTTGCAAGTGACCCGGATAGAGAAGGGGAAGCTATTTCATGGCATTTAGCGCATTTATTAGGATTAGATACGACTAAACCAATTCGTGTAGAATTTAATGAGATTACAAAGGATGCTGTAAAAGAAGCCTTTAAAAATCCAAGAAATTTAGATATGGATTTAGTCGACGCACAACAAGCTCGTCGTATTTTAGACCGCTTAGTAGGGTATACGATTTCTCCAATTTTATGGAAAAAAGTTAAAAAGGGCTTAAGTGCAGGTCGTGTACAAAGTATTGCTGTAAAATTAATTATTGATCGAGAAAGAGAAATTCAATCTTTTGTTCCAGAAGAATATTGGACATTAGATGCGACTTTCCAAAAATCAACAAAGAAATTTTCAGCTAGTTATTATGGAACAACAGCTGAAAAAGTTGAACTAAAATCTCAAGATGAAGTGAATCAAGTCTTAAAACAAATTGATGAGAAATCACCATTTACTGTTCAAAAAGTTACAAAAAAAGAAAGAAAAAGAAATCCTTCTGCACCATTTACGACTAGTAGCTTGCAACAAGATGCTTCCAATAAATTAAACTTTAGAACTCGTAAAACAATGATGGTCGCTCAACAATTATATGAAGGTGTATCATTAGGAAGACAAGGTTCAGTCGGTTTAATTACGTATATGCGTACCGACTCAACTCGTGTTTCTCAAACGGCTAAAGATGAAGCAAAATCTTATATTTTATCTGAATATGGTAGTGAGTATTCAAATTCAACACGTTCCACAAAAGTTTCTGAAGGAGCTCAAGATGCCCACGAAGCAATTCGTCCTTCATCTGTTATGAGAACTCCTGATTCGATTGCATCTTATTTAACAAAAGATCAATTAAAATTATATACCTTAATTTGGTCTAGATTTGTGGCTAGCCAAATGTCTGCAGCTGTTTATGATACGGTTCAAGTTGAATTAGAGCAAAATCAACAAGTATTTAAAGCAAATGGTTCTACTATTAAATTTGCAGGTTATCAAAAAGGATATCAAGATAATTCAGATTCAAAAAAATCAAATGTTTTACCTGAATTAGTTGAGGGAGACACAGTGTCTGTACAAAAATTAGATCCAGAACAACACTTTACTCAACCGCCTGCAAGATATTCAGAAGCAACTTTAATTAAAACATTAGAAGAAATTGGTGTTGGTCGTCCTTCGACTTATGCTCCAACCATTGAAACAATTCAAAAACGTTATTATGTTAAATTAGTAGCGAAACGTTTTGAACCAACTGAATTGGGAGAAATTGTTCATCAAATGATTAATAATTATTTCCCAAATATTGTAGATACTCATTTTACTGCTGAAATGGAATCTGAATTAGACCAAATTGAAGCAGGGAAACAGGAGTGGGTTCAAGTCATTGATCGATTCTATCAACCGTTTAAAGCTGAAGTGGATAAAGCGGAAATTCAAATTGAGAAAGTCCAAATTAAAGATGAACCTGCTGGATTTAACTGCGAAGTTTGTGGTAGTCCAATGGTCATTAAATTAGGACGTTTTGGAAAATTCTATGCATGTAGTAATTTCCCTGATTGTCGTCATACTGCAGCAATTGTAAAAGAAATCGGTGTAACTTGTCCTCATTGTCAGCAAGGGCATGTCATTGAGAGAAAATCGAAGAAGAATCGTTTATTCTATGGTTGTGATCGTTATCCTGAATGCGAATTTGTCTCATGGGATAAACCTGTAGGAAGAGAATGTCCGAAATGTTCTCACTATCTTGTAGAGAAAAAAGTGAAAAGTGGTAAACAAATTGTATGTAGCCAATGTGATTATAAAGAAGAAATTCAAAAATGATGAAGAAGAAGCCGCAAGGCTTCTTTTTTCGTAATAATCCAAGAGATAAATAATTCTTTTTGGGTAGTTTAGGACGCTAGCAGCCACCTTTGGTGTCTCATAGCTTAAATTTGAGCCACGGTCTCAAATTTCCCTGTAATAGTTTCTGCTTTCGCAGATCCTATTACTTTAACACAAAAAGAATTATTTATCTCTTGGATTTCAGATAGATTCTAATACTAACTGATAAATGAAATTCTTCCCTAATCAAAAATAAAAAGGAGATTTCTTTTGTAGTGAAAATTGTTTGGAAAATTTTGACAATTTAGTTGTCAGTTGTTAGAAACTATGCTACAGTTTTATATGGAGAAAGGATGTCGTTAAATGGAAGAACAATTTCATGCATTTATTCAATATTTAACAGTTGAGCGAAGATATTCGATGAAAACAGTTGAAGCGTACCAACGAGATATTGAACAATTTTTGATCTTTTTAAAAGAAATTCCATTGACACAATTATCAGAAGTTACAGCAGTGGATGTAAGAATTTATCTTGGAAAATTACATCAACAACAATATAACCGTTCGAGTATATCACGTTTCTTATCAAGTCTTCGTTCGTTCTATCAATACTTATTAGAACACGATCTTGTTGAAGAAAATCCTTTTGCGAGTATTTCGTATAAAAAAGGACAAAAACGACTTCCTGAATTTTTTTATGAAGATGAAATGGAAAAATTTATTGCTTCCATTGATGGAAATCAGCCTTTAGACCAACGTAATCGTGCGTTAATTGAAGTATTATATGCTACAGGGATGCGTGTGAGTGAATTAACCGAATTAACTTTACAGCAATTAGATTTAAAAAATGGCGTTATTTTGATCATTGGGAAAGGTTCAAAAGAAAGATATGTTCCAATCGGTGATTTTGCTACAGAAGCTTTACAGCTTTATTTAGAAGAAAGTCGAACTTCTTTAATGAATCAATATAAAAAAGAACATGCTTCTGTATTCGTGAATCATCTAGGCGATCCATTAACAACAACAGGTGTTCGTTATATTTTAAATCAATTATTACAAGAAAGTGGATTACAATTAAAAATTCATCCGCATATGTTGCGACATACTTTTGCGACTCATTTATTAAATAATGGAGCAGATATGAAAACTGTTCAAGAATTGCTTGGTCATGTTAGTTTAAGTTCAACTCAAATTTATACGCATGTCACAAAAGATGCTTTGCAACAAAATTATCAATTATATTTTCCAAGGGCAAAACAAGAGGAAGATACTTTTGATGCATCCAAATTTAACCATAAACCATAGGAGGTTTTAAAATGACAACAATATGTGCCGTTAAAAAAGGAAATCAATCTGCGATTGCAGGTGACGGTCAAATTACCATGGGTGAAAGAATTATTATGAAAGGCAGTGCTAGAAAAATTAGACGAATTTTCGGTGGAGAAGTAGTCGTTGGTTTTGCTGGTGGGGTTGCAGATGCGATTACTTTAGAAGAAATGTTTGAAGATCAATTAAAGCAATTTAAAGGAAATTTACAACGTGCAGCAATTGAACTAGCAAAACAATGGAGAACCGATCGTACTTTACAAAAACTAGAAGCGATGCTAATTGTAATGAATAAGGATCAATTATTATTAGTTTCTGGAACTGGTGAGGTGATCGAACCAGATGATGGTATTTTAACGATTGGCTCAGGTGGAAACTTTGCATTATCAGCTGCTAGAGCTTTATTACGATTTGGGGATGAAAATTTAAGTGCAGAAGATATTGCAAGAGAAAGTTTAAAAGTTGCTTCAGAAATTGATGTGTATACAAATGATGCAATTATTACAGAAGTAGTATAGGAGACGGGAAAATGAATTCAAAAATTAGTAAGACACCTAGAGAGGTCGTACAAGAATTAGATCAATTTATTGTAGGACAAGCTAGTGCAAAACGTGCTTTAGCAGTTGCTCTACGTAATCGTTATCGTCGATTATTATTAGATGAAGAAATGCAAAAAGAAGTGACGCCTAAAAACTTATTAATGATTGGACCAACCGGTGTAGGGAAAACAGAATTAGCGAGACGTTTAGCAAAATTAGTGGATGCTCCATTCGTAAAAGTAGAAGCGACTAAATTTACAGAAGTGGGTTATGTCGGTCGTGATGTAGAATCAATGGTTCGTGATTTAGTAGAAAATGCGATTACTATCGTTCATAAACAAAAGCAAGAAGAGGTACGTCCTCAAGCTTATGATAAGGCTATTCGTAAATTAGCGAAAATTTTAAAACCTGGCATCATGAAAAAAGTGGCGAATCCACAACAAGATTCATTAATGGGATTATTCCAATCAATGGGCTTACCGAAACCAGAGCTACAACAAGAGGAAAAAGAAGAAGTAACAGACGAAATTGCTGTATCAAGACGTGAAATTGAACAACAATTGAGAAATGGTTTATTAAAAAATCAAGAAGTTACGATTGAAGTAGAAGAAAAGCCATTACGTATGGCAGGAAACAATAATGGAATGGAGCAAATGATGCAAATCCAATCCATGTTAGACCAAATGACACCTAAAAAACGTTCAAAACGTACCGTTAGTGTAGAAGAAGCTTTAGATATTTTAACGGAACAAGAAGCAGACCAATTAGTGAATAAGGATGATGTACATGCAGAAGCATTAAAATTAGCAGAAACATCTGGAATTATTTTTATTGATGAAATTGATAAAATTGCTGCAAAAGGACATAATGGTGGGGAAGTTTCTAGAGAAGGGGTTCAAAGAGATATTTTACCAATCGTTGAAGGAAGCCAAGTTCAAACAAAATATGGTGCCATTCAAACAGACCATATTTTATTCATTGCTTCAGGAGCTTTCCATGTTGCTAAACCAAGTGATTTAATGCCTGAATTACAAGGTCGTTTCCCAATTCGTGTGGAATTACAAGATTTATCAAAAGCAGATTTTGAACGTATTTTAACAGAACCGAAGAATGCCTTATTAAAACAATATAAAGCATTATTGGCTACTGAAAATGTTGAAGTCATTTTTACAAAAGAAGCTGTATCAGCACTTGCTAGAACAGCATTCGAAGTGAATAGTAATATGGAAAATATTGGAGCAAGAAGATTGCATACAATTTTAGAAAAATTATTAGAAGAATTATTATTTGAAGCTCCTCAAATGCAAATGGGAAGTATTCAAATTACTGAGCAATATGTGGAATCAAAATTAAATACGATTACGGCTGATCGTGATTTAAGTCGTTATATTTTATAGGAAGGAGAGAGAGCATTGCAACAAGTACTTGAAGATTTAAGAAAAATCAATTCGGTTTTACAATATGATAATTTATGGACATTAGATGAAAAAGCTGATTTACCATTTAATACTTTAAGTGGTGTATTAGGAACTTTATTGAAAGTAGATTTATTTATTGCATCACCAGAAGGTAGAATTTTAGGGGTTCATGACCATTTCAAGTTAAATAATGCTCGGATGCATGAATATGTTTCAACAAGACAATTTCCTGATTTTTATATGAATGCTTTGAATTCTATTGAAACAAATTTAGAAAATATATCAGTTGATGCTGAATTAACGATTTTTCCTGTAGAATTAAAACAGGAATATCTTGAAGCAAAAACAACGATTATTCCGATATATGCTTCTGGGAATCGTTTAGGATTTGTTGTGATGGGAAAAGCTAAAGAGTCATTTTCTGCGGGCGATTTGATTTTAGCAGAGCATGCTGCAACTGTAATTGGAACAGAATTATTGCACTGGCAAACAAAACGAATTGAACAAGAAAACCGAGAAAAACAAAATGTTCATTTAGCTTTAAAATCTCTTTCTTATAGTGAAATTGAAGCCATTAAAATTATTTTATCGTTATTTGATGGTATTGAATTACGATTTACTGCATTGAAAATTGCCAAAGAATTTGATATTACACGTACGGTAATTGTGAATGCGATTCGTAAATTAGAATCTGCAGGTGTACTTGAAAGTAGAAGTTTAGGAACAAAAGGAACCTTCTTACGAATCAAGAACCAACACATCCACCAAGCATTGAATGATGAATTAAAAAATTTATAGAAAAAAGGAATAACTTACCCAAAAGAGTAGGTTATTCCTTTTTCGTTCTGAAAGTATAGAACTCATTGTAAAAACGCCGTTAATATATAAAAGATAGGAATAAAAATCTTATTTGTTTGTGAGGTCGCCAGCAGCCTCGCTCTGCGAGTCTCATGGCTAAAATTCGAGACTTGGTCTCGAATTTTACCTGTAATAAAAGCTAGGTTTTAGCTTTCATTACTTTCACTATAAAAAAATTTTTTATTCCTATCTTTATTTACATCATTAATCGTTTTTTTATATTTGACAGATTCGAAAGGAATATTATTGTTTAGTCGTTGGACTAGTTTCTCGTCTATATGAAAAACAAATATTGGAGAGATGTTAAATTTATTAGAGGTTTTCTTATTCACAGCTAATTTTGCAGGTTTACGAATTGTATTAAATTAAGTACAAGATAATGGATTAACAGCAAAATATTTGCCAAAAGCGAAGATTTTAGAGGATTTCTACAATAATTATCGTTAACAGGTTTACTTAAAGGGTGGGCAGATAAGATTGTATCTATTATTCACAGTCTAGAAATAGATATAGGAAAAGTAAGAAAGAAACTTGATGAAACAGGTTATGAGACTCAATTTGCAACTAGAAATTGAAGAAGGTGTATAAGATTTTGATAGTGTGAAATTACGTATTATAGTATAAAAAATAGGAAGAAAAATTTTTTGTAGTGAAAGTAATGAAAGCTAGCCCCTAGCTTTCATTACAGGGAAAAATTGAGACCAAGGCTTAATTTTTAGCCATGAGACTCGCAATAGCGAGGCTGCTGGCGACCTCACAACAATAAATTTTTTCTTCCTATTTTTTATTGCGTTTGAATATATCGACTTTTGGTTCTGTTCCATTCAAAATTCTTTGAATATTCGTACGGTGTCGATAAATAATAAAAATATCAACAATCAGCGCAATTGTTGTTAAAACTAAATCCTGGAAGTAAAGCGACGCTAGTACACCAATAGAAATAGTAACCATACTCGAAAAACTCACCATTTTAGAAATACCTAAAATAATTACAAATAAAAATAAACAAGGAATAAGCAATTCTGGTTTATACGCTAAAATAATCCCAGCAAATGTCGCAACAGCTTTACCACCCTTGAAGTTTGCAAATAACGGATACGTATGACCAATTACAGCAAATAACGCAATAATCAGTGGGGAAACTCCATGTAAATCCATCTGTTTTAACAAAAGAACACTAATCGAACCTTTTAAAAGATCCATCAGTAAAACAATCGTTCCTGCTTTTTTACCAAGAATTCTAAAAGAATTCGTTGCTCCTAAATTTCCACTTCCGTGTTGTCTAATATCAATTTGAAAAAACTTACGTCCAATCCATAATCCAGAAGGAATGGATCCTAATAAGTATGCCATCGTAGCACCTAAAACAATGGATAGCATAAATCTGTATTTCTCCTTTATCTGTTAAATTTAAATTATACTCACTGATTATAGCATAATTTTAAAAAATTAGAATGATTTTAAAGGGAGATAGGAAGAATTCTTGCAATATTTGAAAAATTAAGTATGATAGAGTAGATATGTTTTATAAATAGGAAGAAGGAGAATCGTGAATGAGTAAAGTCACTAACCAATATAATGATGATTCAATTCAAGTATTAGAAGGCTTAGAAGCCGTTCGAAAACGTCCAGGGATGTATATCGGTTCAACAGACCACCGTGGATTGCATCATCTTGCCTATGAAATTGTCGATAATGCGGTCGATGAAGCTTTATCTGGATATGCAAGTAAGATTGATGTCACAATTCATAAAGATGGCTCACTATCTGTTAGAGATAATGGGCGAGGAATGCCAACAGGAAAACATGCTTCTGGAATTCCAACGATTCAAGTTATTTTTACGGTTTTACATGCTGGTGGTAAATTTGGACAAGGTGGATATAAAACTTCTGGAGGACTTCACGGGGTAGGGGCCAGTGTAGTAAATGCTTTATCTGATTGGTTAGAAGTAGAAGTATTACGTGATGGCGTATTATATACTCAAACATTTAAAACAGGTGGAGAAAAAGTTAGTTCGATCAAAAAAGAAAAAACAAATCGTAAAGGTTCTGGGACAACTGTTCGTTTCTTACCAAGTGAACATATTTTCTCAACAATTGTTTGGTCGTATGAAACATTAGCGGAACGTTTACGTGAATCTGCATTTTTATTAAAAGGATTAACCATTACATTAACAGATGAAAGAACTGATAAAAGTGATGAATTTTGTTATGAAGAAGGAATTCGTAATTTTATTCAATATTTAAATGAAGAAAAAGATACTTTATCTCCAATTGTAGATTTTAATAGTACGATTGATGGAGTAGAAACAGAATTTGCCTTCCAATATAATGATGGCTATTCTGAAACGATTTTATCATTTGTTAATAATGTCCGTACAAAAGATGGTGGTACTCACGAAGTTGGGATGAAAACTGCCTTAACAAAAGCTTTTAATGAATATGCACGTAAAGTTGGATTATTAAAAGAAAAAGACAAAAATCTAGAAGGTAGTGACGTTCGTGAAGGATTAACTGCGATTGTTTCGTTACGTGTGCCTGAAGAGATTCTACAATTTGAAGGACAAACGAAGGATAAATTAGGAACTCCTGCCGCAAGAAGTATTGTTGATAATACGATTTTTGAACAACTAGGTATCTTCTTAACAGAAAATGGTGAAATTGCTCAAGAATTAATTCGTAAAGCTCTAAAAGCAAGAGAAGCCCGTGAAGCGAGTCGTAAAGCAAGAGAAGAAAGCCGTAATGGTAAAAAAGGGAAGAAAAAAGAAACACTTCTATCTGGTAAACTTACACCTGCTCAAGGGAAAAATCCTAAAAAGAATGAATTGTACTTAGTAGAGGGAGATTCTGCGGGCGGTTCAGCAAAACAAGGACGTGATCGTAAATTCCAAGCAATCTTACCATTACGAGGAAAAGTTATTAATACTGAGAAAGCTTCTTTATCTGATATTTTAAAAAATGAAGAAATTAATACAATCATTTATACTATCGGTGCCGGAGTAGGGAATGACTTTAATATTGAAGATTGTAATTACGATAAAATTGTTATTATGACCGATGCGGATACTGATGGAGCTCATATTCAAGTGTTGCTATTAACATTCTTCTATCGTTATATGAAACCATTAATTGAAGCAGGAAAAGTTTATTTAGCGTTACCTCCATTATTCAAGATTTCAAAAGGAACTGGTAAAAAACAAGTCGTAGAATATGCTTGGACTGAAAAAGAATTAGAAGAAAAAATTAAAAAAGTTGGTAAAGGATATTTACTACAACGATACAAAGGTCTTGGGGAAATGAATGCAGACCAATTATGGGAAACAACGATGAATCCTGAGTCCAGAACACTAATTCGTGTTGTAATCGATGATAAAGCACAAGCAGAACGTCGTGTAAGTACATTAATGGGAAATAAAGTTGAACCACGTAGAAAATGGATTGAAAGTCATGTGGAGTTTAGTTTAGAAGATGGAAAGAGTATTTTAGAAACAGAAGGTCATTTAACAGTGAATGAACAGCCAAAGGTTTCTAAAGCTACAAAAGTAGATGTAAATTCTCCATCATCTGTTGAACAATTATCACTATTAATGGAGGAGGAATAATATGAGCTTGCAACAAGATATCCAAGAGTTAAATCTTGAAGATGTAATGGGCGATCGCTTTGGACGTTATTCCAAATATATTATTCAAGATCGTGCCTTACCAGATATTCGTGATGGATTAAAGCCTGTACAAAGACGTATTTTATATGCAATGTTTGTTGAAGGAAATACAAGCGAAAAACAATTTAGAAAATCTGCTAAAACGGTCGGTAATGTTATCGGTAATTATCATCCTCATGGAGATTTTTCTGTTTATGAAGCGATGGTACGTTTAAGCCAAGATTGGAAATTAAGAGATGTTTTAGTAGAAATGCATGGGAACAACGGTAGTATGGATGGAGACCCTGCTGCTGCCATGCGTTATACGGAAGCTCGTTTATCAAAAATTTCTGAAGAATTATTACGTGATTTAGATAAAAAAACGGTTGATTTTGTATTAAACTTTGACGATACAGAAGAAGAACCAACTGTTTTACCAGCTCGTTTCCCGAATTTACTAGTCAATGGTGCTACAGGGATTTCTGCTGGTTATGCAACTGAAATTCCCACGCATAATTTAGGGGAAGTCATTGATGCAACAATTCATACCATTGATCATCCTAAAGCAACGGTTAAAGAATTAATGCAATTTGTAAAAGGACCAGATTTTCCAACTGGAGCGATTATTCAAGGGATTAATGAATTAGAACAAGCGTATGAAACTGGAAAAGGAAAAGTGGTAGTTCGTTCTAAAACATCGATTGAATCCATTAAAGGTGGAAAGAGTCAAATTGTTGTCACTGAAATTCCTTATGAAGTGAATAAGGCATTATTAGTGAAGAAAATTGATGAAATTCGTCTAAACAAAAAAATCGAAGGTATAGCTGAAGTTAGGGATGAATCAGACCGTACTGGATTACAAATTGTAATTGAATTGAAGAAAGAAGCAAATGCAGAAGGGATTTTAAATTATTTACTTAAAAATACCGAACTTCAAATTAATTATAATTTCAATATGGTTGCCATTGATGCTAGACGTCCAATGCAAGTTGGATTGAAGAAAATTTTAGATTCTTATATTGCTCATCAAAAAGAAGTCATTACAAAACGTACACAGTTTGACTTAAATAAAGCGCAAGATCGTTTGCATATTGTAGATGGGTTAATGAAAGCTTTATCGATTTTAGATGAAGTTATCGCATTAATTCGTAATAGTAATGATAAAAAAGATGCAAAAGAAAAATTAGTCGAAACCTATGATTTTACAATGACTCAAGCGGAAGCAATTGTCAGCTTACAATTATATCGTTTAACGAATACAGATATTACAATTTTACAAGAAGAAAAATTAGACTTAAATGAACGTGTAGCGACTTTAACAAGTATTTTAAAATCAGAAAAAACGTTATTACAAGTTATGAAGCAAGAATTACGTGAGTTAAAGAAAAAATATGCGACACCTCGTTTAACAGAAATTCAAGCTGAAATTAAAGAAATTAAAATTGAAACAGAGATTTTAATTCCGGAAGAAGAGGTGTATGTAGTAGCTACAAAACAAGGCTATTACAAACGAGTTAGTCCACGTTCGTTTGCTTCAAGTGCTCCTGAAGAGAATGGATTACGTGAAGGGGACGAAGTCTTACTCGTTCAAAAAGTATCAACTTTAGATAGTTTAGTGTTATTTACCTCTAAAGGGAATTATTTACATTTACCAGTTCATGAAATTCCAGAAGCAAAATGGAAAGATGTAGGGCATCATTTAAGCCAATCCATTTCTTTAGCTACAAATGAAATTATTTTAGCAGGTATGGTGAAGGAAAAAGATAGTACGGAAGATTATCAAGATTGGACAGTTGTATTCTTTACAAAAGAAGGACTTGTGAAACAAACTGCGCTGAATGAATTTAATACGTATCGAGGCTATAAAACTCGTACAAGTAATGCCATTAAATTAAAGACTGCAACGGATGAAGTAGTAGCTATTGAGCTAGTTCCAAATCAAGAGCAAGAAATTTTTATTGTGACTCATTGTGGTTTTGGCTTACGTTATGAATTAAGTGAAGTTCCTGTTGTAGGTACTGTTGCTAGTGGAGTTAAGGCGATTAATTTAAGAAAAGACGATTTTGTTGCTGGAGCAATAGTTTATAGTCCAGAACATAAAGTTGTTTCAGCCTTTTTAGCGACTCAACGTGGAGCGGTGAAACGCTTCAATGTTTTAGAAGTTTCTATGCTTACAAGAGCTAAGAGAGGATTAATGGTCTTACGAGAATTGAAGAATAATCCTCACCGTGTTGTTTATTTAGATGGTACTATTACTTCTAAACAAGAATATATTGTTGTTTCGACAAATGGAGAAATGAAAGAGATTCGTCCAATGGATTTAAGTTTAGTCGATCGTACAAGTAATGGTTCAGCATTGTTAAATGATGCAGATGGAGTTACGAAGACAGTATTGAAAAAATTTGTTTATAGTCTTTAATAGACTTTCTTAGATAGTAGTATTACTTGCCATATAAAAAAGGCTCTTTGTCAAATAGGGGTGATAAAACAATTTTAGTGAAGGAATTAAGCAGCGCCAGGTTGCTTAATTCCTTTTTTAGTTGTTGGAGCAAATAGTTTAGACATTAGTAGAATTCTATTTCTAAAATGAGTAAAACTAGTGTAGCCATAAGCGTTTCTTTTAAGTACTTTAATCTTGTTGTTAATCCCTTCAATAGGTCCATTTGAAAGAGTTGGATACTCACAAGTATTTTGTAAATACGGTAAAAACTTCATAAATATTTGTAGAACACGATTTAATCCATCAGACAGATGTCTCGTTTGTACACTCATCAATTCTTCTTTGAAATCATTGAAATTTCGCTCCTTAAAAGCTTCTCTTAATTGATGTACTGTCTCATATCCTGGTTTAAGTGAAGGTACTTCTTGTACAGCATAAATGATTCCCCTAGACAGCGTAAACGATTCCGTAAAAATATATATTGACAAAATTATCGGAGTTGTTTAAAATTTAATTGAAAGTTAATCATTTTTTAATGTTTTTGCGAAAAACGTAACTTGCATTATTTGATTTATATTTTCTAAATTAGAAAGGCTGGAATCAGAATGTTTCGATACTTAAGATTCATACTAGTAGGTAATAAGCGAATATTTATATGTGCTGTGTTATTTTTAGCTTTACTATCTCTTGATGGAATTGGTGCACCGTATTTTTTAGGGAAATTTACAGATTATATGAACAATAGTGATTTTGATAGCAGTATGTATACAGTATTTTTATGGCTGATTTTTTTACTGTTAATTGTTTTATCAAAATTTCTATTTAGTTTCTTTAAAGGAAAGTTTATTCAAAATGTAAATTATCAGTTAAAAAATATACATGCAGTAAATTCTGTTAGCAAAGAGAATTTACAGCAATCACCAAGTTCTTACATCACTAGTATTGCTAGTGAAGTTCAGCAAATTGAAAATAAATTTATCAATAATGTATTTACTATGATGTTGTGTACACTTCAAGGTGTTGTTACATTTATATTTTTGATGAATATCAATGTGTTAGTAGGCTTACTTTTTGTTGGTTTGGGAGCTATACCTGCTCTAATTCCTAAGTTAACTAAAAAATGGTTAAAGAAAGGAACTATACGTTGGCAAGAAGCCAATGATCAATATATAGGATTTTTAACAGATTTTTTAGAGGCACGCCAGTTGATGAAAAGATTTGGTGTGGTAAATAATGTACTAAAAAAGTTGAATGAGAAGTTAGGAGTATCTGAAAAAAATTATTTTAAGATGGATTTTAATCAGAATATCGCTAATACAATTATTGGTTTACTATATGTGTGCTCATTATTGATAGCGTTAATGCTGGGAATAAGTTCTGTTCAAAATGGATATATGACAGTAGGAAGTTTACTTACTATTTATATGGCAGCTGATAGGGTTGTAACTCCATTAATTACTGCTGCTTCTACATATAATGTGATTCAATCAATTGATCCAATATTGAATAAAGTGCTAACTCTTAATAGTAAAGCCGAAGAATATGAGCAACTGCTAGAGTTACCAACAAGTAGAGAAGTTATCTTAGAATTTAAACAAACTACAGTAGGATATCAAGATAATGAATTGATTAAAAATATTGATTTTTCACTTGGAAGTCATGATAAGATATTATTCAAAGCACCTTCAGGTTCAGGAAAGAGTACTTTTTTAAAAACTATTTTAGGGGAAACGCAGGTATTATCTGGTACTATCAATTATGGGCAAGAACAAGGAATTGAACTTTTCTCTGTTGTTTCTCAACACCCATTTATCTTTGACGAAACATTGCTGTTTAATCTGACGTTTGATAGTCCAATAGATGAAAGTAGAGTCATTGAAATTTTAAGAAGAGTAGGAATGAAACACTTAGCAACAAAAGAGATGCTTCATACTAAAATGGATAAACAATTACATTCTCTGTCTGGTGGAGAATTAAAACGGTTAGAGTTAGCAAGAGCATTATTATTTGAAAAACCATGCTTACTTGTTGACGAAGCTTTATCAGGGCTGGATGATGAGAGTTCAAAAATTTTGAATGATTTGATCAAAACTTATTCTGGAGCAGTTATTGATATAGAACATCACATTTCAGAGGAAATGATGGTTGGATATGATAAGATTATTACTATCAAGGACAATCATTTAGTTATAAATAAGATGTGAGTAGAGTAATTAATAAGAAAAATAGTGTAATTAGATAATTTTTGTGATTGGAAGAACTGAGTTTTTTGTTGTTCGATAAATCCTCAATATAAACAAAGAAGCTATATCCATGTGATATGGCTTTTTCTTTAGGAATAGTCACAAACCTAAAAAATTGGTATAATACAAGAGTGAAACCAAAGGAATGATGTTCTCTAGGAAATGCACCACCTAGAGTAAAAAAGGAGAAAGTTAATTTGCTTAAAAAATTAAGAGAAACAGACTTACCAATACTTCATACACTAATATATTCATCTGAAAAACCAAGATGGACACTTTATAATGCCCCTTATTTTGACGAATATAAGCAAATAGATTTAGAAACATTTTTACAGTCAGAAAATCATCTTTTTTTTCTGAGTGAAAATGTTTTAGCAATTGTTTATGAAGAAAGAATTATTGGAGTTGTTACACGCTATTGGGAAGACATTAGAACTCGTTGGTTAGAAATAGGAATTGTTATTTATGATGATTCATTATGGTCTCACGGTATTGGAACATCTGCCCTACAAGAATGGATTGGGATTTGTTTTAAAGATTTCCCAGAAATTGAACGAGTGGGACTAACAACTTGGAGTGGTAATCCTGGCATGATGAGACTGTCAGAAAAATTAGGGATGACTCAAGAAGCTAGAATTAGAAAAGTTCGTTATTATAAAGGAACTTACTATGATTCTATAAAATATGGAATTTTACGAGATGAATTTTTGCATTGAAGTCATTAGAATTGCTGAAGAAGGTGATTATAACATTTATGGTGTAAGTCTAAATAATTCTATCTTTCACAAAATTCAAAGTTCTAATGCAAAAGAATTATTAAAAAGGATTCATTTTCATAGAAATAATCGTTCGGTAGATAATCTTTTTCAATCTGTAGAAGTAGCAAAAAAATTGATTAGAGAGTATCCTTCGATTGATACAATTAATTTAGGGGGAGATTTATTAAATGTATATGTTGAAAATAGAAAGAAATTTATTCAATTTTTATACTATCTAAAAAAAGATGAAATATTAAAAAATATTAGTATTATTTTTGAACCGGGTGATGCATTAATAAAGTATGGAGCCATGCTTGGAACTAGAGTTATTAATTTAAAAATTGATAAAAAAAATAATGTTCAACATCTCTTTTTGGATTCATCCAGTTGGATCTGTGCACCGTGGTTAAAAAGTAACCCTATTGTGTTATTAAAAAAGAAAACACAAGAACAAGAGTATTATTTACATGGTAATACAATGTACCCTGGAGATATGTTTAACCATTCTCCAATAAAACTACCTATTGTGGAAGAAAATGATATACTATTATTTCCAGAATACGGAGCTTATACACTTTCAAATTATCGTAGTTTTCAATTAATAAAAAGGCCACGAGAATATTTTTTTGAAGATGGGATTATTAAAGAATAAAGAGGTGAGAAAATGCTTCGTTTGATGCATGTTTACAAAAGCTATGTAGATTCAGATAAACAATTAAATAAAACATGGATAGAAAGATTTTTCAGTGAAAAAGCGAAGAAAAAGGTTATTAGTGACTTGAATCTCGAAATTCACCAGGGCGAAATTGTCGGTTATATTGGTGAAAATGGAGCAGGAAAGTCTACGACTATAAAAATGATATTAGGAATTATCCCAGCTGATTCGGGAGAAGTGACAGTTTTTGGGAGAAAATCTTTTGATAATCGTAGAAGAAACGCAAAGGATATTGGTGTTTTGTTCGGACAGAAATCTCATTTATGGTGGGATTTACCACTTATTGATTCATTTAATTTTTTACAAAAAATCTATTTAAAAACTTCCAAGCAGGATATGGAGTGGCTGAAATGGTTAATGAGTGAATTAGAAGTGGATGATTATGTAGATCAACCAGTGAGAGAATTGTCACTTGGTCAGAGAATGCGTGGTGAATTTATTTGTGCATTGATTCATTCTCCAAAGCTCGTGATTTTAGATGAACCAACAATTGGAATTGATGTTCAGACAAAGAAAAAAATGATGGAAATGATTTTAAAAATTAATGAACAGAAAAATACGACTTTTATGATTACAAGTCATGATTTTCAAGAAATCGAAAAAGTTAGTCAAAAAATCATTATTTTGGATAAGGGTGAGAATGCTTATCAAGGTTCGATAGAAGATTTTAAGAACCAATATAGTTTTCTAAAAAAAATAATGTTGGAACATGAACAAGGAAATGCTAGAAAAGTGATTCATCCAAATATTAAAGAGTTGGCAAGGAACATTACTTCAACCGAGTTCTTTTTTGATACACGTAACTTATCCGAGGAGCATGCAATTGCTTTCTTTAAAAAAGAATATTCTTCGAATAATGTAGAAGTTTCTAACTTGAGTCTGTCTGAATTGATGACTGTGAAGAAGGTGTTGAAATGAGAGGATTATGGGCCTATACTACCTACCAATATCAATCAAATAAGAAATACCAAATGAATAATATGATGACGATTTTGAGTACATTTATTGCTGTTTCTATTCAATACTATATTTGGTTATTTGTGGAAAAAACGAACGGTATTAGAACCGAACAGATTATAATTTATACGATGTTTGCATTGACCTTGTCTAGTGTATTGCCAATGTTTTCTGCAGCAGATTTTATGAATCGGATTATTTTAAAAGGAACGATTGCAAACTATTTACAACGACCGCAAGTTCCATTCTTTGTGAATGTAGCTGTCCAATTAGGAAACACTTGGTATAAGATTGTCTATCGCATTATTCCTATTTGGGTGATTTATATCTTCTTTTTTAGAATTAATATCTTAGAAGAGATGCATAGCTTATTTTGGGCTTTATTATCATTAACGCTCAGTTGGATATTAGCCATGATTCTAGGACATGTGATAGGTTTGTTTTCCACATTCTTAATGAGTATCAATGGAACAAAAAGTTTATTGTCAGGTTGTTTATTATTATTTGGTGGAGGAGTTCTTCCAATTGATATTTACCCAGAGTTTTTACGTAAATTCGTACTAAAATTACCTTTTGTAGCGATTCAGTATTTTCCTAGTGCTATGTTAAGTGGTAGCCAATTATTTTATTACGAAGATGCAATTTTGGTTCAACTTTTTTGGATTGTAGTCTTTTTTGCACTACTGCTTTTGGTTCAACAACGAACTTATTTCAAACTAGAAATAATGGGAGGGTAGTATTTTGTTTTATGAATTGAAGTTATACCATAAGATTTATGCAGCATTTATAAAAATGGATATAAAAAGAATTAAGATGTATCCAATAGACTTTCTGTTAGGAAATATGGGATTTTTTCTTGAGACTATTTCAACATTATTTGTCTTGTATATTATTGTCTCCACAACCGGTATTTTAGGTGAATTTAGCGGTTATCAAGTGTTATTTTTCTATGCTTTTTTAATGTTAGTGAATGCAGTTTGGGAGATTTTTTTTGTGACAGTCTTGGAAGTTCCTTATCTGATTCAAACAGGAGAACTTGATATTTTTTTGGTAAGACCTTTAAATGTTTTATTTCAATTTGTGATTTTTCAACTGGATGAAGAGTCGGTATTAGAGGCATTGGTTGCGTTGCTTCTGTTAATAGTAGCAATTTGTCAGCTGCCGACTTTATGGACTCTAACTTTTTTTGTGAAGTTAGTGCTCTTTATTGTTTCTTCAATTCTTGTCAAGTATGCAGTGTATTTACTATTGAGTTGTACGGCTTTTTGGTGGGTATCCAATGATGGACTAAAAAGTATTTTTTGGGAAGTTTCTCAACTTGGAAATTATCCATTGTCGATTTATCCGAATTGGTTGAAAACATTACTTGTGGTGATTCCATTTGGTTTTATTGGGTATTTTCCTGTTAGAGAGTTATTACTTCATACAAAGCAACTTTCTTTAGAAACTTTGATGAATGTATCTTCAGGACCAGTTCTATTGATTCTGATTTATCATATTTTCTGGAAAAATGGATTGAAAAAATACCAAAGTATTGGTGGATAGTGATTTTGGTGATTAATTGTGCTCTTTGACTAATTCTAGTATTGAGTCCCTCAAAAGCAAAATTTGGTTGTACGATTAATCTTGTTACCAATAATTTTATACAAACTTCATCAGTGATTAATGAAATGATTCATTGAGTAAAAACAAAGAAGCTATATCCCTGTGATATGGCTTTTTCTATAGGAATAGTCACAAACCTAAAAATTTGGTATAATACAAGAATGAAATCAAAGGAATGACGAGCTCTAGGAAATGCACCCCCCTGATGCAAAATGCACCCCCTAAATTCTATTTGCACCCCCTTAGAGTAAAAAAGGAGAGATTGTATGATAAAAGTCATTGCACTAGACTTAGATGGAACATTACTAACCGATGATAAAAAAGTAACACCTGAAAATAAAAAAGCCATTCAACTTGCTAAAGAACAAGGAGTAAAAATTGTTCTTTGTACAGGTCGTCCTTTAATGAGTATTTATCATTTATTAGAAGAACTAGAATTATTAGGTGATGATGATTTTTCTATCAATTACAATGGTGGAATTATTCAAAAAACAAAATCACAAGAAATTTTATTTAAACAAGGTCATTCTAGAGATGATATGCAATACTGCTATGAAGAAGCGTATAAAGTTGGCTTACCTCTTGTTATGATTGATTTAGAAAGAGCTTATGAAACAACTTATCCTGAAGGAAGACCTTCTATTTATCCAGGCTTACCTCATCCAATTGAATTCATTACAAAAAATCCTTCGGAATTTGAAGCAAGCCATGTGTTTTATAAAGCAGTTCTATGTATTGAAGAAGCATTATTAGATGAAGGAATTCGTCAATTGCCAGAAGCTTTCTTTGAAAAATTCAATTGCATGAAGTCACGTACTTTCTTATTAGAAGTAGTACCAAAAGAAGTTTCTAAAGGAACAGGCTTAACTCATCTAGCTGACATTTTAGGAATTACAGTAGATGAAATTGCAGCATGTGGAGATGAAGAAAATGATTTATCAATGCTTACAACTGTTGGATTCCCAGTAGCAATGGGGAATGGTTCTCCAGAAGTAAAAGAAGTTGCCAAATTCATTACTAAAACAAATGAAGAATCTGGGGTAGCTCATGCCATTTATCACATTTTAGAACAAAATAAACGTGAAAGAGAAGGAGTGAAATAATGGGATTATTTGATCGTATTAAACGTGCCTTTACCGGTGAAGATGCTGTCATTAAACAGCAAGAACAAGAAACTTCGATTGTTATTGAAAAATATGACCAAGGAATGCAAAAAACTCGTAAAAGTTTTTCGGATCATTTAAACGAATTTCTAGCAGACTTTAGAACGATTGACGAAGATTTCTTCGATGATTTAGAAGAAACATTTATTTCTTCAGATGTAGGCTTTGAAATGACTTTAGCAATTACGGATGCTTTAAGAGATGAAGTTCGTTTGCAAAATGCTAAAAATGCTCATGATGTTAAACAAGTCATTATTGAAAAAATGGTAGACATTTATGAAAAAGGCGAAGACAATCTAGCAACTTTAGCAAAAGCTGAAGGTAGACCAACAGTATTACTATTTGTCGGAGTAAATGGTGTTGGTAAAACAACCACAATTGGTAAAATTGCTTGGAGATTAAAACAAGAAGGGCATTCTGTATTATTAGCAGCGGGAGATACATTCCGTGCTGGAGCCATCCAACAATTAGAAATTTGGGGCGAACGTGTAGGAGTTCCTGTTGTTAGTGGTAAAGAAGGTGGAGATCCTTCTTCCGTCGTATATGATGCTATTAAAAAAGCGAAAGCAGAAAATATCGATTATTTATTAATTGATACAGCAGGTCGCTTGCAAAATAAAGTGAACTTAATGAAAGAATTAGAAAAAATGAACCGTATTATTTCTAGAGAAATTGAAACGGGAGCAGATGAAACTTTATTAGTATTAGATGCGACAACTGGACAAAATGCTTTAGTTCAAGCAAAACAATTTAAAGAAACAATTGATGTGACAGGTTTAATTTTAACGAAATTAGATGGAACTGCAAAAGGTGGCGTTATTTTATCGATTCGCCATGAAATGAATATCCCTGTTAAATTTATTGGATTAGGAGAAAAAATGGATGATTTACAACCATTTGACTCAACACAATTTATCTTCGGATTAGTAAAAGATTCGTTGAAATAATATTATTTAATTTTAAATGACTTTTTCAAATGTAGCAGAAACGTTAGAAGGTTCGAAAATGAATCTCAAGGCTAAAACTGATACTGGAAAAGTCATTTTTTATTTTTTGCAACAGTTTTGTTCGTGTTTTACTATATAATGCGAAGGCTGTTCGGATTAATGTTCATAAAGAAGCAGTTTTTTATTTACATTTCGGACAAAATAAGTTAAAATATTTCGTGGTAACAGATATGAAACAAATGCTTACTTAAGGAGGTTACCTCATGTTTGAAATGAAAGTTTTTGATTATGAAGATATTCAATTAGTACCGAATAAATGTATTGTAAATAGTCGTTCAGAATGCGATACAACTGTTCAATTAGGGAAACATACGTTTAAAATCCCTGTAGTACCTGCTAATATGCAAACAATTATTGATGAATCAGTTGCAGAATTTCTAGCAGAAAATGGATATTTTTATATTATGCATCGTTTTGATGAAGAAGGAAGAATTCCATTTATTAAAAAAATGCATGATAAAAATCTTATTGCTTCAATCAGTGTAGGTGTAAAACCTCATGAATATGAATTTGTTGAAGAATTAAAAGAGAAAAACTTAGTTCCCGATTATATTACGATTGATATTGCACATGGTCATTCGAATTCAGTTATTGATATGATTGGACATATCAAAAAACATTTACCAGATACTTTTGTCATTGCTGGAAATGTTGGTACTCCAGAAGCAGTTCGTGAATTAGAAAATGCTGGAGCAGATGCGACAAAAGTGGGGATTGGACCTGGTAAAGTATGTATTACAAAAATTAAAACAGGATTTGGTACTGGTGGTTGGCAATTAGCAGCTCTTCGTTGGTGCTCAAAAGCTGCCCGTAAACCAATTATTGCAGATGGCGGAATTCGTACTCACGGTGATATTGCAAAATCAATTCGTTTTGGTGCTACAATGGTCATGATCGGTTCATTATTTGCTGGTCACGAAGAATCACCAGGTAAAACAGTTGAAATTAATGGAGAACAATTCAAAGAATATTTTGGTAGTGCATCTGAATTCCAAAAAGGTGAACGCAAAAATGTTGAAGGAAAGAAAATCATTGTTCCTTATAAAGGTTCATTAAAAGATACATTAGTAGAAATGCAGCAAGACTTACAATCATCTATTTCCTATGCAGGTGGTTCTGACTTAGAATCTATCCGCAAAGTGGATTATGTAATTGTTAAAAATTCAATCTTCAATGGAGATTCTATTTAAACTTGTATTTAATAATCTAAATTCTAAAAACGATTCAATGGATAAAGTTGAATCGTTTTTTTCTTTATTTTCTAGTAAGATTTTTTGCTAATTCTTTAAAAAAAGGGTAGAATATAAAAGTCAATAGAGGAGGATCATTAGTGAAAATAAAAAATATTTTGGGATTAAGTTTCCTTATGGCTTCACTATTATGTACAAGTGCTATTTTAGCGGAAGAAAATGATTCCAGTACAAAAGAGGCTGTGCAAGAAACAACAGTTGAAACAGAATCAAACCAACAAGAAGAAAAAACTGAGCAAACAACAGTTGCTATTCCATTTAGACAAGATGTAATGGAAGCAATTGCAGAATATGGATATGGTGTGGAAGAAAATTACAGACCTGAAAGTACCATTATGGTTGATGCCGATACAGGAGAAATTGTATTTGGAAGTAATATTGATAAACCATGGGATCCGGCAAGTATTTCTAAAATGATGACAGCTTATATGGCTTTTGAAGCTATGAAAGAAGGTAAGTTATCTTTAAATACAGTTGTAACAGCAACCGAAGAAGATCGTGCCATTTCAACGATTGGGGAAATTAGTAATAATATTATTGTTGCAGGTGTGGATTATCCAATCGAAGAATTATTATATATGATGTTTTATCCGTCTTCGAATGTTGCAACATTAATGGTAGCAAGAGCTACTGGTTTATCAGATACAGAATTTTTAAATAAAATGAATGCTAAGTTTAAAGAATGGGGTATGGAAAATACAAAATTCAATAATGCTAGTGGAGCAGTAGCTTCTGCGTTTAGAGGATATTATACACCTGAAGGTTATAATAATAATCGATATAATCAGACAACTGCTAGAGATCTAGCAATTTTAGCGTATCATTTCCTAAAAGATTTTCCAGAAATTACAAACTTTACTAAAAATCCATTAATTACGGTTATGGTGGGAACACCTTATGAAGAATCATTCTACACTTATAATAGTTCTATCCCAGGAATGTACCAAGGATTTCCAGGAGTAGATGGATTTAAGACAGGTTCAAGTCCTAGTGCGGCATTTAATCATTTATTAACTGCTAAGCAAGAAGATACTCGTTTTATTCAAGTTATTCTAGGAGTTGGAGCTTGGGAAGATAAGGACAATAGTTCATTCTTTAAGAGCCAAATCGGAAATGGATTATTGAGAAAAGCTTTTTCTGAATATGAAACACAAACAGTGTTAAAAGCAGGAGAACATATAATTGATGGAGTCAAAGTTCAACTAGACAAAGATATTAAAACTTTAGTTAGAATTGGTGAAAAACCTAAATATAGTTTAAAAGAAGATAAAATTGTTATTGAAACAGACCTTCCTCGTATTACATCTAAGATTGAGCCATTAGCTTATCCTGTAACAATTATTCCAGAAGAAGTGAAAGAGAATAAAGAAAGTAAACAAAATACCACTGCAGAAGCTAAATCTGAATTTACGGTTAATTTTGAAGAATTTTTATTAAGCCTTTCTGATCAGCCAATTTTATTAGGTGCAATTATTATTGGATTAGCTTGTGTTATTAGTGCGATTATTGTTTGTATTGTATTTATTTTAAAGAAATAAAAAAAGAAGCTTAAAATCATCGATAAAGAATGATTTTAAGCTTTTTTTGCCATGAAAGACGTATTAATGTTAAGTAACCAAAACAAGCCTTTTCATAGTAGCATGAGACAGCGTTAGCTGGCTGCTATTATACGAAAAATACATAAAAGGGTATATGTTAAACAACCCAAATATATTTTTGCAGTAGCAGAAATATCAGAAGCCGTATCGGCTTCTGATATAGGAAAAATTGAGACCAAGGCTCAATTTTTAGCCATGAATGACGTATTTAAGTTATGTAACCCAAAAAAGCCTTTTCATAGTAGCATGAGTACTAGAAACCAATTGGTTTCTAGTACAGGAAAAGTCGAGACTACAGGCTCGACTTTTAGGTATGAGACAGCGTTAGCTGGCTGCTACCGTCCTTTCGCTACTATACCAGAAAAGGCATTAAAAATATTATTTTTGTAAGGAATCGATAAACCTTCCAAATGCTTCTTGTCCTTCAGTTGTTTGTTTAAAGACACCAGCATCTTCTAAACCACGTTCAAAAATTTCACCAACTTTTTGACGAATCAAATCTTCAATATTTTCTGTTGTTATTTCCTCATTGTCTTTAATTTCATTAGCCCAGTTTTCATGCATTGCTGGCATTTGATGAGATTTTCCAAGTAAGTAGTTTTCAACTTCTTTCAGTTCAGTTTTTAAACGAGGAGGAAGAATTGCTAACCCCATCACTTCAATCAATCCAATATTTTCTTTCTTAATTGGATGCACATCCACATGAGGATGGAAAATACCATCTGGAAATTCTTCAGTCGTACGATTATTTCTAAGGACTAAATCTAATTCATAAATACCATCACGAACACGTGCAATTGGTGTAATCGTATTATGAGGAGTTTCACCTGTGAATGCCAAAATATCTGCGCTCTCATCTGAATAATTTCTCCATTTATCTAAAATATGAGTCGCTAACTGAACAATTTGTTCAGAGTTTTTGCTAGCTAAACGAATAACCGATAAAGGCCAATGTAAACGAGATACTGTTCCATCAAATCCTTTAAATGTGTAATTTTCCAAAATTGGTGCAACATCCATCGGAAAGACATGTCTACCTGATTGATAATGATCATGGACTAAGATAGAACCACCAACAATTGGTAAATCAGCGTTTGATCCAACAAAATAGTGAGGGAACTGACGTAAAATATCCATTAAATTCTCAAATGAACGTTCTGTAATTTGCATTGGACGTGGCACTTGAGTTAAGAAAATAGAATGCTCGTTGAAATAAGAATATGGAGAATATTGGAATCCCCAATCTTCATGATTAATTTCTAAACGAATAATTCTATGATTGCTTCGAGCAGGATGGTTAAAACGTCCATAGTATCCTTCGTTTGTCATAGTCAATTGAGAAGCAGGGTAACTAGATTGTTTAACTAATTTTGCTTGAGCAATTGCTTTTGGATCTTTTTCAGGTTTTGATAAATTAATGGTAATTTCTAAAGTGCCATATTTTCCAGAATATGGAAATTGAATATTTTTAGCAATTGCTCTTGTTTGAATGTAATGATTTTTTTGGCTTAATTCATAAAAATAATCAGTTGCTTTTTCAGGATTTTCTTTATAATTGTTCCAAAAATTTGCATTTACTACGGATGGAAGAGGTGTTAATAAATTCATAACAGCTGCTTCAAACGCTTCTTTTTCAGGTAAAATGTCTTCAATGACGCCTAATTCAATCGCTAGTTGAATGATTTTATCTACCGAATCTTCTAACAATGGTAATTCATTTTCTGAAGTTTCAACTGGTTTATAATCATCTAATTGTAATAGATGAAGTAATTGATTCGTTGTATAAATTTCGTCTATTGGATCTAATAATTTTTCCATTTTAGCTTTTTCAATAAAATTTGTAATACTTTGATACATATTCCTTTTTCTCCTAACCCATTTCATTAAATTATATAAAAAATACAATCGTTAACATTTCTTTCCCCATAAAAATGTAACGGCTTTTATATAAGCCTATTATAAAATGAAAGCATAAAAAAACAAACCATTTTTAGCAAAAAAACTAAAAATAGTTTGAGAAAATAAATAATCTCAATATTTATTTGAAAAAAGCCCAAATATAATCAATAATTGCGGTTAATCCGTAAGTATACGCCGCTAAAGTAATAGGTTTACAAATTAAAATAATCAGGATGAACTTTTTATAACTCATCTTTGTTAAACCAGCAAGCATACAAAGGAAATCATCTGGTGACACAGGAAATGCCATCATGAAAGTAAAGAAGTAATCAAATTTATTTCCACGATTTAGCCATCCGATATAACGATGATAGGTGCTATCATTGACCATTGATTTTACAAAAAGTTGTCCATAAATTCGAGCTAAATGGAAAGCGATAATGGAACCGATAATGATACCGATATAGTTGTAGACATTTCCAATAAACATTCCATAAATATATACACCAGCAATACTAGTTAAAGCTCCCGGAATAATTGGAATAACTGTTTGTAAAATTTGTAATAAGATAAAAACAGGGGGTCCCCAAATGCCCGCACGTTGCATATATTCGCTAAGAGCTTCTTGGGAAGTAAATAGCCCTTGTTGATAAGCCCAAATACAAAAGATAACCGTTGCAATGGCTCCAGCAACAGAAGAAGCATGCATCATCCTTTGTGCAAATGGAGATAAAGGCTTACCTTGTTTAATTTGTGTTTCAGTCATAGCTACTCCTTTATTTTAAATGATTTTCAACAGCTACTTTATCATAAAAGGCTTGCCATTGTTGGAGTACATTTTCTTTAGAGTAGAATTGTTCTCCTTTTTTAGATTTTTCGCACGCCTCTTGATAAAAAGCCTTATCTTGTTGTAATTGACGTAAAATTTCTTGGAATTGTACTTGAGAATTTCCTTTTAAGTAATAATCAAACAAAATAGGGCGATATTCTCTTAAATCTCTTAATAATAATGGGATATTTGCATTCATCGATTCCAAAATCGTCATAGGGAATAACTCTTCAAATGAAAGTTGTAGCATTACATCTCCCATATTAAAGAATTCATTCATTCGTTCTCTTTCCACAAGCCCTAAGAAATGAACATTACTTGGTAATTCATCCATATGTTCCATAATTTCTTTTCGACCTTCAGAAATACCTTTAAAAGCAAAATCACCTGCCCATACAAATTGGATGTCAGGCATTTTTTTCGCTAAATCAATAAATTCTAAAACACCTTTTCTCATTTGTAATTGTCCAGCAGATACAACGGTAAATTTATCTGGATCTAATCCAAAAGATTCTCTAAGAGTTGCTTTTGAACGATCAGTAATTTTATAAAAAGTATCACGTGAAACAAAGTTTGGAATGTAAGTGACTCTTTCTTTTGGAATTCCATAATGTTCTAAATCTTCAATAAAACGAGGATTAACAGTTACTAAATAATCCGCTTGTTTATAAAATTGAAGAACATATTTATAAAATAATTCTTTAATCGGACGAGGTAGGGAAATACTTTTTTCTAAAGTTTCCGGTAAAAAGTGAACAGAAGCAATCATTGGACGATTTTGTCTTGTGATTACAGATTTAATTAAAAAATCTGGATTAATTGTATGAATATGAGTAATATCATATGTTTTTAATTGATTCACAACGATTTGATAGTCATTTAACCCTTCTGTTACGAGATTAATTTGTTCTTCTGTAGCAGATAGAACACCTTGTCCTTTTACACTATCTGCTCGTGTAAGCATATTGATCGTTAACATATTGACTCCTTTAAGAAACAATTTCGTTTACTATTCTACCATGAATTGAAGCATTTGGAAAATAGCTAGTAAAATCTTAAGAGAATTTAAAAAAATAATCGAAAAATAGTATTTAAAAAAGATAATTATTTTATTGATGACACTTTTCATGTATACTACAGTTAAAGAAAATTGTTTAATATAAATGGAGTAAGGAGTGGTTAAAATGGTAGGAATTTTGATGAATGCGAGTGTACAAATAACGAACAAAAAAGAGTTTGAAGAGTTACAAAAAAGAATGACTACACCAAATCCAGCGGTAAATATTAAAGAGACTATTCAAAATAGAATTACTCCGGTGACAAAAATATACAGAAAAAATCTGGTGATAAAAAGGGAGGATTAAAAATTGATAGTAGATGTTGAATTAATTGAATCTTTATTAGAAAAATATACTGCATATAAGATAAGTAAAGATACTGGAATAAGCTATACTACAGTGAATGATTGGAAAAAAGGTGAAACAAGTATTTTCAAAATGCAGTTAGGAAGTGCTATAAAATTATCAGAATATGCAAAAAAAGAAAACGTTGAAAAAATTCAAAGATAACTTTTTGCCTTATGGGTATTTTTTTTGTATACTAGATACAGAGAAATCAAGAGAGGTTATTCATGAAGCGTCAAAAAAATAAACCTAAAGGTAAAGCATCTAAAAATTCAAAAGAAGCAATGACATTAGTGGATTGTTATTATATCCCAACCGCAATTGCAGAGCATTTTTGCCTATTACGTGAGCATTGTGCGACAGAAGTAGAACAAACTTTATTACAGCACTTTGCGAAAGTTCAAAGAGAACAACGGGAAGATATTGGCGAAGTAATTGTTGCGTATGATGAAGCTGGTACATGTCATGGTGAGATTAGTTTAAGTCCAACTGAAATATCAAAATTAGAAAAAGAAATTTCAGCCGAGAGATTGGATAAATATTTAGAAATTTATTTTAAATAAGATATTTTAAATAATGGATGAAGTATAATCTGTAACAACTCCTGTTGGAAATCCCTTCAGGAGTTTTTTTCTTCTTAAGTCGTGTGATTTGCCTCAACAATTAGAGCTTGATATCATCAAATAGAAAGGTAGGAGATACTATGGAATTAGGAATTCGTAATTTTACATTTAAAAACCCAACAAAAATTTTATTTGGAAAAGATCGTATTAAGGATATTGATGGAGAAATTCCAAAAGATGCAAAAGTATTAATTTTATATGGCGGAGGTTCTGTTAAACGGAATGGTGCTTTTGATCGTGCTGTTCAAGCATTAGGAAATCGTGAATGGGATGAGTTTGGAGGAATCGAAGCGAATCCGACATACGAAACATTAATCAAGGCTGTTGCTCGTGTAAAAGAAGAAGGTTTTACATATTTACTAGCAATTGGTGGTGGTTCTGTCATTGATGGAACAAAGTTTGTAGCTGCAGCAAGTGTTTTTGATGGAAATCCCTTAGATATGTTTAGAGGTGGATTTGGGAAAGGACTACCTGTTACAAAAGCTGTGCCATTTGGAACGATTTTAACATTACCTGCGACTGCTTCAGAAATGAATAGTGGTGCGGTAATTACCTTTGTAGAATTAAAAGCAAAAGTAAGTTTTAGACCAGATGTAACATTCCCTCAATTTTCAGTATTAGAACCTGAATTAACATATACATTACCAAAACGTCAATTAGTCAATGGCGTATTAGATACATTTATTCATACAATGGAAAATTATTTAACTTATCCAGTAGATGCAAAATTACAAGATCGTTATGCAGAAGGAATATTACAAACATTAATTGAAATTGCCCCAACTGTCATTGATGAGGATAATCACGACTTTGCTGCAAGAGCAAACTTTATGTGGTGTGCTACAAATGCATTAAATGGAACCATTTCTGCAGGAGTACCGACAGACTGGGCAACTCATGCATTAGGACATGAAATTACATTAAATCATGGAATCGACCATGGACGTACATTATCGATTGTTTTACCAGCTATGATGAAAGTTCGTAAAGAACAAAAATGGGATAAACTTATTCAATATGGAAAACGAGTGTGGGATTTATCAGGAACACCAGAAGAAATCGTAAATGGAGCGATTGAAAAAACAGAAGAATTCTTTGCATCTCTAGGTGCACCGATTCGATTTAAAGATGTTTCATTAGATGAATCAGTCATTGAAGCATTAGTGGAAGGATTAGGCCGCCACGAGAAAATTCATTTATCAGAGCATCATAATTTAGAATTAGAAGATGCAAGAATCATTTATCATACTGCTTTATAGAATGGGAAAGGAGCGAAAAGATGGCAAGTGAATTAATTGAAGAAAAGTTAAAACAATTGCCTGATTTACCAGGATGTTACTTGATGAAAAATCAAGAGGATGAAATTATTTATATTGGTAAAGCAAAAAACTTAAAAAATCGAGTTCGCTCCTATTTTCGTGGAGCGCATAATACGAAAACTGAAAAATTAGTGAGTGAAATTCACCATTTTGAATTTATTGTTACAAAAACTAATAAAGAATCGTTATTATTAGAAATTAATTTAATTAAGAAATACCAACCTTATTACAATATTAAATTAAAACAAGGAACAATGTATCCTTATTTAAAAATTACAAATGAGCGAGATCCACAATTGGTGATTACAAGCAATGTTGAAAAAGATGGGGGCATGTATTTTGGACCTTATCCAAATGTTTATGCGGCAACAGAAACGCAACAGCTCATTCAAAAAATTTATCCATTAAGAAAATGCGGAAAAAATGAAACACGCGCGTGTTTTTATTACCATTTAGGACAATGTATTGGCTGCTGTGATCATGAAGTTTCACCAGAAATTTATCAACAACAAAAGAAAAAAATTCAACGTTTTCTTGAGGGCGATGTAAAAGAAATTAAGCAAGATTTACAGAAGAAAATGGATGAAGCTTCAGAACAATTAGAGTTTGAACGTGCCATTGATTATCGTAATCAAATTCAATACATTGAAACTACAGTAGAAAAACAGCATATTATGTCCCAAGACTTTACAAATCGGGATGTATTTTCATTCTATATGGATAGAGGTTGGATTTCTATTCAAGTCTTCTTACTCAGACAATCTACAATTATTAAGAGAGAAGCAGCTTTATTCCCAATTTATAATGCAGCTGAAGAAGAATTAACGTCATTTATTGTACAATTTTACCAAGAACAAAATCACATTTTGCCAAAAGAAATATTAGTTCCAGCAGAAATTGATAAGGAATTATTAGCTGAAGTATTAGAAGTAAAAGTATTAACTCCTCAAAGAGGGCCGAAGAAGCGGATGCTTGATTTAGCGACTCAAAATAGTGAAGTAGCTTTACTTGAAAAATTCAAGATTGATGAGAATAGTCAGCAAAAAACTTTAGGGGCGGTAGAACAATTGCGACAAGCACTTGATTTAAGCCGTTTAAGCGTGATTGAGTCATTTGACCACTCGAATATTCAAGGGACAAATCCTGTATCAGCCATGGTCGTTTATCGAGACGGAAAACCGGAGAAAAAAAGTTATCGAAAATTTAATATTAAAACAGTTCAAGGGAGTCATGAATTTTTAACGACACAAGAAGTTGTTAGAAGACGATATTCAAGATTATTAAAAGAACAGAAACCTTTACCGGATTTAATTTTGATGGATGGTGGAAAAGTTCAGATGAGAGCTGCTATGGAAGTGTTAGAAGATGAACTTGGCTTATCTATTCCAATTGCAGGAATGGTTAAGGATGAGAAACATAAGACTGCTCATTTATTATATGGAGAAGATTATGAACAAATCGAACTAGATCCAACGAGTCAAGCTTTCCATCTTTTACAACGAATTCAAGAGGAAGTCCATCGATATGCGATTACGTTTCATCGTCAAGTACGAAGTAAAAATGCGTTTTCTTCGATTCTTGATGAGATTGAAGGGGTTGGACCAAAGACACGTACGAAACTATTACAGCATTTTAAAACGATGAAGGGAATCCAAGAAGCAACAGTCGAGGAAATTCAAAAACTAGGAATTTCTGAGAAAGTGGCGAAGAGAATCAAAGAATCAGTGAGATAGAATTATTGGGATTTCTCTGAAAGTGGTGAGGCCGTCAGCAGCCTCGCAAAGCGAGTCTCATGGCTAACATTTGAGCCTAGGGTCTCAAATGTTGCCTTAAAAGCTTCCTG
>ERZ773212.182-NODE-182-length-33496-cov-8.322299_pt1 | contig 33496 bp, 24 predicted proteins | sample MGYA00581005_ERZ773212 | MGnify/ENA primary metagenome ERZ773212 (study PRJEB29015, sample SAMEA2738154) | human oral metagenome | biome: human oral; feature: human-associated habitat; material: saliva | place: China | collected 2196 ... | reverse complement strand
CTAACTGTTTTGCATTGTGTAGTTTTCAGGGTACATCCTGCGCCGCTCTAGTGCTTGGGCTTGCTTTTGCTCGCCGTCGCTCTCATCGGCGCGACTGTCATAATATAACACACACCGCGACTTCCGTCAACCCCTCTTTTCCAAGTTTTTTAAACAAATCGCTTCCTCCACCCGCAGAGGAAGCAACGATGTGCATCAATCCAGCGTTATCGCCCGCTGCGAGAGCCTTCGCACGACGGCGGAGTAGAGCTGTACGCCGCAGAAGATATGTTCCGGATCAGCATACTCAGCAGGGTTATGGCTGATACCGTCGCGACAGGGGATGAAGATCATGCCCGTTGGTGCGTAGTCTGCCCAGTGCATGCTGTCGTGTCCTGCCCCGCTGGGCATTCTGCGATATCTCATTCCAAGCTCTTCCGCCGTCGATGCAATCATATCCACAAGAGCAGGCGACATTTGTGCGGGAATTTCCTTGCTCACGCGACGCATTGTCCACGTGATGCCGCGCCGCATCGCCGCTTCGTCAAGCGCCTCGGTCACATGCTGCTCGACCGCATTGCGTGCTGTGATGTCGATGCTGCGCAGGTCAACGCCGAGTGTAACAGCACCGGGAATGACGTTCATCACACCGGGCGCGACATCGACGATACCAACCGTGCCGACTGCCGGCGGCTCCTCCTGCGCCCCTGCCGCGCGTTCCACGGCAAGGATGATTTCCGCTGCCGCACAGAGCGCATCATGGCGCAGATGCATCGGCGTCGCCCCGCTGTGGTCAGCATTGCCCTGAATATCAATATAGAAACGGGAAGGCGCGGCAATCCCCGTCACGACACCAATGGGCAGATGTTCATGTTCCAGCACTTTGCCCTGTTCGATGTGCATCTCAAGCACCGCCTTCAGTGGCTTTTGGTAAAGGGCCTCCGCTATCGCATCGGGACGAAGCCCGCGCTCTTTCAAAACCGTATAGAGATCCTTTCCGCTCTTCTCGTGCAGAGAATGCAGATCCTCCATACTGAGTTCCCCCCGCATGGCGCGGCTGCCAAGCGTCGCCGCAGAAAAGCGGCTGGACTCCTCACACATAAAGAGAACAATCTCGAGCGGATGCTCCGGACGGAAGCCATCCTCCCCCATGCTGCGCACGGTCTCGATCGCCGCCAGTACACCCGCCAGTCCGTCATAATTGCCGCCCTGTGGAACACTGTCACTGTGTGACCCGCACATCAACGCCGGCAAGCTCTCATCTTGACCTGTATAATGACCGATGACATTGCCGAAGGCATCCTCACGCAGGGTAAGTCCCGCCGCCTCCATCTGCCGCATGAGATAGGCACGTCCTTCCCAATCCTCCGCCGAGAAAGCAAGGCGCGTGATCCCTTCCCCTGGGGCAGTAATCTCCTTCATCACGGCAAAATCCCTCATCAGCCTCTCTTTGCTGATCATCGTATCGCTCCCTTTCCTGTTTTACTTCCTCTATTGTAGGCACTTAATCACGTTTTTTCAAGTCCGCCGCATGCCTTACTGCATTTGCTGGACGCATCCCCCTATCTATGCTATAATTCTCCCATAAAAATAAAAACAAACGACATCGTTTCTATCGAAAGGAAAACTTCATGCCGAAAAATCCGGTCAAGCATCAGTGCACGTTCTGCAAGCGCATCATCGACGTGCGCGACCAATACGATATGCCGATCTACGATCCGAACACGGGCTTTGCGATCTGCAAGGACTGCGTGCGCGAGATCAACCGCTACCTCGACGAGCACGACGCATCCGTCTCCTCGGAGGAGCGCACGACGTTCCGCAAGGAGCTGGGTGACGTGCTGGAAAAGACGCGCCCGCACCTCATCAAGGAGTATCTCGACACCTACATCATCAATCAGGATCGCGCGAAGAAAATCCTCGCCGTCGCCGTCTACAACCACTACAAGCGCATGAAATATGGCTACGAAAAGAAAGAGGACGAGGGCACGGAGATCGAGAAGTCGAACGTCATCATGCTCGGCCCCTCGGGCTGCGGCAAGACCGCTCTCCTCTCCCATCTCTCGAAACTCCTCGACGTGCCGTTCGCTGTGACAGACGCCTCCAGTCTCACCGAGGCGGGCTTCGTCGGTGCGGATGTAGAGGTTGCCGTCCGCAACCTCTACTATGCGGCGGACAAAGATGTCGAAAAGGCGGAGCACGGCATCATCTACCTCGACGAGTTCGATAAGATCGCACGCAAATCCGGCGCGAACAATTCCATCACCGCCGACCCCGGCCACGAGGGCGTCCAGCAGGCACTCCTCAAGATGCTTGAGGGCAGTGTCGTCGAGTTCACGGCGCGCGGCCAGCGCAAGCACCCCGAGGCGCCGACCATCAAGGTCGACACGAAAAACATCCTCTTCATCGTCGGCGGTGCATTCGTCGGCATCGAGAAAATCATCGCCAAGCGCCTCAAGAAGGGCAACGTCGCCATGGGCTTTGGTGCGGAGGTGCGCGGCAAGGATCTCGAAAAGGAATACGATGCACTCATCCATCAGGTCACGCCCGAGGATCTCATGGAGTACGGCATCATCCCCGAGATCATCGGCCGCCTGCCCGTGATCTGCACGCTCGAAACCCTCGACGAGGACGCACTCCTGCGCATCCTCACCGAGCCGATCAACGCGCCGGTACGCCAGTACCAGCAGCTGCTCGCGATGGACGGCGTGGAGCTCGTCTTTACCGAGGACGCCCTGCGCGCCGTCGCAAAAAAGGCAATCGAGCGCAAGACCGGCGCACGCAGCCTACGCGGCATCATCGAGGAGGTCATGCTCGACGTGATGTTCGACATCCCGCGTGAGACCGCCCCGCGCCGCGTCACCGTGACGAAGGAATGCATCACCGAGGGCGCGGCACCGACCGTGGAAAACGCGGCGGCAGGCTAAATCAGGGTTGAAAAAAACTAAAAAGCGTGCTATAGTATTTATAGAAGTCATGGAGTGTCATGGACAACCCATAAAAAAGAACGCCCTGCGGCTGGTTACCGCAGGGCGTTCTTTTGCGGTTGGTTCGGCCGCATCAACTGTCTGCCACATGAGATGCTCTCCGCTACCATCTCAACAGTCGAAGGATCAGCGTCCCTAGGATACTTCCCAGAATACTGATCAGGAGAGATACGACAAAGTCATAGAACATCATGAGACACCCTCCCTTCCTTGCCGGATTGGCTTGGTTAGGGCCGTGGCAATTTCAGTATAACACAGTAGACGACAAAAATCCCACTGCGCCTAGTGAACGCAGTGGGATTTTTCGTATGCCTGTTTTACTTCAAATACTGCTCAAACGCCATGAAGTGATCGAGCTGCTTCTGGAGCTCTGCCTTCGTCTCATCAACGCTGAGCACCCACGGTGCCTGGAAGTTCATCTTTTCGACCTCGGTCTTATACTCAGGGTTCTCCTTGACGACCTTCCGAATCGCTGCATTCAGCTTTTCAACGATCGCGGGATCCGTTCCTTTCGGTGCAAGAACGACATAGTAGGTATCGACGGAGAGATTCTTATAGGTCTCGCTCGCCGAGGGGATATCAGGGAGGAGCTTAGAGCGCTCAGAGAGCAGTGTCCCGAGGCTGCGAAGCTGTCCGCTCTCGATATACTCCTTCGCCGCACTGTAGGGAATGGACGTCGCATCGACATGCCCGCCAAGCAGCGCCGTCAGTCGATTTGATGCATCACCAGTATCAACGACATTGAACTTTGCGCCGACTTCCTTATCCATGATGATGGAGGCAATGTAGACACCGCCGCCCATTGAGACACCGTACTTGATCGTCCCCGGGGCTGCCTTGGAGGCATTCACCAGATCCTCAAGCGTCTTATACGGCGCATCGGCACGGATAACGATATTCTCACCGGCCTGCTTGCCATAGAGTGCTACGGGTTCAAACGCCTCAAAGCTGAAATCCGAAAGCCCCGTCGCCTTGTTCCCAACAAGTGCCGCAGAATTCGTCGCGATGATGGTATAGCCGTCCTTGTCGCCGTCTTTGTACTGTTCGAGCGCAATAGAGCCGTTCGCCCCTGTCACATTGTTCGGAACAACAGGCTGTCCAAGTTCCTTTTCGAGGAGGCGTGCCAGAAGGCGCGCATTGTAGTCTGTATCGCCGCCTGCCGCATGGGTAATAACGAGGTTGATCGGCTTGTCCGGATAGGTGGATGCATCTTTCGTAGCACCGCCGTCGCTGCCGCAGCCTGCTGCAAATGCCATGCACGTGCCAAGTGCGATCATGGAGAGCCATTTTTTCATCTTCATGTTTTGTCCCTCTTTCTTTTCAATACGTTGATAAAATTTTCCTACTCATCCGCCCCTGCAGCAGCCTCCGCCTGCGCCAGCTTCTTTGCCTCACGGCGATTCATGACAAAGGAAAAGATGAGCGCGGCAACCGCCACAAGGGTGAGGAATGCGGCGATTGGATGATCGAGCAGCCCCTCGCCGGATCCCTGCAGCTGGGCAACGCGCCGAAAGTTCATCTCGAAGATCGGCCCGAGAATAATGCCCATGATCACGGGTACACTCGGTATCCCCACCTTTACCATGCCGTAACCGATCACGCCGAACGCCATGATGCAGTAGACATCGAAGATACGATTACTGTTGCCAAACGCACCGATCGCACAGAGCACCATGATGATCGGCAGGAGATACTGTTTCGGCACAGTGAGCACACGGATGAAAATGCGGATGCCGAACAGCTCGATAAAGAGCATGACGATTGCCGAGATGAAGAGGGCTACGAACAAGCCGTACATAACGACACCGCTCTTTTCAAAGATCAACGGTCCCGGCGCGATGTTGTGTACCATGAGCCCGCCAAGCAGGATTGCCGTCACAGCATCTCCCGGGATGCCGAGCGTGAGGAGCGGGATGAGCGCCCCGCCAATGCCGGCGTTATTCGCACTCTCCGAGGCGACAACACCATCGATGATGCCTGTACCGTATTTCTCCGGATATTTCGACTGGTTCTTTGCCGCCGTGTAGGCGAGCATTCCCGAAATCGCACCGCCGATCCCTGGGAGGATCCCGATGATGCAGCCGATCACGGAGGAGCGCAGCGCATTCCACTTCTGACCGAAGAACTCCGCGAGGGTAAATCCGAAGCCCTTGATCTTGACATTGGTCTCGACGCGCATATCCTGCTTCTTGCGTACATCCTCTGCCGCCTTCGCCACCTCCGTAATGGCAAAGAGTCCGATGAGGATGGTGAGCAGTGCAAAGCCCGACGTCAATTCACTGAGCCCGAAGGTGAAGCGCTTCATCGAGTCCACGGGGGACAGCCCTGCCGTTGCAATCATCAGCCCAAAGAATGCGCCCATGAGGCCCTTGACGAGATCCCGCCCCGCGAGACTGATGACAAGAGCGAGTGCACATGCTGCGACGGCACAGTACTCGAATGCGCCGAATTGAATGGCAACGCTTGCCAGTACCGGCGAAATTGTAACGAGCATGATGAGGCCGAAGATCGTCCCGACGAAGGAAAAGACAACGCCGACACCGAGAGCCTTGCCTGCCTCGCCCTTTGCGGCAAGCGGCGCACCATCAAAGGTGGTCGCGATGGAGGACGGCGTCCCCGGAATGTTGAGCAGGATCGCCGCAACAAGTCCGCCCGAGATGCCGCCGACATAGAGTGCAATCAGCGTGGAGAGCCCCTGCACGGAGGTCATCGTGTAGGTGACAGGAAGAAACATAATCACGGCAAGGGTCGCCGTAAGTCCCGGCACCGCACCGAAGATGATGCCGACAAACACGCCGACCACGATAAACAGGATGGTAAGGGGATCGGCGAGGACACTCATTGTCCCTTGTATGAGCAGTGAAAGATCCATGATGTTCCCCCCTCACTTCAAAATGCCTGGCGGCAGCATAACCATCAGATATTTTGTAAAGACGAAATAGAGTCCGACGGAGAAGAACACGGCAAGCCCACCTGCAACCGTGTGCATCCGCTTCGTACGTTTTGCGGGCGGCGTGAGCACCCAGACCTGCAGATAAACATACAGCATGCTCATGATGATGAAGCCGACCGGCTTCATGAGCACTGCGTAGAGAATCAGCAGGACAAAGGTAAAGACAACTTCACGCCGCTCCTTCAATACGGCGATCACTCCCCTCTTCTCCTCTTTCCTGCCTTTCGTCCTGCGTATGGCGAGGAGACTGCGCAGTATGAGGATGATGCTCAGGAGGAGCAGTGCTCCGCCCCAGAGGCGCGGGATGGTCTGTGCCGTGACGCCCGCTGTCGCCCCACCGAAGATTTTAATACCGGAGGTCTGCACAAGGTAGAACGCGGAGAATGCACCGGCGACGATGCCGGTCACCAGATCCTTCATGTTCATTCACTCCTTAGAGAACTTTTTTGTAAATGTACCGGATATCTTCCAGCGAGAGTTCCTTGCAGTTATTGACAAGAAGGCGTGTCTGCTGACTGCCTGCCGCGACGAGGAAGTCGAGGTCCTCCGGCTGCACGCCGAACTCCTCAAGGCTGGTCGGAATCTGTGTGTCACATACGATCGCCGCGATCTCCTCGATGATGTGCGTCGCCTTCTCCTCTGTACGCTTTGTGGCGAGTTCCGGGAAAACGGCATCGGAGAGCTCCGCGAGACGCTCTGCACACGCATCCTTGTTGAACTCCATGACGTGTGCAAAGAGGATGGCGTTCGATACGCCGTGTGCGATGTGATACTTGCCGCCGAGCGGGTAGGAGAGCGCGTGGACTGCCGTCGTGCCCGATCCCGTAATGGCGATGCCGCCGTAGTATGCGCCGAGCAGCATCTCCTGCTTGGCCGCAAGGTCATCCGTGGCAGAGAACGCCCTGCGGATGTTATGGAAGATCTTGCGCGCGCCCTCCTTCGCATAGGTGTCACTGAGCATCGTCGCCTTCTTCGAGGTAAAGCACTCGACGCAATGTGCGAGCGCATCGACGCCCGTCGCCGCAATGATCTTCGGGGGCAGCTTCGCGATCATCTGCACATCGAGGATGACGTAGTCCGAGATCATGCAGTTGTTGACGATCCCCTTCTTCGACTCCTCCTCGGGAATGGCGACAATGGCGTTGCAAGTCACCTCAGAGCCCGTACCGCAGGTCGTCGGTATCATCACGCTCTTGACCTGCTTTTTCGCAATGCCCGCATCCGCGAGAAGATCCCGCAGGCTGTAGGGTGCGCCGATCAGGATGCTCGCGAGCTTTGCCGCATCCATGACACTCCCGCCGCCGAGTCCGACGATGAGATCAGGATGATCTCCCTCCACCTCACGCAAAACCCGCTCAATGTCTGCGACCGCAGGCTCCGCCGTCAGGTCGTCCACGACCTTCAGTGCCCCCTCCTCCGCGCAGATTTTCTCCACGCGTGTCGATAGGCCAAAGCTGCGAATCCCCTTGTCCGTAAAGACTAGAATGGATTTGGCATGCTCCTTTTGAATGATCTCTCGCAATGTTTCGGCGCTGCCCTCGCCAGCATAGGTAACTGCCGGTATGGTAATCTGATTTGCACGCATGAAACTACCTCCTATTACACGCTCCACCGCGCGTGCTCGTATGCCTTTGGATTGCATATCTTCGCCCATTTCTCGCCGCGAATGACGGCGAGAACGCCCTTAGCAGCGAGGGTTGCGACACCTGCCGCTGCCTCCCGTGTCTGTCCCGCCATGTGCGGCGAGACGACGATGCTCTCGTGGGCGAAAATAGGATCTTTCGGGTCGATCGGCTCATGCACAACAACATCGGTGCCCGCACTGTGGATCCAGTTCTCGTCGAGGGCACGGCCGAGTGCTGCCTCGGCGACGATGCCGCCGCGCGCGCAGTTGATGAGAATGCCGTCCGGCTTCATCATGCGCAGCTCTTCCTCACCGATCATGCCCCGCGTCGCATCCGTAAGCGGCGTATGAATGGAGACAACATCCGCCTCACGCAGGATATCCTCAACCTGCGTGCGGTATCCGTACCCCTGCGCCTCGATTTTCTCGGCAGGGACGTAGGGATCGTAGACAAGTATCTTCATCCCGATGCCCGCTGCCATCTCCGCGAACACGCTGCCGATGGCTCCCGAGCCGATGAGACCGAGCGTCCGCCCCTGCAGTTCGTATGCCTTATAGGAGCTGCGGACGGCAAAGTTACCCTTACGCATCTCGCGGTCGCTGCGGATGAGATCCTTCGCACAGGCGAACATCATCGCCATCGCATGCTCGGCGACGGAGCGTGTATTCGCGCCCGGCGCGATGACGACGGGGATGCCGAGCTCCGTTGCCGCCGCGACATCCACATCATCGACGCCGACACCGGGTCGTCCGATTGCCCTCAGCTTCGGGCACTGCTCCATGGTCGCGCGGTCAATCGAGCCGATGCGGATGATGACACCGTCCGCGTCACGCAGTTCCGGCAGCATATCCTTCGGCTCGCCCGAGTTCGTTATGACAACGTTCACGTCGGCATCTTCGAGTACCTTCATCCCCGCATCGTGCAGACGATGCGAGATGACGATCTTTACCTTCTTCTCCATATGTTCACCCCCTCAGTAGAGTTTTAGCACTTCCTCGAGTGCCTTTCGGATTTTCGGATCCGTGCAGTTCGACGGCTGACGCGCGGGGCCGACCGGCGTGCCGCGCATATTGACCGCGCACTTAACGACAGAGTTTGGGTTGCCCATCTGCATGACGTTACGGAATGCGCGGATCTTCTTCTGCGCCTCGTTTGCCGCTCTGATGTCCCCACGCGCCCAGAGATCATAGATACTGACCATGAGCTCGGGGAAGACATTCGAGCAGCCCGAGATCGCACCCGTGCCGCCCGCCATGAGCGTCCACAGGATGAGCGAGTCGCTGCCAGCGAGCACCTGCACGTCCTTTTCCGTGTTCTCAATGTACTTCAGCGTGTTGTCAAAATTGCCGCTCGAGTCCTTGATGCCAATGATGTTCTTGTGTGCGAGCAGACGTTTCACCGTTGCGGGCGCGATGCTGTTGCCCGCGCGTGCGGGAATGTTGTAAAGCAGGATAGGAAGATCGACTGCCTCCGCGACTGCGCTGAAGTGCTCATAGATCTCATCCTGCGAGGCGGCGACGAAATACGGTGTAATGACGGATAGACAGCTGACGCCGAGATCTGCCGCCTTCTTTGAAAATTCGATGGTCTCCTTGGTCGTCACACAGCCCGTACCCGCATAGACGGGAACGCGACCGTTGACTGCCCGCACTGCCGCACGGATGATCTCCAGCTTCTCTTCCTGGGAAAATGCGTAGAACTCGCCGTTCGTACCGAGCGGGAAAATTCCATCTACGCCCGCCGTAATCAAATGGTCGATAAAGTCGGCATATACGCCTGGATTGAACTTCTCATCCTCCGTCAGTGCTGTGACCACAGGGGTAATGAGACCTTTTGCTTCAAACATTGTCATCTCTCCTCTTTACTCAATTCGCAAGCTCTGCTGCGAATTTCACCTTTGCCATCTGTGCAGCCAGTTTCAGTGCCTCGCACATACTGCTCTCGCTTGCCTTGCCCGTGCCCGCGACAGGGAACGCCGTGCCGTGGTCGACCGAGGTGCGGATGCACGGGAGACCGACGGTGACGTTGACGCCGCTGTCAAAGCCGAGCACCTTGATGGGGATGTGGCCCTGATCGTGGTACATGACGACAACAATGTCGAACTCGCTGAGGTTTGCCGCACGATGAAAGACACTGTCGGGGGGGACAGGTCCCGTAACATTCCACCCCTTTTCCTGTGCCTCCCGCACGGCGGGCACGATCTCGCGCTCGTCCTCGTCACCGAAGAGTCCGCCCTCGCCGCAGTGCGGGTTGAGACCCGCGACAGCGATGCGCGGTCGCTCAATCCCCATCAGCTGCAGGGTCTCCTGCGCAAGTGCGATCACGTCGGCGATGCGATCTTTTTTCACGCGCCCCGGCACATCATGCAGGGCAATATGTGTCGTCACATGGATGACACGCAGCTTTGGACTGGTGAGCATCATGGAGTACTTCGTCTGCCCCATGAGGCTGCCAAGGATCTCCGTATGCCCCGGATAGTTGACTCCGCCAAGGTGCAGTGCCTCCTTATTCAGCGGCGCAGTGACAACGGCGTGTATCTCATGCTTCATGGCATCCGCACAGGCACGCTCGATGTACTCGTACGCCGCGCGTCCCGCACGTCCGTCCACCTGTGCAAAGGGGAGGTCAGCGGGGAGGTTCGCAAGATCGACAACGTCGATTGTCCCCGCCTCATAGTACCCATCTGCAGGTGTCTCCACGCTATGGCAGCGCATCGCTGCGCCGACAATATGCACCGCGCGCTCCATGATCTTCGCATCTCCGTAGACGAGCGGACGGGCGATACGGTATATTTCCGCATCCGCGAGTGCCTTGACGATGACCTCGGGTCCGACCCCCGCCGCATCGCCCATTGTGATTCCAAGAATCGGACGCAACATAGTTTCCTCCCTCATTCCTACAAATTCCGAATCGTATGAACCGCTCGCGCGAAGGTCTCCACCTCCCCGAACGCCCCCGCCTTTGTCACGACAAAGACGGATGCCGCACCCTGGCCCCGCAGGATACCGAGCGGAACGCCCGGTTCGATCTCGCGCAGGATATCGATGCTGTGAACACCGAGTGCACGACAGATGTGCACCGCCGTGTCTCCGCCCGTCAGCACAAGTCCCGCGACCTCGTTCAGATTGGTTCGTCCAAGCACATCGGCAAAGAGTTGGGCGATCCGCTCGCTGACCTCCTTGCCTGAGAGCCCGTATGCCTTTCCTGCCGCGACCGCCTGTCGCACCTCTGCATCCGTCTGCGCCGAGGTGATGAGCGTGTCGCGCCCCGTATGCAGCAGCTCGCCCAACATATGCGCATAATGCGCCGGTGCATCTGCATCTGTGAGCGTTCGCTCGACATCGATCCGCAGCTCCGCCACATCCGCCGTTTCCTTGAGCCGCCGCACCTGCGCCTGCGTCGTATGGCTCACACTGCCCGCGCAGACGATGACCGCCCCCGCACGCCGCGCCGTCTCATGGCGAACCGTCCCGCTCCAGCCGTAAAACGCAGGAAGATGATCGGCAAGACCTGCAGACCCAACCCAGAGGATATTGCACGCATCCCGAAGTGCCTCCATGAGATCGGCAAAGTTTCGCTCCTCGACGATGTCTGAGACGATCCAACGTATGCCTTTCCAGCGCAGCTGCGTGAGCTCCGCCGCAATTTCCGCCGCTCCCATACGCACCGTCTGATAGTCAAGCACACCGATCGGAATATCCGATGCCTGCCTTGCGAGAATGGAGGGGATATAGGACTCCCGCACGGGAGTTTTCGGCGCATGGGCGATCTCCGTAAGATCAAGGGGTACGCCGTCCATCAGGTGATGCCCGCCCAATGTTGTACGCCGAATGCGAGGGTAGGCTGGTGCGATGATGACGAGATCGGGGGCAAATACGTCCGCTGCCGCCCGAATCTCCGCCCCGATATTGCCGCGCAGCGTCGAGTCAATCTTCTTGAACACACTCTGCGGCCGCAGCTCACGCATACGAGAGCAGATCATGTGCACCTTCTCGTATGCCGCCACCGCATCGAGATCACGGCTGTCCGAATCGGCGACAACAACCCCCTCTGCCTCCATGTCCTCCCCCATGCCGTGCGTGAGATCCATCTTGACGGAGGCGCGAATATTTCGTTTGGCAAACTGGAGCGCCGTATCGTTGGCACCGGTCAGATCATCCGCTATGACTGCCAGTTTGATCATCTCATCACCTATTTCCATCATCTTTTGTCTCTGCCCATAAATAACGCAAGAACCGTGCCAAATGAAATTTAAACCGTATTTCCTGATATTTTCTCACAAAAAAGAGCAGGCAAACAATTTTGTCCCCTGCTCCATCTTGTCTCACAGTACGTCTTATGATGCATGTTGCAACATTTCGCTGCATTTTGCACTATTTTGTGTTCTTCATGTGTCGCCATAACGTCGTACGGTGAATGCCCAGCCGTTTTGCTGCACGGCCAAGGTTATAGTGTTCCTCCGCAAGCACGCGCTGTAGGATATCTCCCTCGCCCTCATCGTTTTGTCCAGCAGGTTCCTCCTCCCGATCGTCCTCCTCGGCACGGCGCACATCCGCCGCCGTAATCTCCGTACCGTCTGCCAGCAGCATCAGGCGTTCCATCATGTTTTGCAGCTGGCGAATATTGCCCGGCCACGCACGTGCGCAGAGTACGCCAATCGCCTCGTCCGTGATCCCTGTGATGCTCTCATTCAGATCGGCCATCCGATGCATCAGGCTCTGCGTCAAGAGCGGTATATCCGCACGCCGCTCAGCGAGGGAGGGCATGTGGATGCGCAGGATGTTCAGTCGATAGTAGAGGTCACTGCGGAACGTCCCCGCCTCCACCATACGCGCGAGGTTCTGGTTCGTCGCCGCGATCACACGCACGTCAACGGGCACGATGCTGTCTCCGCCGAGCGGCATGACCTCGCGTTCCTGCAGAACACGCAGCAGGCGTGTCTGGAGGAGGGCAGGCATCTCACCGATCTCATCGAGAAAGATGGTTCCACCATGCGCCAGCTCAAAGAGTCCCTGTCGTCCGCCCTTTCGTGCGCCGGTGAATGCTCCATCCACGTAGCCAAAGAGTTCCGACTCCAAGAGGTTCTCCGGGAGTGCCGCGCAGTTCACAGCGAGAAAGGGATGTGCCCTGCGGCGGCTGCGGTTGTGGAGCCCCTGTGCCAGCATCTCCTTTCCGGTTCCCGACGCTCCTGTAATGAGCACCGTCGAGTCCGTCCGTGCATACCGTTCCGCCTTGCGTTTCATTGCACGGCATGCTGAGGACTCGCCCTCGATGTCCTCCATGTTCCATTTGGCAACCAGCCCACGATCGGCAAGTTTTTTGCGGATATGGCGCTCGATGCGCTGCACCTCTGAGATGCTCTGCACGCGAAAGATACTGCCACATATCGTTCCGTGCACGACGACAGGTGTCCGTCGAACGAGATACTGCTTCTGATGGATGCGGATGAACTGTTCCTCGTCGGCGTCCTGCGCCGGATCAAGGGCGGTATGGAGTGCGCTGAGCTTTTGCCCCACCGTCTCATACCGTGTCCGTCGAAAAATATCCTCCGCCACAGGATTAAACAGGCTGACCTCGCCCTCCGCATTGACCGCAACAACGCCATCCTGTGCCTTGTCCACAACACCGCGCAGGAAATTCGACGTCAGTTCGTCCTGCCGCCGCACCCCCGCGATGAGTGCTGCCTCGCTGAGCGCCTGATAGATTGCCTGCCGCCCCGAGTCGATTGCCGTTGCCCGCACGCCGCACTTGCGGGCAATACGCGCAGATACGGCATCTCCAACGATCATATCCACGCCTTGTGCCGCACCTGCACGCAGTTTTTCCTCCGCATCCCGCGCCCCGTGCACCTCGATTTCCACGACTTCAAGGGGAAGCAGTTCCGACAGCTCGGCACAACCATAGATCATGTTAGGGAATCCCGCGACACCGATCTTCTGCTCCGCCGTCATCGCTCCCGCTGTTCGGACAGCGCGCAGGATATCCGTCAGTGAGACCTGGATATGTACGACGGGGATATCCAGCAGCTGCTCCAGCAGGTCTGCGGTGCCGCCGCGACTCACAACGACCTCATAGCCCTCTGCCCCGCCGCGCCCGGCAAACGTCTCTGCATCACGCAGATCCGCCTCAACGACTTCAAACAAAACCTTCTGCGCGTGAAAGCGGTCGGCAATCACGCCCCGCACGTCCTCTGCGAGACGCGGTGTCGGCGCAACAACAAGTACCTGTGCCTGCAATCTTTTCACCTCTCATCCATGAATCCGCCCCCCACGCTGCTCAATACCGGCGCCGCTTGCTCGAGGATGGAATACCGAGCTGCGTGCGGTACTTCATCACAGTGCGCCGCGCTGCCGCGATGCCGCGCATAGCGAGCAGTTCCGTGATGCGCGCGTCCGAAAGCGGGTTTGCCGCATCCTCCTCTGCAACGATGGCTCTGATCGCCGCACGCACCTGCTCTGCGCTGTGCGTGCCGTCCGCCTCTGCTCCGACGGCTGTGGAAAAGAATGCCTTGAGGGGGACGATGCCACGCGGCAGATCGATGTATTTGTTCGCAACGGCACGGCTGACGGTCGACTCATGCATCCCGAGGGTCGCTGCGACGTTCTGCATGGTGAGTGGGTGCAATGCCCTCGCACCATGCAGAACGAAATCCGCCTGCCGATGTACGAGCTCCTCTGCCACGCGGCGCAGAGTCTCGCCGCGCTGCCCGACGGCGCGGATGAGGGCGCGTGCCGCGTAGATCCGCCGTGCGATATAGCTACGTGTCTCTTGATCCAGATCCGCCGTATTCCGATACAGGCGCGAGATACGAAGCTGGGGGAGATACTCTGAGCAGACCGTGACCTGCATCTTTCCATCGACAAAAGCGAGGCGCACATCGGCACGGATATAGGACGGCGGTTCCGCGCCGTAGGCACTGCCGGGCTTTGGCGAGAAGGTGCGCAGCACATCGACCGCCGCCTGTACCGCCGCGAGAGAGGCGCCTTCTGCCCGTGCAATCGCGCGATAACGTCCCTCGGCAACAGCGGGGAGATGCCGTTCGATCACCGCACGCAGCAGTCCATCATAGAGATCCGCCCGTTCCGCCTGCAGGCGCATGCACTCAGCCAGATCACGCGCCCCGATCCCCGCGGGCTCAAACGACTGAAGGACGCGCAGCACCTCTGTCACATCAGGTATGCATGTCCCTGTGGCACGTGCTGCCTCGGCAAGGGGCAGCGTGAGGTATCCACGATGATCGAGCGACCCGATGAGAAAGACCGCGATCGCCTTTTTCTCTCCGTCAGAAAAGCAAAAATCCACCTCACGCAGCAGCGCCTCCTCGAGCGAGAGGGCAACCGGCGCAGCCGGCTCCCACGTGTCGCGCGCCGTGCGATCCTCTGCCGCATCCATATCATCCGCCCCATGGAAGTCGTGCGCCATCCAATCCATGTTGGGATGCTCATCCCGCAGCGGCGGTGCCCCCTCCTCCATCTCAAGGAGAGGATTCTCCAGATAGGCGCGTTCGAGCTCCTCCTCCAAGGCAGAAGCAGAGAGCTGCAAGATGTGAATCGCCTGCCGCAGCTGTGCCGTCATGGCGAGGTGCTGTGTCTGCTTCGTCTCCTGTATCAACCGCAAGAAAATCCCCTCCCTTCATCATAATGTTTCTCCCTATTCGCGCACAAAATCCCCGTCCGCCATCATGCGCCAGATCTCGTCTGCCACGCCCGCATGGGCGGCGAAACGGAGAATGTTCGGCGCGTCGCTGGCCTCGTAGAAGGCAGCGGCGTCCTCCGTCGTGCTACCGCCCTGCACCTTGCGGGCGATCAGGCGATCACGCAGGAGCTCCGGGGCTGCGTCGATGCGGAGGCGATAGTCGGCAAGGCCGCAAAGATTGCGCCACGGCTCCTCATCGAGCAGGAGCCAGTTGCCCTCGACGAGGAGGATCGGCGCATCTGCCGTGACGGCATCGGGCACGGCGTCATGAATGCGGCGGTCATAGACGGGGAAGGTCACGCTCTCCTCCCGCGCCGCGCCGAGTTTTGCTGCAAGGGCAGGGACGTCGAAGGTTTCGGGTGCACCCTTGATGGATGTCAGGGGGATTTTTTCCCCGTCACGCAGAACGGTATGCGCCGCGAGATAGCGATTTGGGTAGTGAAAGCCGTCCATGCCGAGTGCCTGCACGGGGGGCAGGTCCTCCTCGGTTCGTGAAAGCTGCGCCAAGAACTGCGCGAGTGTCGATTTCCCCGTGGCAGGCGGCGCGGCGAGGAAGACGATGCACCGCCCGCCGTTGCAATGCTGCAGCTCTCTGAGACGACGCAGCAGCGGCAGAAATAGATGCTCCACTGTGCCCATACGGTAACGAACGCGCTGCGGCAGTCCGTTCACCGTCATCTCATAGGTGTGCCACTCTTTTTCACGCACAGAGATCCCCTCCTCGATGAAATATTTTAGCAAAAGTATGCCCGTGGTTCAACTGTGGACAAGTTTCCATATAAAAAGGACTGCTGAACGAGGCAAGCCTCATACGGCAGTCCTTTTCTTGTGCCCCCACCACCGCTTGCTGACCTGTCCAAGAAGCAAGTCCGTAGGACGAAGCTGATTTGGAAACAGGTCGTATGCGAAAACGTCCCAAGAACACGAGCGTTAGCGATGTGTGATTGGCTGACGTTGACCGCTCGCGGTCCCCCTCCCCCGTTTCGACGGGGGACTTGGGAGAACGGTATATGAGCTTCCCCCGTCACAACGGGGGAAGTGGCACGCCATAGGCGTGACGATAGGGGCGCTTCGAACGAACCGCACAAAAAGAGCTGCTGCACGAATCAAAACAATTCATGCAGCAGCCCAAATTTTCTATTTTAGTCCTTCATACGCGGTACGGTCATCGTGCCGAAGGCGGTCTCCTTGCGGTGGCAGTGCGGGCACTCGTTCTCGATGAGTCCCGTGTAGCCGCAGACGGGGTCGCGGTCGACGGGGTGGTTGATGGAGAAGTAGCCCATGTCCGCGTCGTGCATGGCGCGGACGACTTTCTCGAAGGCCTTGACGTTCTTCGACGGGTCGCCGTCCATCTCGATGTAGGCGATATGCCCTGCGTTCTCGAGCGCGTGATACGGCGCCTCGATGCGGATCTTGTCGTAGGCACTGATGTCGTAGTAGACGGGCACGTGGCTTGAGTTCGTCATGTAGGAGCGGTCGGTGACGCCCGGGATCGTCCCGTAGACGCGCTTGTTCGCACGCTGGAACTGCCCCGCCGTGCTCTCTGCAGGCGTGCCGAACGTCGACCAGTTGCGGTGCTCCGCCTCTGTATACGCGTCGGTACGCTCACGCATGTGTCCGACGATCTCGAGCCCGAGTTTCTGCGCCTCCTCACTCTCGCCGTGGTGCTTTCCGATGAGTGCAACAAGGCACTCGGCGAGTCCGCAGAAGCCGATCGAGTACGAGGCGTGCTTCAGCACCTCCTTGATGGAGTCGACGGGGCTCGCCTTTTCGCTGTCAAGCCAAACGCCCTGCCCCATGAGGAACGGATAGTTGTAGATGTGCTTTTCCTCGATGATCTTCAGGCGGTCGAGCAGATAGTCATGGCAGAGGTCGATGTAGTGATCGTAGAGCTCCCAGAATCGATCCAGATCGCCCTTCGCCTCGAGCGCGAGTTTCGGCAGGTTGATCGTCGTAAAGGAGAAGTTTCCACGGCTGCCCGACTGCTCGGGTCCGTTGACGTTGCTCATGACGCGCGTGCGGCAGCCCATCGTCGCGACGCAGCTGTTGTAGTCGCCGGGCTTGTAGTACTGGAGGTTGTACGGCGCGTCGATGTTGACGTAGTTTGGGAAGAGGCGCCGTGCACTGACGCGGCAGGACTCGATAAAGAGGTCGTAGTTCGGATCCTCGGGGTTGTAGTTGACCCCCGCCTTGAGCTGGAAGACGGAGATCGGGAAGATCGCCGTCTCGCCGTTGCCGAGCCCCTGCCAGATCGCGCTGAGCACCTCGCGGATGACGAGGCGTCCCTCGGGCGAGGTGTCTAGCCCATAGTTGATGGAGCTGAACGGCACCTGTGCTCCTGCGCGCGAGTGGAGGGTGTTGAAATTGTGAATGAGCGCCTCCATCGCTTGATGGGTCTCCTCCTCGACGCTCTCACAGGCGAGTTGGTAGATCGTCCGCACATCCGCCTCAAGTTCCTGTTCTGCCGGGGTGTCAAACGCCGCGCTGTAGACGGTGCGGAGCGCACGCATGAGCTCAGCGCGCGCCTGCTCGGCACGCACATCGTCCTGCTTTTCCGCATAGACGCAGACGGCAAAGTCGAGCTCCGCGCGCAGGGCCTTCTTGAATGCCTCATGCGTGAAGTAGCCGCGCCCGATGTGGTAGAGCAGCGCCTTCCACGCCTCCTCGACGATCGCCTTGCGGAAGGATTTTTTCACGCCATCCGCCATGGCATAGTCAAAGGCGTTGATGCTCTGCCCACCGAACATGTCGTTCTGGTTCGACTGGATCGCAATGCACGCGAGGCTCGCGTAGGCGCGGATGGAGTTCGGCTCGCGCAGGAAACCGTGTCCCGTCGAGAAGCCGCCGCGAAAGAGCTTGAGGAGGTCGATCTGGCAGCAGTTGAACGTGATGAGCGAGAAGTCCTTGTCGTGGATGTGGATGAAGTTCTCGCGGTCGGCCGTCGCATAGCGCTCCTCGAGGACGTAGTTGTCGACGAAGTGCTTCGCGCCCTCCGCGCCGAGTTTCAGCATGATGCCCATCGACGCATCCGTGTTGATGTTCGCGTTGTCGCGCTTGAGGTCGGAGTCTACCGCATCGGCAAAGAAGATGTCGCGGTAGCTCTCCATGAGGTGCTTCTGCGCGAGACGCCGCTGGGCGTGGCGCTGGCGATAGGTGATGTAGCGGCGCGCGATGTCGTAGTGTCCGTGCGCGAGCAGCTGCTTTTCGACGAGGTCTTGGATCTCCTCGACGCTGATCTCCGTACGGTCGCCGAACGCCTCCTCGACGCTCTTCGTCACCGTGTCGATCTCGAGTGCCGTCATCGGGTGGACGTACTCCTTGCTCGCCGAGGTAATGGCATTGAGGATCTTCGACCGGTCATAGGGCACGGCATGACCCGCACGTTTTGTCACCGTCGTCACTGTCATAGATTTTGCTCCTTTATACTATATCTTGTGGTTTGTGTTTTTCACTACGGAAGATATTGTAACAGAGGAGAGAGATGTTGGCAAGGAGATTTTTCATGCAGAATTCGCAGAATGCTGCATGAAATACACGCCTTTCAAATGATCGCCCATATCCTCTCCATGTCTTTTATGTTATAATTTGTTTTAGATTGTTAATTTTTCGTGTGAACATGCTAGAGGAGTGATTTGTATGAACAAGACACAGTTGTGCAGTATCCTCGATGAAACAGCGGATATTCTGCGCACTAATGCGGTGGGAGAAGACACTGTTCAGCACCACATTATGACGCAGCGGCGCTCGGTCGAGCATTTTGCCGCGAACATTCTTGTCGTCGGAGGGTTCAGTGCTGGAAAATCTGCGCTGCTGAACGCCTTTCTCGGCGAGGAGGAGATCCTCCGGGAGAACATCAGTCCGGAAACAGCAATTGCAACGGAACTCACCTACGGCACGGAGGAAAAAGTCATCCGCGTCGCGCAGGACGGCAGCCGCAGCATCTGCACACTCGGCGATCCAGGACTTGCCAATCCCGAGGGTTTTTCCAAATACATCTATGTACTGAATCGAAGCCAGCTTCACGACTTGCAAGAGCTCGTCCTAGTGGATATGCCGGGCTTTGACTCCGGCATTGAGGCGCACAACCGCGCCCTGATGCAGTATGTCAGCGAAGCGGCTGCATACATCTTTGTGATCGATATTACGAAGGGAACCGCCGGTCAGAGTACTCTGGATTTCCTGTCCGAGATTCAGGCATACTGCAGCTCCATCGCCTTTGTGCTGACAAAGGCGGACAAGATGACACCGACGAACATCGAGGCGGTGCAAGCAGAAATTGGAGGCACGCTGACCTCCGTCCTTGGAAGAACGCCGCCTCTCTTGGTACTCTCCAACCGTGAGGAACAGGCACAGGAAAAAATCACCGGACTCCTGCGCACATTTTCTGCCGATGCGCTCTTGCTCGAAAAATACGGAGGGCAGACAGCATTGCTCCTTCGTCAGGCATTGGGTGCACTGGAGGCACAACATGGGGCGATTGATCTCAGCCCAAAGGATATGGATATTGAGATCCTGCGCCAAGAACGAAAAAAAGAAGAGATTTTGCAGAAAATGCAAAGTGAGAAATCCTCCCTGCAGGAGGATCTGCGCACGAATGTCCCGACGAAAATCCTACGCGATGCCGAGGAGGCACTGCGCAGCAATCTCCCACTTTTGACAAATAGCGCCAAGCAGGGAAACGAGGCATTCCTCAGCGCGGTCAACAACATCCTGCGCCCCGTGCTCATGCAGTCGACGCAGCAGCATATCGAGGCGTCCTTTGACGACTACCTCGGGATCATTGCACAGTTCCAGGAAAAACGAGGTTTTGACGCAGCGAACGCCTCCGACAAACTGCTTAGCACCGTCGAATCCGTCAAGGTGATTGCAGAGAAGGGGGCGAGCTTTGCCAAGGCGCAAAACTTCAAGAAGATGTATCGCATCTTTTCGGTCGGAGCTGCGCTGACCACAAGCGTCGTGGCGCCATGGCTGGAGTTCATCATCATTTTCCTGCCGGACATCATCAGCCTCATCAACCGCTTCATGAATCAGTCTGCAGAAGAACAGCTGCAGAATCACATCGAGCGCGAAGCAATTCCCCGCATCTGTGAGCACCTCCGCCCGGAGATCCAGCAGGCTCTGCTACAGATGGAGGACGAGCGCTCCGCCGCAATTGAGGAGGCCTTTGCAGCGGCAGTGGACAGCGAAATCAACGCACTGCAGAAGCTAAAGGATGAGAAGGAGCAACACCGCCTCGATGCGGCACAGAAAAAGGAGTCCCTCGATAGCGGCATTGCGCGGTTTAAGGAGCTGCTCCACCTTGTTGACACCGCGAACGCAGGACAGGAGGCATGACCATGTCAGACCATACATTCAACCATTTCATGGAGACGATCACGCGGATCGCCGATGAAATCAGCGGCGATGAGCAGTTCGTCATCCCCTCGCTTGTGCAGGACTTTCGCGAAAAAGCACGTCTGGCGGAGCGGTACGCCGAGGAGATCATGACCCAAAACCGCGACCTAAAAATCGGCATTGTAGGGCAGGTCAAGGCGGGAAAGTCCTCCTTCCTGAATGCGCTTATCTTTGACGGCAAGAACATCCTGCCCAAGGCCGCGACGCCGATGACGGCGGCACTGACCAAGATCCGGTATGCAGAACAGGCGACGGCAAAGGTCGTATTTTACAGCAAGAGAGACTGGGAGGTCGTCGAGGACGCTGCCGGACATTTTGACAAGGAACTACAGCGACTGCGCGAGAAATGGAAGCAGGATCGAGAGCCTGCGCGCAGACAGATGGAGGCACGAGGCGAGTTCATGCTGCCGTCCGAGCCATCTGATCTTGAGATTGCGCAGATGAAGAAGCAGATCCTGCCGCAGTACGCCTCCTGCAAGGAACTGGTCGAAATGGCGGAAGCGGGCGGCGACATCCTTGGAAAATTGGACACCGAGGAAGATATTTCCATCGACAACATGGAGCGTGATCTGGCGCAGTATGTCGGTGCCAAAGGAAAATACACGGCGATTGTAAAATACATCGAGCTGGGACTGGCAAACGATCTGCTGAAGGGTTTTGAAATCATCGACACGCCGGGGCTGGGCGATCCGATTCTCTCCCGCAGCGAAAAGACGAAGGAGTTCCTGATGGCGTGCGATGCGGTCTTCCTCCTCAGTCCGACTTCGCAGTTCATGAGCGGCGAGGATGTCGCGCTGATGATGAAAACTCTGCCCGACGAAAGCATTCACCGCGCCATTCTGGTTGGAAGCCAGTTTGACTCGGCCTTGCTGGAGGATTCGGCGCGCAGTGTCCAAAAACTGACTACGGTCATGCGGCGCACGCGGGACAAGCTGAACGAGCACGCCGCACGCATCATGCGCGACAGCCTGAAGGCGGAGCAGGGCTATGTCCACGCGAAGGTTCTGACCTTTCTGCACGCAGAGATGGAAAAGCAACTGCGTGAGGAAAAATCCCTGTACTACACAACTGCACTGCTCTACAACGCCGCAAAGTCCATCTCACTCGGAGACCCCCCGAGTGAGGATGCCGCTCATATACTGACGCAGATGGAACACCGCTTTGACGGCATGCGGCGGGACGCTGACTTCCTGTTCGATCTGGCGGGCATTGACCGTCTGCGCACGCAGGAATTTACGAAAATACGGCAGGAAAAGGACGCTATCATCGCAGAGCGCGGCAATACGTTTATGCGTGAACGTCTGCTTTCCTTCCAGCGGTTGCTCAACGAGATCTACATGGAGGGCGAGCAGCGTCTGCATACGCTTCGCACAGTGGATATTGAAACCCTCCAAAAAAGTCTGACAACAAGCCGCGAGGCACTTCGCTCCATGCGCCGCGACATCCAGAACGCATTCGAGGCATGCGCCGCCGATACAAAGAAATACATCGTCGTCATTGCCCAGTCGATCAAGGGGCGTACGGCGGCGCACACGGACATCCGTGTCGCGGAGGAAAAACATGTCGAAAACCACAGCGACACCGAGGGGATACTCTTCTGGAAAAAGCATGTACGCTGGACGGAGACGACCTATTACAAGGCGGCAAATGTCGACGATGTCATCGCCAATATTCACAACTACATGAAGCAGGCAGAGTCTGACATTGCCGAGAATCTGGACAAGGCGATTGAGATTGATAAGGTGCGCAATCAGATCAAGGGGATTGTACTGCGTGCGTTCCAGCGGACGGATGCGGAGTTCGACGAAAACGACATCATCGGACCCTTGGAGGTCGTGCTCAAACGCCTAACCATCCCCGACTTCACCGTGGTGGATCGGGAAAAATATCAGCGTCGGATCTTGGAGAGGTTTCCTGAGGCACGCGTCAAGAACGAGGAGATCGCCGCGCTGAAACGGGAGCAGACGATTCTGCTGGAGCAGATCGCAGGTGACGTGAGTACCGCATTGGAAGAGAAAGCGGACGAAATCGCCCATATTTTGCAGGAGCAGGCAGTGAACTTCACGGATGAAATCAAACAGGAAATCGAAGGGAAGATCGAATCCCTGACGACTGCGCTGCAGGATCGGCAGGGCAGCATCGCGCAATACGAAGCATTCTTAACACGCATGGAGGCGTACAAAAAGGAGTTGCGAGAGCTTGCGGGATAGGGCACAGCATAGAAAGGCGGAAACGACATGGGACTCTGGGATGAGGTAGAGGAAGCCGAAGCGTCCGAGGAGGAGGCGGGCAATCCGTATCTGACGGATGCGGCACGGGGGCTGGCACTGATTGCACAGCTGCTGCCGCAGAGCAAGCAGTACACAGAGGCCGATCGGACGGCGCATCATTTGGACACTCTGCTCGACACCAGGCTCATCGCAACGGTGCGCTCGCTCGGACTGAAGACACTGGAGCTGAGCCGTCAACTAGAGAAGGCAAGCGATCAGATTATGGAGTACAAAAAGATGCGCCTCCTGTCTGGGAAAACAGTCATCGGGTTGGGCGGGCAGTTCAGTGCGGGCAAGTCCAGCTTCATCAACTCCCGCTTGGAGACGCGCGCGCAGGAGATCATTCTGCCGGAGGATCAAAACCCAACCACCTCCATCCCCACCTACATTGTTGGAGGAACGACGGAGGAAATCTATGCCTATTGTGGCTCTGCGGCTGTCCCCTTGGACAAGGATGCGATGCAGGCGCTGACGCACGCCTTTTATCAGGCATACGGCATCGGCTTTTCGCGTTTTGTCGGCAACATCGTCATTCATACCCCCGCACTGGGCGGCGAACTTGCGCAGAAGGTAGTTTTCCTGGACACGCCCGGCTACAACAAGGCGGACACGGATACGCACGAAACGCTCAAGGACGAGCATCTGGCGGCGCAGCAGCTAAAGGCGGTGGACTATCTCATCTGGCTTGTGGATATCAGCAACGGCATCGTGCAGGAGCGGGATCTGGAGTTCTTTCAAAAGGTTCCGCTGGACACGCCGCTCCTGATTGTATTCAACAAGGCAGACAAAAAGCGGGAAGAGGACTGCCGCAGCATCGTGGAGGAAAGCCGCAGGATTTTGGCGCAGCGGGGGAGAAACGTGTTCGGCGTGACGGCATACTCCTCACGTGACGGTAGAGAGTTTTTGGGGCAGACCATGGTACGGGATTTTCTCCTGCAGGCGGCACGCTCCGCCGCACAGAAAAAGGATATGGAGGCGTATCTGGATCATCTGATTCTCCCCATCCGGCAGAGTTTCGATGCAGCGATGAAGGGTGCAAAGGATCGGCAGTACAGTCTGGGGGACGACCTGTTCCACGCGAAGGACATTCTCGCGACCAAATCATTGGCATTTCTCTATAACCGCGCCATACAGCACAGAAGACGCCTGGCAGAGGATCGCGGAAAGTTCCATTGGATTTCCAAGGAGATCTGCAAGGATATGCGCGACCTGAGAAAACATTGACGGAAGGAGTCATGTGCATGGAGAATCACGAGGCGGCAAAGACCATTGCCCTCCTGACGAAGCTGCTGAATGCAGATCTTTCGGGGAAAAGCACGGCATTTGTCACGGAGCGCAACGCGTTTTACCTTGCGATCGAAAAGGATCTGCAGGATTTCCTAAGTAAATGTGCCATGCCCGCACAGGAGGAAATATACCGACGCATACTGGAAATTGCGGACGGCATGGAGCTATTCAGCCGCTTCCCCGCACTGCTTGGCAAGACACTGATCGCCGCCGTACCGCTGGATGACGCCATCTGCCGGCGAGGTCTTGTCGATGTGATCGGCGCAGAGGCTGCTGCACTGGCGAGCAGGGACAGCAATATCCCCTGCGTCTTTCTGCCGCAGGACGATGCGATCCGCGCGTGGAACGATATGGGCAATCCCCTGTGCCTCAGCAGTGCGGAGTACCACCAAACGAACAGCGGTCTGTGGCGTGACGGGATCGACATACGGCACTTTCTGCAGAGTTTTTCTCTGAACTGTACACCGCGCTTTCCACACATTGCCCTTGTCTATTTCCCGCTGCATTGTTTTACGAACGCACTCTTTGCCAAAACACTGATGCGGAAATTGGACGCGGTCATCCTGTATGCCTCGGAGCATGCCAATGGATCGAAGCAGGAATGGCTTCTGTCCACATTTCAAAAACTGTGCACCACGCGTCAGATTCCGCTCTACATTGTGGCAGAAGACACGCAGCTCGACCGGCTCGCGCATATTGCTCCGGCAGCAGGCGGCGAGCTTTTGCCGGAGCATGAGATATTCCCCGTCTTTGCAGAGATGAACCGCCCGCGGCACAACGGTCTTTTCGTTGACGCGCTTGAACACTGTCTGCAGGACATGGAAAATTTTTATCAGAAGAAACTTGAGGCGCTCCGCGCAGATCAGCAGCAGATGAGCAGCGACCTGACCTATATCACCCTCGAAAAGACGAAAGAGGCGGTACGAAATCTGGCAGCAGAAACGCGCCAAGAACTTCATGACACGGAGGAGGAGCATGCCGCCATGCAGCAGATGGCCGCCGTCCTGTTCCGTGCGGCGGAGTCGTATGAGGCGGCATTGGAGCGCGGCATCGCAGCATCGATCGATCAGCCGCCTGCCCATTGCCGTGCGACACTCATACTGTGGAGCAGACTCTTCCTACAGGCGCTCTCCATGGGTGTGCGTCCACGGGCGGAGCGCTATCTGCGCAAGCTGAAACAGGCGGGCGATCCCCTCTCCTACATCTATGAGATACTGCTTCAGGATGCAAACGGCGAACGGATTCCGGAACATTTGCTGCGTCGCCTGAGAGACGAGCACGACACGGAGTTCGTGCGTGCTGCCAAGATTCGCCTGCGCAGACACGCCGGATTTTCCGAGCGCGACTGCATGCAGCTCGCACGGGACATGCAACAGCTTACAACGGCGGATGAATTCTATTTTCGTGCGCTGTGGGTGGAGCAGAACGACGTGGGTGCCGCCATTGATTTCTATAAGAGGGCGCTGTATCTCGGTTCGGAAGCAGCGGCAACGCGCCTGATGGAACTGACGAAGACCTCCGCCGACATTACGCTGCAGGAGCTGGCGGAGCTGATGGTGCCGGAGGCAAATTACGCACTGGGGCAAGAGCTGCGCAGCAAGCAAAAATTTGCCGCAAGCAGCTGCCATTTCAAGCTGGCTGCCGCAAAGGGGCACATCCCGTCGATCAAGATCCTGACCGATGACCTTTACAATTCCCTGCCCCACCGCCGCTCTGAGGAGCTATCGGAGGCGGACAGAGCACAGTGCAACATGGCGATCCGCCTGTATCAATACGTCCTGCAGCAAAGTCCCGGACAGGAGGATATCAAGGAGCGCATCGGACATCTCTATCATTCCTTGGGTGATGAACGCCGTGCGCTCGATGCCTGGCGGCAGTGCGAAACAGCAGGTGCGTACTATGCCCGTGGTCGTCTGTTTCAATACCCAAGCGGTGCGCTGCCACAGGATCTGGACGAGGCGGCGGCGTGTTTCAAAAGGGCATCCGCTCTCGGGCATGCAAAGGCAGCGGATGAGTACAACAAGGTGAAGCGCTGGAAACAGAATGATGCACTGCGTGTAGAGCGCGCGGAAGAGGCCACCCGCTCCTACGCCCCACGCGTGGAAGAAAGCCCCCGCGTGACGGTGAAGTCCTCTGGGTGCTTCATCACATCAGCCGCCTGTGCAGCCCTGCACAAGCCCGATAACTGTGCAGAGTTGACTGCGCTACGTGCCTACCGCGATGCCGTGCGCGAAGAAGATCCCATCGTCGCCGCGCTCATCACAGAGTACTACCGCGTCGCGCCCCTGATCGTTGCCGCGATGGATGCCGAATCGGATGCCGCCGCACACTATCGCCGCCTCTGGGACGAGCGTATTGCCGCGACCTATCGTCTGATCCAGGAGGCACGTTACAAAGAAGCGACGCTTTGCTACATCCGCATGACAGAGGAGCTGTGTGAACGCTATCATATTACATTTTCCGATGGAATTTTCGCCAAGATCAAATCTCTCCGATCATCTAACGATCATCTAAGCAGATGATGAGGTAACCTATCTTACCAGATGTCTCACGCTTATGCCTTTGCTTATCTGTCTCTCATGATATATAATGAAGATGATTCTACGTTATTAAAGAAAGGAACATTCATGAACGAAAATGATGCAGCCCGCCGCAAGATCATCCTGAGCGGCATCCAGCCCACCGGTACATTCACCCTCGGCAACTATCTCGGCGCGGTGAAGAACTGGCGGCAGCTGCAGAAGGAATACGACTGCTACTACTTCGTCGCCGATCTGCACGCGCTGACGGTCTACCACGAGCCCGCCATGCGGCGCAAGGCGAGCCGTGAGGCGTTTGCCCTCCTGCTCGCGTGCGGGCTTGACCCGGAGGAGAGCCTCGTCTTTATCCAGAGCCACGTCCCCGCACACGCACAGATGGGCTGGATGCTCTCGTGTCTCAGCCCGTTCGGCGATCTCAGCCGCATGACACAGTTCAAGGATAAGTCGGCAAAGCACCCCGAGGACATCAACGCGGGGCTCTTCACCTATCCCGCACTGATGGCGGGCGATATTCTCCTCTATCAGGCGGACTACGTGCCCGTCGGCGCCGATCAGACGCAGCACCTCGAGTTTACGCGCAACGTCGCCGCACGGTTCAACTACGTCTATGGCGAGACGTTCCGCCTGCCCGAGGGCTATTTCCCAAAGGCGGGGGCACGCGTCATGAGTCTCGCGGAGCCGACAGCGAAGATGAGTAAGTCCGACGCGAACGCCAAGGCGACCATCTTCATCCTCGACGATGAGAAGACGATCCTCAAAAAATTCAAGTCCGCCGTCACGGACAGTGAGGCCGAGGTCGCGTTCCGCGAGGGCAAGGACGGTATCAACAATCTCATGACGATCTACTCCGCCATCACGGGGAAATCCTACGATGCGATCACGGCGGAGTTCGCCGGAAAGGGCTACGGCGACTTTAAGGCGGCCGTTGGGACCGTCGTCGCCGACGAGCTGCGCCCCATCCGCGAGCGTTATGCGGAGCTGCTCACGGATAAGGCATACCTCGACGCAGAGATTGCGCGGGGGGCGGAGCGTGCCGCGCACATCGCCGAAAAGACGCTCGCGAAGGCGAAACGCAAGATGGGGCTCGCGTGATGAATGCACATCGTGTGACGCGCGCCGTCATTCTCGCGGCCGGGCGCGGGTCACGGCTCGCACCGTTGACCGATCACCTGCCGAAGCCGCTCGTCCCCGTGAACGGCGTGCCGATCATCGCGACAATTTTAGATGCGCTTAATGCGGCGGGGATTTCGTCGATTACTATAGTACGGGGCTATTGTGGTGCGGCATTCGATACGCTCAAGGACGCGTACCCGCACATTGCCTTTCTCGACAATCCGGACTGGGATGCGGCCAATAACATCTCATCCATCGCCCTCGCGGGGCGCGCCGGCCTGCTCGAGGACAGCTATGTCATCGAGGGCGATCTCTACCTCGCGCATCCCGCCATCATCACGCCCACACAGGAGCGCACGAACTACATCGCGTTCCCCGTGACGGCGACGGACGACTGGTGTTTTGATGTGGATGCCGACGGGAGGATCACGCATATTGATACGGAGAGCTCACGCCCCTGTCACCAGATGCTCGGTCTCTCCTACTGGACGGCAGCGGACGGGGCGCGGCTGGCACGCTGCGCGAATGCGCTCTATGCCGAGGAGCAGTACCGTCAGCTCTACTGGGACGAGATCATACTAAAATACCATCCGCACGAATGCGACGTATACATCAGGGAATGCACGCGCGAGGACGTGTGGGAGATCGACACGGTGGAGGAGCTGCGGGCGCTGGAGGCGCGCGTAAAAGCGCCCCTACCGTCACGCTAACGCGTGCCACCTCCCCCGTCGCGGACGGGGGAGGCATATATACAGCAAAAACGAAATAGAGGGAAAGACATGAAGAACGTTTACACCTGCTTCTGCACGGACATCATCCATGCGGGGCACAAGAACCTCCTGCGCGCGGCGGCAGAGCTGGGCCGCGTCACCGTCGGCGTCCTCTCCGACGCGGAGATGGTGCGCTACAACCGCTTTCCGACGAAGACGCTCGAGGAGCGCATGGCCATGCTCAGCGAGCTGCCTGAGGTCGCGGAGGTCATCGTGCAGGAGCAGATCATGTACGACGAGATCATCGACCGTCTGCGCCCCGACTACGTCGTCCACGGGAGCAACTGGGCGCAGGGCCCCGAGTCCTCCATCCGCAAAAACGTTATCGCAGCACTCGCGCGCTGCGGCGGGCAGCTCGTTGAGCCGCCGTACACCTACAATGACGAGGTACGCAAAATCGACTGGCAGATGCGCGAACAGCTCGCCATGCCCGAGGCACGCCGCGGCCGTCTGCGCCGGCTCCTCGCGATCGTCCCCATCGTCAAGACCATCGAGGTGCACAACGGCCTCACGGGGCTGATCGCGGAAAAAACCGTCGTCGAGAATGACGGCGGCCTCGACCAGTTCGACGCCATGTGGGTCTCCAGCCTCTGCGACTCGACCTCACGCGGCAAACCCGACATCGAGCTTGTCGACCTCTCCGACCGCATCCAGACCATCAACGAGGTCATGGACGTCACAACGAAGCCCATCATCCTCGACATGGACACGGGCGGAACGGCAGAGCATTTCGCCTACAACGTACGCACCCTCGAGCGCATCGGCGTCTCTGCCGTCATCGTCGAGGACAAGACGGGCGCAAAGCGTAACTCCCTCTTTGGCACGGAAGTCGCGCAGACGCAGGACACGATCGAAAATTTCTCCGAAAAGATCGCGGCGGGCAAATCGGCACAGCGCACGGAGGAGTTCATGATCATCGCGCGCATCGAAAGCCTGATCCTCGAAAAGGGGCAGGAGGATGCCCTCGCACGCGCCGAGGCGTATGTCGCGGCAGGCGCAGACGCCATCATGATCCACTCGCGCGCCAAATCGCCCGATGAGGTCATCGCGTTCTGTGACGCCTTCCACACAAGCCACCCCGATGTCCCCATCGTCGCCGTCCCCTCCTCCTACAACACGATCACAGAGGCGGAGCTCGCGGCACATGGCGTCCGCATCGTCATCTACGCCAATCAGCTCACGCGCGCGGCATTCCCCTCCATGGAGAATGCGGCACGCTCCATCCTCGTCCATCACCGCGCCCACGAGATCGACAAGGAACTCCTGCCGATCAAGGACATCATCCGACTGATCGAGGTCGTCTGAGCGCTACGTCATCTGTATGGAAGGAAGGTCACATGGACAGTAAGTGGAAAGCCATCTGGAACCGACGGCGCGCAGACGAAGCTGCCCTCTCGGGCAGCTGGCAGGACATCTTCCTCGAGCTCAAGCGCATGAACGGCTTCGACGTCATGGAGGGCGGCATACCGCTCGATTCTCTCCTCATGCAGGCACAGTGCATCAAGGAGCTGCTGCACCTCACAGCAGGGATGAGCGTCTTCGACGTCGGCTGCGGGGCGGGAGCGAACCTCTATCTCCTGCAGCGTGACGGCATTGCTGTCGGCGGCACGGACTACTCTGCCGCTCTCGTCGAGGCGGCACGCGGCGTGCTCCCCGGGGCACGGGAGCTCACGTGCGGCGAGGCAGACACCTTTGATACAACGCTGACCTACGATGCGGCACTCTCCAACAGTGTCTTCTCCTACTTTCCTGACGAGGCATTTGCAGAACGCGTGCTCACGCGGATGCTCGAAAAGACAACGGGAGCAATCGGCCTCATCGACCTGCACGACGCAGCAAAGAAAGAGGATTTCCTCGCCTACCGCCGCGCGGCAATCCCCGACTACGACGAGCGCTACAAGGGACTCAACAAGCTCTTCTACCGCCGCAGCTTCTTCGCGGACTTTGCCCGTTCGCACAACCTCAGAATCGAGTACCCCGCCATCGAGATGGAAGGGTACTGGAATACACCGTTCGTCTTTAACGTATTTCTGTATCGAAAGTAGGTCACCATGGACAACAAGTGGAGAGAGATTTGGAACCGCAGAAAGCCCGGCACGGGCAAGCTGTCGGGGAACTGGGAGGACGCTTTCCTCGAACTCAAGCGCCTCAACGGTTACGACGTGATGGGGGAAGGCATCTCACTGGATGCCTTCCTCGACGAATACGCACAAACGAAAGAACTGCTCTGCCTCACCAGTGATTCCAGCGTCTTTGAGGTCGGCTGCGGGACAGGTGCAAATCTCTATCTGATGCAGCGCGATGGGATGACCGTCGGCGGAACGGACTACGCCGAGGGGCTCATCGAGACCGCACGTGCGGTGCTCTCAGCCCCGGTAGAGTTATACGCCGGCGAGGCAGACGCCATCGCCGTCGATCAGAAATACGACGCCATCTTTGCCGGCGGCGTATTCCCCTATTTCCCCAGTGACGACTACGCCGTCCATGTCCTCGACCTCATGCGGGAAAAGAGCCGCGGCGCCATCGGCATCATGGGACTGCACGACATTGAAAAACGCGAAGACTACCTTGCGTTCCGTCGGGCAAATATTCCCAACTACGACGATCTGTATAAGGATCTGCAGCGACACTTCTACACACACAGCCTCTTTACCGACTATGCATCGGCACATGGACTGCGCATCGCATTTCCTTCCATGGAGCTCAAGGGATACTGGAACAACGCATTCGTCTTTCACTGCTTTATGTATCGGGAGTAAACCATGAACATCCAGCGCAACATCCTCCTCAACCCGGGGCCTGCGACCACGACGGACACCGTCAAGATGGCGCAGATCGTCCCTGACATCTGCCCGCGCGAGCGCGCGTTCGGGCAGCTCATGCGCGAGCTCGGCACCGACCTCCTAAAGGTCGTCCATGCCAATGCGGCGGACTGGGCAACGGTGCTCTTCTGCGGGTCGGGTACGCTCTGCATCGACGCCTGTGTCAGCTCGCTCGTTCCCGCAGGGAAAAAACTCCTCATCGTCAACAACGGCGCCTACTCAGCACGCGCGGCAGAAATCGCACGCGCCTACTCCGTACCGTACATCAACCTGACCTTCCCGGCGGACGGTCTGCCCGACCTCGATGCGGTGGAGAGCACGCTCGCAGAGAATCCCGACATCGCCGCCGTCTACACGACGCATCAGGAGACGGGCACGGGCATCCTGAACCCCGTGCGCGAGATCGGCGCGCTCGCCCATGCACACGACGCAGTCATGATCGCCGATACCATCTCGACCTATGCCATGATCCCCTTCTCCGCCGACGAGATGAACGTCGACGTCTGCATGTCCTCGGCGCAGAAGGGCATCCAGGGGATGACGGGGCTCTCCTTCGTCATCGCCAAAAAATCCCTGCTCGCGGCGGCAAAGGACTATCCCGTGCGCTCCTACTATACGAACCTCGTCATGCAGTACGAGGGCTTCGAGGAGACGGGAGAGATGCGTTTTACCCCGCCCGTGCAGACCGTATACGCGGCAAAGCGCGCGCTCGCCGAATACTTCGCCGAGGGAGAGGCGAAGAAATGGGCACGCCATACACGCACGATCAATGCCATCCACGAGGGAATCGCCCGTCTGGGGCTCACCGAGACCATCCCACGTGCGATCCAGTCGGGACTCGTCGTCGCCGTCAACTATCCGTCGGCATACTTTGACTTCACCCGGGTGCACGACTATTGCTATGAGCGCGGCTACACCATCTATCCCGGCAAAATGCAGACAGCGTCGACCTTCCGTCTGTGTGCACTCGGCGCGATCGACGCGCCCGACATTACGTCGTTCTTTCACGTATTCGAGGAAGCACTGAACGCATAGCGGCAGGAGCCCGATCGCGGCTTTGAGGAAAGGGATCCACCATGCAGGACGACGATTTCAGCATATTCTGGCGCAACGATACGCACGCGCAGGGGCTCTTCTATGATCTCCTCGCACGGTCGGAGCAGGATGCCTACGACGATGACTTTCTCATGCAGCTCGCCGCGTATCGTGAGGCAGCACCTACGAGCGAACGCGCGGATATTTTCGCGGCGAAGTACCTGCTCCATCACGAGGACGCGGAAAACGCCACCGTGTGTGCAGAACGAGCCCGCGAAAAACGCCCGCTCAACTACGAGATCTGGAAGATCCTTGCCGTCGCCTACAAAGCCCTCCACCGCGAGATGGACTCTATCGATATGCAGGGACTTTCCTACGGGCTCTACCAAGCGCCAAAACTTGCCCTGAGCCTGACCCCGTCCAATCTGCAGGAGGGACTGGGCCGTCTCACCATTGCACTGGGGCACAGTCTGTATGCCCCCACATCGGAAAGCCGTGCCTATGTGGAGAACGGCGCACTCTGTTTTCGCCATGATGTCTTTCTCGGTGAGGAGCTCCCGCTCACCATGCCCGCCGGCAGTGCACGGTTTTGGAGTGCTCTCTATACGGAAAATGCCTTTCTGTCAGACCACAGCCGCCTGATGGAGGATCTGCGCCATCAGGAGTCATTCATCGGCTACGGACACCGCGATTTTCTCTTTGACCTGCAAAAGGCGACAGAGGTGCGCGGAACGGCAAAGATCGAGCTTCCTCCGGGAGAGGAGGCGATCCTCCCCATCGCGGGGACGGTTATCAATCAACCGCTCTCCGTAACGACGGAGTCCCTCGGGACAAAGGAAGCCTATCTCGGTAAATGGGCATTCAGCTTCTTCCGTTTCAGTGAGAGTGCCACACTGCACGCCTCCGCAGATGCGCCCTATGCCGTTGGAACACCGATCCGCCTCGGACACAGCCCGCAGCGGAGAACGCTCGTCCTGAACCTCTTCGTCGATGGACTGTCCTGGGCGGCTGCACGCCCCTATGCAG
>ERZ773212.175-NODE-175-length-34579-cov-12.339706_pt1 | contig 34579 bp, 25 predicted proteins | sample MGYA00581005_ERZ773212 | MGnify/ENA primary metagenome ERZ773212 (study PRJEB29015, sample SAMEA2738154) | human oral metagenome | biome: human oral; feature: human-associated habitat; material: saliva | place: China | collected 2196 ... | reverse complement strand
CCTTCTTCAGGAAGTCGTTGAAGGACTCGTAGCGGCCCTTCTCCTCGCGGGCGGCAATCATGCCCTCAACCACGTTCGCGCCCACGTTACGAATCGCGCCCATACCGAAGCGGATATCGTCACCAACAGGGGCGAACGTCAGGGTGGACTCGTTCACATCCGGTGCGAGCACGGTAATGCCCATGGCACGGCACTCGTTCAGGTACAGCGCGAGCTTGTCCTTGTTATCACCCACACTGGTCAGCAGAGCAGCCATGTACTCCTGCGGGAAGTGCGCCTTCAGGTACGCCGTCCAGTACGACACCAGACCGTACGCAGCCGTGTGCGCCTTGTTGAACGCGTAGTCCGAGAACGGTAGCAGAATATCCCAGAGCGCCTTAACAGCGCCCTCAGAGTAGCCGTTAGAAATCATGCCGTCGTGGAAGGTAGCGTACTGCTTATCCAGCTCCGCCTTCTTCTTCTTACCCATCGCACGGCGCAGCAAGTCTGCCTCACCCAGAGTGTAGTTCGCGACCTTCTGAGCAATCGCCATAACCTGCTCCTGATACACAATCAGGCCGTAGGTGGTGTCCAGAATGTCCTTCAGCGGCTCTTCCAGCTCGGGGTGAATCGGCTCGATCTCCTGCTTACCGTTCTTACGCAGAGCGTAGTTGGTATGCGAGTTCGCACCCATCGGGCCCGGACGGTACAGCGCCAACACTGCCGAAATGTGCTCGAACTCCTCGGGCTCCATGAGCTTCAGGAGCGAGCGCATCGGGCCACCATCGAGCTGGAACACGCCGAGAGTGTCGCCACGCGCCAGCAGACGGTACGATTCCGGGTCATCCAGCGAGAGGGATTCAAGGTCCAGGTCAATGCCACGGTTCGACTTAATGTTCTCCACAGCATCGGAGATGATGGTGAGGTTACGCAGGCCCAAGAAGTCCATCTTGATCAGGCCCAGGCCCTCACAGGTGGGGTAATCGAACTGGGTGATGACCTGGCCGTCAGCCTCGCGGCGCATCACGGGGATCACGTCCACGAGGTCCTTGCTGGACATGATCACGCCCGCAGCGTGCACGCCCCACTGACGCTTCAGACCCTCCAGGCCCTTCGCGGTTTCAAACACCTGGCCGTAAATCTTATCGACCGGGTCCTCGATGAGGGCACGCAAATCTGCCGCCTCGGCGTAACGCTTATCCTCTTCGTTGTACACGTTCGCCAGGGCGATGTTCTTACCCATGACGTCCGGCGGCATCGCCTTGGTGAGGCGCTCGCCGACCGAGTACGGCTGGTCCATCACGCGGGAGGCGTCCTTGAGCGCCTGCTTCGCCTTAATGGTGCCGAAGGTAACGATCTGTGCAACCTTCTCTTCACCGTACTTTTCGGTCACGTAGTCGATGACTTCGCCGCGGCGACGATCGTCAAAGTCCACATCGAAGTCGGGCATGGAGACGCGGTCGGGGTTGAGGAATCGCTCGAAAATCAGGTCGTGGTCGAGCGGGTTCAGGTCGGTAATACGCATCGCGTACGCGACCATGGAGCCTGCACCGGAGCCACGGCCGGGGCCCACGCGAATACCGTTGCGCTTAGCCCAGTTGATAAAGTCGGCGACCACGAGGAAGTAGCCGGGGAAGCCCATAGAGGTAATAACCCCCACCTCGTACTCCGCCTGCTTGCGCACAACATCAGGGATACCCTGCGGGAAGCGATAGTGCAGGCCCTTTTCAACTTCCTTCACGAACCAGGATTCCTCGTTTTCGCCCTCGGGCACGGGGAAGTTCGGCATGTAGTTCGCCTTGGTGTTGAACTCCACGTTGCAGCGTTCAGCGATTTCGAGGGTGTTCTCACAGGCACCGGGAATGTCACCAAAAATGGAGTACATTTCCTCGGGCGAGCGCAGGTAGAAGTTATCCGCGTCGAACTTGAAGCGCTTGGGGTCGGTGAGGGTCGAGCCGGACTGCACGCACAGTAGCGCCGCGTGGGCGGTGTGGTCTTCCTGGCGGGTGTAGTGCAGGTCGTTGGTGGCGACGAAGGGCAGGTTCAGCTTCTTGGCGAGGCGGTGCAGATCCTCCTGGACGTTGCGTTCAATGTCCAGGCCGTGGTCCATGACCTCGCAGTAGAAGTTATCTTTGCCGAAAATATCGCGGAATTCGCTCGCCGCCTGGACCGCCTCGTCAAACTGCCCCAGACGCAGGCGCGTCTGAACCTCACCGGAAGGGCAGCCGGTGGTGGCAATCAGGCCCTTCGAGTAGGTCTGCAGCACCTCGCGGTCCATACGCGGCTTGTACAGCTGACCTTCCAGCGACGCAATCGAGGAGGCACGGAACAGGTTGTGCATGCCCTCGGTGGTTTCAGCCCACATGGTCATGTGGGTGTATGCACCACCACCGGAGACGTCGTCACGGGAGCCGTCGCCCCAGCGCACACGCGAACGGTCGGTGCGGTGCGTGCCGGGGGTCAGGTACGCCTCCACACCAATGATGGGCTTGATGTCGTGCGCTTTAGCCTGGCGCCAGAAGTCGAAGGCACCAAAGAGGAAGCCGTGGTCACTGGTCGCCATGGACTTCATGCCGAGTTCTTTAGCGTGGGTGAACAGGTCACCCAGGCGCGCGGCACCGTCGAGCATGGAGTACTCGGTGTGCACGTGCAGGTGCGTAAATTCTTTGGTTGCCACGGGAATCTCCTGGAGGTGTGGGCTGGAGGATGGGCGGTGAATGTGAAGCTGTGTGCGGCGGCCCGCGGGCGGCTATAAATAGCCGGCTGTCTAGCCGAGCTGAACCTTACCCTCGCGCAGAGCAGTCAGCGCGTAGGACAGGTCGAGCGGGTACTCGCTGGTGAAGGTCACGCGCTCACCGGTGCCGGGGTGGTCGAAGCCCAGGCGGTGCGCGTGCAACCACTGGCGGGTCAGACCCAGTTCGGCGCTAAAGCGCGGGTCGGCGCCGTAGGTCAGGTCGCCACAGCAGGGGTGGCGCAGCGCGGAGAAGTGCACACGAATCTGGTGGGTGCGTCCGGTTTCTAGGTGCACCTCCACCAGGGATGCGGGGCCGAAGGCTTCGAGCACGTCGTAGTGGGTGATGGAGTTGCGTCCGTCTTCGACCACGGCGAACTTCCATTCGTTGCCGGGGTGGCGGCCGATGGGTGCGTCGATGGTGCCACGCAGCGGGTCGGGCAGGCCCTGCACGAGGGTGTGGTAGACCTTGTCCACAGTGCGTTCCTTGAAGGCTCGCTTGAGTTCGGTGTAGGCGCGTTCGCTGCGGGCTACGACCATCAGGCCGCTGGTGCCCACGTCCAGGCGGTGCACAATGCCCTGGCGTTCTGCCGCGCCGGAGGTAGCAACTGAGATGCCCTCGCCCATGAGCGCGGAGATGACGGTGGGACCGTGCCAGCCGGGTGAGGGGTGTGCCGCCACGCCTGCGGGCTTGTCCACCACAACGATGTCCTCGTCCAGGTGCACGATGCGGAAGCCATCCACCTTCTCGGGGCGGATGTCCGCCAGATCGCGCGGTGCGGGTGCATCCACGACGACCTCGTCCCCTGCGGACAGCTTGTAGGACTTGCCGATTTTCACGGTCTTGCCGTTGTTGGTCACGGTCACGTGGCCGTCACGAATCCACCCGGAGGTGCGGGTGCGCGGCGCGTCGAGGGCACCGGCGAGTGCGGCGTCCAGGCGCATACCGGCGAGCGCGCCTTCAACGGTGAATTCGGCGCGGATGCGTGCCGTATCTTCGGCGGCGTTGGTGGTTTCGCTCATGCGGCTCTCCTTCGGGTGGTGTTTGCTTAGGTTTTCTGTGTGAGGGGTCGTCTGTGTGAGAACGGCTATAGGCACGTGTAACGGCGATGCAGCCGGGGCGGGGAGCTACTTGGCGCTCTTTTCGTCGGTGCTCTTATCGTCAGCCTGCACGCGGGTGCCGTTGAGGTTCAGGCCCTTGAAGTTCAGCAACACGATGAACGCCATGCACACGCAGATTGCGGAGTCTGCAATATTGAAAATCGCGAAGTTCGGTACGGAAATAAAGTCGACCACGTGACCGGAACCGAAGCCGGGCTCACGGAAGAGACGGTCGAAAAGGTTGCCGCAGATACCGCCGAGCAGACCGCCCAGCGCGAGGGTCCAGGACAGGGCGCGGGTGCGGCGCAGCAGGTACAGCACCACGGCTGCGGCGGCAACCATGACGAGGGTGAAGACCCAGGTGACGTTCTCACCCATGCTGAATGCGGCGCCGGAGTTACGGATCGAGTACCACCACAGAAGCCCGTCAATGACGGTGATGCGTTCCCCCAACTGCATCTGGGTAACGACCAGGTATTTGGTGCCCTGGTCGATTACGAACACGACGGCGGCGAGCACGAGCGCGAGAATCCCCGCGGAGCGAGCCGAAAGGATGCGCACGCGGCGTCCAGTAGCTTCTTCGGTGGTGTTTTCGGCAGCGTTATCGCTAGCCTGTGCGACTGAGGATTCAGCAGTCTTGGGGGTGTTGGTCATAGCTCTCCTCTAGTCTGTGCCGGTTGCTACGCGCCCGAACGCAAACCTGGTGCGGTACCGTTCGATAGTGCCCCTCTAGCTTAGCAAATCGGGGTAGTGCATCGAGTATTCGGCGGTGATGTGGCGGGTGCTCTCCCCCGCTTCTCATCCTGTGTTCTCAAGCCGGGCGGAGCAGGTATGAGAATACCGCCCGGTTCTCTCCATCTTCCCCGGTGAATAGCGGTGGAAGAGAAAGAATCCGGGCGGCATACGCCTCAAAGCGTCGTTAGCTCATTCAAGCGAACTGATTTATGCGGAAGCCTCGATGGACTTGAGGTTCTTGAGCTCCTGAACCTGTGCGTCCAGGTGCTGCAGCAGCTTGGAGCGGTAGCGGCTCTCGAAGCCGCGCAGAGCCTCAACAGCGATCTCCAGCTCTTCCTTCTCGTCGGTGAGGCGAGAGAGAACCTCTTCGCGCTGCTGCTGAGCTTCGCTCACCATAGCGTCAGCCTTCTTCTCAGCCTCTTCGATCAGTTCAGCCTTAGCCTTCTCGCCCTGTGCCACGTATTCGTCGTGAACCTTCTGTGCCATGGCGAGCAGTGCCGCCGCATCCTGAGGTGCAGCCGGTGCCGCGGAGGACTGTGCGGGTGCTACAGCCGCTGCGGGGGAATCGGGTGCGTTTGCAGAGAGCTGCTCAACCTGACGCTCCAGAGCGTCACGCTCGGAGTAGAGTGCGCGCAGTTCGACAACGAGCTCGTCCAGGAAGTCGTCGACCTCGTTGCGGTCGTAACCGGCCTCTTCGGTCACGATCTTGAAGCTCTTAGTGATTAGGTCTTCAGGGGTGATTGCCATGGGCTTCTCCTCTAGGTATCCCTACGGGGTTTGGTGATGAAGTTGAGTGCCGCGGATTCACCAGCCAGATAGCTCGTGGTCCCAATAATTCAGGGTCCCGATGGCTCAGGGCACGGCTATACCGCGATGCAGTCGTTGGCACCAATTCTACTATTCTTTGGGTTCTGCACCGGGTTTTATATCGGTTGAACCGTAAAATATTCGCTCTGCGCAAGGGTGGGATTCACCACGTCTAATATCCGCCCTAGTCCCCGCTATCCCTCTTGTATTTTCTGCCCTGCAGTGCATTTTGAGAAGGTTTTCAAGGAGGCATTTTGACGCTCCCCGGACGCAGAAAACCCCGCCGGCGCTCCACCCCATGAGGGGTGTCAAGCGTAGGCGGGGCTCAAAATCTAGCTCTCTAGCCTCCCGGTCAGTAGGTCGACCGAACGGGCGGTTTAGGAGAACGCCGCGGTTGCCCGCATCATGATGCTCAGCAGGAAAGACAGCAGAACAATCAGGATCAGGAAGCCGGTGTCCAACGCAACGTTACCCACGCGCACCGGCGGGATCAGGCGGCGCAGCTGGTTCATCGGCCAGTCAGTCACCGCGTACACGCCGCTGGCGAACAGCAACACAATGCCCTTGGGGCGCCATTCCGGAGCGAACATGCGCACCCAGTCAAAGAGCATGCGCAGTAGCATGGAGACGTAGAGAACGTACAGAATAATCGTAATGAGGGCGAAAATATAACCCATCTATCAGTCCTTAGCCCTGGTCGAAGGGGAATTCGCCGTCGGTCTCAAAGCCGGTGGGAACCTCGGAGTTAGCCACGCCCAGAACCTCCAGGTTGGAGGGGGTCAGCAGGAACACCTTAGCGGTGACGCGCTCAATGCGGCCCTCCAGCGCGAATGCCAGACCGGATGCGAAGTCCACCAGGCGCTTTGCGTCTGCGTCAGGCATTTCTTCCACGTTCATAATCACGGGGATGTTCTCGCGGAATGCCTCACCAATGATCTTTGCGTCATTGTAGGAGCGGGGGTGGATAGTGGTGATACGACGCAATTCGTCCTCTTCTTCCTCGTAACCGTAGGTGTATCCGTTGGTTTCTTCGGGCGCGTAGCCCTGTTCGTAGTAGCCGTCGTTGGAGTACGTATCGGCGTACTGCTCGGTGTATTCGGTATTCGGCACCGGGGTGTCCTCCCAATTGTCTGCGCTGGCGTCGTCCCAAGTCTGTTCGGTTTCCGCCAGATCAGCTGTGGTTTCAGGTGTATGAGCGGTGGCGTGTGCCGCTGCATCTACGGCTGCTCGTCCGTCGGCAGGTTCTTCTGCGTCCAGATACTCGGTTTCTGTACCGTCATCGTAGCTATCAGCCTGCAGGTACTCTTCCTGTTCAGTATAGGCGGGTTCGTCCTGCAGATGGTAGGTTTCGCTCTGCGACTCGGCATCGCTGTACTGTGCCGAGCCGGGCAGTGCTGAGAGCCTGTTGGCGCTATCGGTCTTCTGTGCTGTAGCAGCCTGCCCTGCGGAGGCGTTCGCCTCCTTGCGGGTGTCAGCCTGCACAGCCTGCGGGGATTCTTCCGACGTCGCCTCGGCGTCCTGGTATCGTTCCAGGCCGAGGAAACCCGCCAGACGGCTTTGCTTCGCCATGATTCTCTCGCTGTTCTTTGCTTGTGGTGTACAGGGTCTGCCGTGGTGCTTCGTCAGAAGGTGTGTGCGTGACGGTACGTCATGCACCGGCATGTATATATTACCAGCGCCCACCCCGCGCGGGCGGTCAGGGCACCGATGATTATGCCGCCGCCAGCAGACCCATCAGCTGAAAAGACTAACGGCTAAAGGGCCTAGAGCGCCGGGCGCTTACCCATGATGTCGCTACCCACGCGCACGCAGGTCGAGCCCCAGCGCACCGCCGCTTCCAGGTCGCCGCTCATGCCGGCGGAAATCTCGGTCGCGTGCGGCACCTGCTCACGCACCAGCGAGGCCAAACCATAGAGCTTCTCAAACGCCGCATCCGGGTTCATGCCCAGCGGTGCCACCGCCATCACGCCACCGCAGCGCAGGTGCTCGTGATTCTCGATGCGCTCCACCAGCTCCAGCAGCTCGGAGGCGCTCGTACCGCCGCGCGCGCCCTCGGCGGCGTGGCCAGCCGTCGCGACCTCCGCCAGGGACACCTGCACCAGACAGGTCAGCGCACCCTGCTCCGCCGCCGCGGGTGCGGGCGCCTCCCCCGCCTCAAAGCGGGAGAGCTGGTTTGCGTACGCCTTCGCCAGCGCATCCGCCAGGGAGGGGCGGTCCACCGAATGCACACTGGAGGCGTACTTGACCACAGACTTCGCTTTGTTCGTCTGCAGCTGACCGATAAACGCCCAATGCGGGGGCTGCACCTCACGCTGAGCACAGTATGCGGCAAGCTCGCGAGCCTTCGCGCTCGCCTCCTGGTCGCGGTTCTCACCGAAGAGGGACACTCCCCCATCCAGCAGCGCCGCCGCATCGGAGGCGGGGAAGAACTTCGTAACCGTCACCAGCTGCACCGGGGCGCTCGCCTCGGTACGCACGGCGCTGTGGTCCTGCTCCGCGGTGCGGATACGCTCAAGCACGCGGCGGTAGTTCTGCAGCAGCTGCTCGGCGCGTTCGGGAGTGTACTGCAGGTTCTCTTCTACGTTCATTTCAGACATCTTCTCTTCTTCAGCGGCTCTATCTTTAGCGGCCCTATCTTTAGCAGCTCTAGGCGGCAGGCTCTGCCGCCTTCTCAATCCACACCAGACCCGCGATACGGCCCGGCTTCTCACCGCGGTTCGTGAACCCGCGATGCGAATACACTTCGGGCTCCTCAAACGTGCACTGCGCACAGTCCATGCTCACCTGCACACCCGCCTCCTCCAGCACGGCGCGAGCGCCGGCGGGCAGATCCAAGCCGGGGGTCTGCTGACTGGTCACCGAATGCACCTGCGGAATCAGTTCGGTGGACTCGGTGCGCATCGCCTCGGGCACCTCGTAACAGCTACCGCAGATGCTCGGACCCAGCCAGGCGGTAATTTTCTCCGCGCCGAGCTGACGCATCCGCTGCACGGTCTGCTGGAGCACGCCGTCAAGCAGGCCGCGGCGGCCAGCGTGAGCCACCGCCAGGATCGGTTGCCAGTTCGCGACCCGCTCACCCACCAGCACCACGGGAATGCAGTCCGCCACCATAATCGCCAGGGGCACGCCCTCACTGCTAATCGCCGCATCGGCGACCGGGGAGTTCTCCAGCACCGCGCGGGCACGCTCAACCGTACGCTCCTGCGGCGCACCGGGCGCGTAGGATTCCACCGCATAGTCTTCCGGGTAGGCAATCTGCACGCCGTGCACCTGGTTCAGGTAGAAGAACGGCTCGGTACCCAGCGCCTCCTCCAGGGCGGCACGGTGGTTGAGGGTGCGCACCAGGGAGGCGTCCATACCGCCGCCGAGCTCATCGTCCACGTGCAAGCCCAGGTTGCCCGCCGCGCGGGAGGTGAAACCCACCCGCACACGCCAGGGGCCCAGGGTGCGGGTATCGGCAGAGGCAAGCAGCGAAGTTTTGGGGTTATCGCTCATCTTCTATTCCTTCATCAGATGTCAGCGGGTATAACGGCGGGTATAGCAAAGGGGAGCCGAGAACAGCACAATGTGCGTGTTTCTCAGCTCCCCTATAGCTTCATAAGACTCTCAGCCGTGCAACGCTTAGGCGTTCACAGCCGGGCAGACTACTTCAGGAAGTCAGGGACGTCCAGGGTGTCGCGGCGAGCCGGAGCTTCCTCCACAACCGGGGGAAGGTCAACGTCGAAGCCAGCAGCGCCGGTGGAAGCCGGAGCAGCAGCGGGTGCGTTGTAGCCGTAGCCGTTAGCAGCCGGAGCAGCCGCAGCGGTGGAACCGCCGAAGGATGCCTGGGTGCGCTGAGCCTGAGTAGCCGCAGCAGTGGAAGCGTTGGAGTTGGTCTCCGGGTTCACTGCGTCGAAGCCAGCAGCAATCACGGTCACGCGAGCCTCATCGCCCAGTGCGTCGTCAATAACCGCACCGAAGATGATGTTTGCGTCGGGGTGAGCAACTTCCTGAACCAGGCGTGCAGCCTCGTTAATCTCGAACAGACCCAGGTCGGAGCCACCCTGAATGGACAGCAGAACGCCGTGTGCACCGTCGATGGATGCTTCCAGCAGCGGCGAAGCGATAGCCAGCTCAGCTGCCTTCACGGCACGGTCCTCACCGGATGCCGAGCCGATACCCATCAGAGCCGAACCAGCACCCTGCATGACGGACTTAACGTCAGCGAAGTCAAGGTTGATCAGGCCGGGGGTGGTGATCAGGTCGGTAATGCCCTGCACACCAGAAAGCAGAACCTGGTCAGCGGACTTGAATGCGTCCAGCATGGAGACGTTGCGATCCGAAATCGACAGCAGTCGGTCGTTCGGAATAACGATCAGGGTATCAACCTCATCGCGCAGAGCAGCGATACCGGTCTCAGCCTGGTTGGAGCGGCGACGGCCTTCGAAGGTGAAGGGGCGGGTCACCACACCAATGGTCAGAGCGCCGAGGGAGCGGGCAATACGTGCCACGACGGGTGCGCCACCGGTACCGGTGCCACCACCCTCACCTGCGGTCACAAAGACCATGTCTGCGCCCTTGAGGACTTCCTCAATTTCCTGCGCGTGATCCTCGGCTGCCTGACGGCCAACCTCGGGGTTTGCGCCCGCGCCAAGACCGCGGGTCAGCTCACGACCAACGTCCAGCTTAACGTCTGCATCGGACATCAGCAGAGCCTGAGCGTCAGTGTTGATAGCAATGAACTCAACGCCGCGCAGACCAACCTCAATCATGCGGTTGACTGCGTTGACGCCACCGCCGCCGATACCAACGACCTTGATGACTGCCAAGTAGTTCTGGGGAGTTCCAGCGTCCATGTATTCCTCGATTGTTCCGTGTTCCAGCTTCGGAAGACCCGCAGCTTAATCTAAGCCTGAAGGTTTCCTCTAAAGAATGACTTTATCTGCTAGGATACCAAACTGTTTTTGTCGGTTCCTAGTCACACAGCGCAATTACCCCCTCTTTTTGCGGATTTCACACAAAAAGGGAGGATAAAGCGCCTGATTGGTTCCCCTAACGGGTCACCGGTACGCGCGGGGCAGACACGTCATAGACGGTCACCTTCTGCGTTTGTGCCTCGGAGGAGGTCTCCTCCTGAGCACGCTTAGCAATAGCCTGGCGCAGGGAGAGAAGAACCTTAGCCTTCAATTCGCTCTCTTCAGCGGTTCCCCACTGCACCGTAGTATTATCCCTCAAGGTTAGAGTGATACTTGAGGTTGAGGTAGCGCTGGCTTCCTTAACCTGAGCTAGAAGTTCAGAGGGCATCGCCGAAAGCGCCGTAGAAATGGTGCGGAATTCAGCCGAAGTCTGCGGGTCATCACCGCTGAAACGAACCAGCGGCACCGAGGTATCGGGCTGAGTTGCCGACTCCAGCAGGCTCACACCATCACTATCAACAGTATGGTACGTATCGCCCTGCTTCACAACCGCAACCGCGGTACGCTCCTTCAGAGTCACCACCAGCTCATGCGGCGGGCGGCTCTCCACCTGCACGCTACGAATCACGTTATCCTGCCCGATCAGCTCACGCACCTTCTTCTCGTCGATGCGAGTGAGCGGAACACCGCGCAGGGGCTCCAGCTTCTGCTCCACCTGAGTGGTCTCCAGTAGGGATGCACCGCGCACCGTAATCTTCTGAGTCGCCAACAGGGGCGAGAAGAAGACCAGCACCACGTACAGCACCGCAATAATAGCCAGCGCCGAAGCAGTGTACAGCAGCTTACGGGCACGGGTCAGAGGCGCACGCTCCTTACGGGGGCGTTCCTCAGCACGCAGACCGTCCAGACCCGGATCCTGACGCAGACGCTCACGCTGAGCCTGACGGCTCGCACGCTCGCGTTCCTTCTCAATCTCCGCGGCACGCTGCTGCTCACGCTCGGCACGCCAACGACCAAAACGGCTCGTGGGGCGAGGCTCTTCAACAGCCTTCTCCCCCGCCTTATCAGTGCTCTTATCGGCGCTTTCCTCAGTCTTCTGGGCGGCAGGCTCTTCGCGAGATTCAGCAGAACCGGCAGATGCCTTACCGGAGGCGGACGCAGACTTCTTGCTGGCGCCCTTATCGCTGTCCTTGCCGGCGCTCTTCTCAGCCTGCGCGGACGCAGGCTGAGCAGAGGCACCCTTGGTGGATGAAGTCTTCGACGAAGAATCCTCAAACGCCTCAACGTCAAACAGCTCGGGCGCGTGCTCAACCTCAGACACGGTGCGACCGGTCATCAGAGCCGAACGCACCGAATCCTTCAGAGACTGCGCCGAAGAATGCACCGCCGCAGCACTCTTCTGAGCCGAAGAATCAGCACCGTTCTGGGCGTGCGACTTATGCACCACCGGCTTACGCGGCGCATGGCGAACAGGGCTCGAAGACTGAGTAGCGGCTGCCTGGGCCGAGCCCTCGGAAGCGGTCGCCTTGGCGGGCTTCACCGCCTCCGCAGACTTCGTAGCCTCCGCAGCCTTGGTCGTCTTTGCCACCTGAGACTGGGCAGACTCAGCCTGCGCGGATTCGGCATGCTTAGCCTCAACCTGCGCATTCTCAGCTACCTGCTGGGCGCGCAAACGAGCACGCGAACGCGGAGCCTTCGGCGCGCGCGAGGAGGAATGCCCCTCCGAAGAGAGACCAGAACTCATCGGCACAGCCTAAGCCTCCGACTTCTTCGACTCGCCACCGTGACGAACCTGCAGGGACTCCAGCAGACGAGCACCCAAAGCGGTCACGTCACCGGCGCCAACGGTCATCACAATATCGCCGCTCTGAGCGCACGCCACGATATCCTCAATAGCGCCCTCAGCGGTGGCGTAACGAACCTCAGAGAAACCAGCACCGGTAATCAGCTCACTGGTCACGCCCTCAATCGGCAGCTCACGAGCCGGGTAAATATCCAGCACATGAGCACGGTCAGCCATCGACAGGGCCTGCGCAAACTCCTTCGCGAACTCGCGAGTACGCGAGAACAGGTGCGGCTGGAAAATCACGTACAGGTTATGGCCATCAGCCACGGTACGACCAGTCTGCAAAGCACGGAACACCTCGGTCGGGTGGTGCGCGTAGTCGTCAAAGACCTTCACGCCGGCAACCTCACCGCGCAGGGTGAAGCGGCGGTCAGCACCCACGAAATCAGCCAGCGCGCGAGCAATATCAGCAGCCTCGTAACCAGAAATCAGAGCCGAAGCAAAAGCCGCAGAAGCATTCAGCTGGTTGTGGATACCGGGCACTTTCAGAGCAATATCCTGCTCACCCTCATAACGCACACCGCGGCACTCAAAAGACCACGACAGGTGCGACGACGAGGAAGAACCAGCGCTGGTAATCTCACTAATGCGCAGGTCAGCATCCGCCGACTCACCGTAAGTCACCACGGGCACACCCGCCGCACGAGAACGAGCCGCCAAATCAGCCGCGCCCGCATCATCAGCACAGGTCACCACAACACCGTTAGGCGCCAGCGAACCCACAAAACGGTTGAACGCCTCAAAGACACGCTCATCCGTCTCATAGAAATCCAGGTGGTCCGGCTCAACATTCGTCACCACAGCAATAGCCGGGCGGTAGCGCACAAACGAGCCGTCCGATTCATCAGCCTCAGCCACAAAAATCGACTCCGGACCCTGAGCACCCAGGTGAGCGTTCGTGCCGCGACCAGCAATCACAGTACCCACCGCAAACGACGGGTCAGCACCCAGCTGATCAAACATCACAGAAATCATGGAGCTGGTCGTGCTCTTACCGTGAGTACCGGCAACAGCAACCACCTGAGACTCACCCATCACAGCGGCAAGCGCCTCAGAACGATGCAGCACACGCAGACCCTGCGCACGAGCGGCAACAAGCTCCGGGTTATCCTCACGAATCGCAGTAGAAATTACCACGGTATCAACGTCCACAATGTTCTCAGCCTGCTGAGGAACACCCACACGAGCACCCGCAGCACGCAAAGACTCAACAGTAGCCGACTCCGCACGATCAGAACCGCTCACCGTCACACCAGCCTGCAGCATCAGAGCGGCAATAGCACTCATACCAGCGCCACCAATACCGATGAAGTGCACACGGCCCAACTCGCTCATCTTCGCACGCTCAGGAAACGGCGGGTTCAGCGGTGCCGGCAACACCATCTCAAGATTCATCAATTCAGTCATTACTTCTCAGCTGCTTTCAATACTGCTTCAGCCATAACGCGTGCCGCGTCACGGATACCAAGTTCATACGCCGCAGCGCCCATGCGCTCCAGCTCCTCCGGTTTCGCCATAAGAGCCGGAATCTCACGGGCGAACCACTCACCGGTGACCTCTGCATCCTTCACCAGCAGAGCCGCAGACGCCTCCACCAGAGAACGAGCATTCAGAGCCTGCTCACCATTACCAATAGGAAGCGGCACAAAAATAGCGGGAACACCCACCGCAGCAACCTCACTGACGGTCGCCGCACCCGAACGCACCAGCAGAAGATCAGCGGCAGCATACACATCCTGCATGCCGTTGCTGAACTCAATCTGACGGTAATTCGGGGCGCTCAACAACTCACCGTTCTCATCCAGAACAGCCTTACCCTTACCGGTAATATGCAGAATCTGGAAGTCCCACTCCGCAAAGTGGTCACGGCACGCCGCCACCGCATTATTCAGGCTCAACGCACCCAGCGAACCGCCCGTCACAATCACGGTCGGCTTCTGCGGGTCCAAGCCCAGGTTACGGCGAGCCTTCGAACGGTGCGCCTCACGGTTCAGGTAGGCAATCTCATCCTTCATCGGCATACCCACCAGGGTTGCACGCGGGAAAGGAGTATTAGGGAACGCCACACCGGTGAACTCCGCAAACGTACCACCCAGGCGGTTCGCCAAACCGGGCTTCGCATTCGCCTCATGAATCACCACGGGAATCTTAGCGCTCAACGCCGACAGGTACGCCGGCGGGCACACGTAGCCACCCACGCCAACAACCACGTCTGCATCTGCTTCTTTGAGGATGCGGCGGGTCTTCGACAGGCCACCAAAGAACTTAGCGGGGAAAGCCAAAGCGGCACGGTTAATGCTACGAGGGAACGCCGCACGAGGAATGAACTCAATATCGAAACCAGCTGCCGGAACCAGCTCGGCTTCCATCTTATCCGCAGTGCCCAGCATCAGAATCTTAGCGTTCGGTTCAAGATCACGAACCGCACGCGCAATCGCGAGCATCGGATTAATATGACCGGCGGTGCCACCACCGGCGAAGACTATAGAGGGCGCCTTCTTCGTCATAGGTCTTTCTCCCAACACATCGGTACAGCATCATTTTACGCTATCGCACCTGTTCAAAAGAGCGCCCCCGCCATTGAGCTACAACTCAACAGCGAGGGCTTTATCTTATATTCAGCACATATTCATCACGGGTAGAGGCACGAACCGCAGCTCACTCCCCCGAATGTCAGCCCCCGATATGCAGGCTTCACGGAGCGGGTTCCGCGGGGTTTAGCCCTGCTTGCGGGTACCGCGCTGAGCCGGACGCTGCGCCTGCTGAGCACCGTTCTTCGGAGCCCCCTTTGTCTGAGCACCCTGTCGCGGCACTGCCTGACGCTGTGCTCCCTGTCGAGGCGCTGCCTGTCGCTGGGCACGACGCTGACGGTCCTCAGGATGCAACGGCTGCAGACCCGCAGGCAACGAACCCGAGGGGCGGTGCTGTGCGCTACGGGGCTGAGTAGCACGAGGCTGCTGCACTCGCCTCTGAGCAGTAGGCTGCTGAGCGGTACGGGGCTGAGCAGTACGAGTCTGAGCAGGCTTACCCTGTGCCGCTCGAGTAGAGGCAGTACTCTTCTGAGGGACACGAGTCTGCTGGCCGGTACGCGGCTGAGCGGGAGCCTTCTGCGGAGCCGCCTTCTTCGGTGCAGGCTTCTGCGGGGCAGGCTTCTGCGGGGCAGGTTTCTGCGAGGCCTTCTGTTTCTGAGCTTCAGCCTTCTGCTCCGCCTTCACACGGGCAGCTTCCTCACGAGCCAGACGCGCCTCCTCACGAGCACGACGCGCCTCTTCTCGAGCCTGCGCCGCCTCCCGGCGAGCTTGCTCCCGCTCCTGACGCTCCTGCTCCCGCTGTTGGCGTTCCTGCTCCTTCTGCTGCTCATGAGCCACACGAGCCAGCTCACGCTGCTGATCCGGCGCAAAACCCAACCAACGGCGCAACGTGCTCTCCGGACCGAAAACAACCTTCAAAGGATTATGTTCCTTCAACAGGTGGCCACCAGCAGCCGCACGAGCCGCCTCCTCCTGATTCAGAACATCCTGCAACGGCGAACGACGCTGCCATTCAGCATTCTCACGACGAACCTCACGCACGCTCTGGGTCTCAATATTCGACGGTTTCGTCGCCCCACGCAACGGAGTCTGCCGCGCAAACGCCAACAACAAACCCGCCGCAAACAACGAGGACAACAGCGACGAACCACCATAGGAGACAAACGGCAAAGGCACACCAATCACCGGCAAAATACGGGACACCATGCCCATATTGATAATCGCCTGAGAGGTCAACCAAATCATGATGCCGCCCGTCGCCAGACGCACCAGCGGATCAGTAGTGCGCAGCATAATACGCACCGCGCAATACACCAGGCCCGCATACAGCAGCAGAACCGCCAGCGTACCCAGCAGACCCAGCTCCTCACCAATAATGGCGAAAATATAGTCGTTATGCGCCTCAGCCAGGTAGTTGTACTTCTGACGCGACTGACCCAGGCCAACGCCCAAGAAACCACCGGTCGCCAACGCCACCTCACCAGAATTCGCCTGGTCACAGTTAGCGTTCGTACACGAACCCCAAATACCGAAAATACGAGCCACACGGTTCGCGCTACTGAGCACACCCACCAGCGCCAGCACCGCAAACGCGCCGCCAATCTTCAGCAACGAGCTACGAGAAGCACCCGCCAGCCACATCATGCCCACAAAAATGAAGCCATACACCATAGCGGTACCCATGTCACCACCGAGCATAATCAGCAGGACCAGGGCGCCCACACCATAAATCGAGGGGAACAGCGTACGCCAAATACTGCGAGAAATATCGCCGTGGCGGCTGTACACCCACGCCAGCCACATAATAATCGCCAGCTTCGAAAACTCCGACGGCTGAATCTGTCCGACTCCGGGGAGCTTCAACCAGTTACGGTTACCGTTCACCTCAACGCCAACAACCACCACAGCAAGCTGCATGACCAGCGCGACAATCAGCATCGCGTACACCACAAACTTCTTGTGGTAAACCCCAACAGGGATACGCGTAATACCCGCCATCGCGAGAACGCCCACGACCAAGAACATGATCTGAGACGAAACCTGCGAGAACGGCGACTGACCCTGCGAAATCATCGTGACGCTCGAAGCCGACAGCACCATAATGCAGCCAAAAATAGCCAGACCCAGGGTGGTGACCAGCAGCATCACCGGCACATCCCACAGGTCAGCCTTCAAACCACGACGGTACAGCCTACCGGCACGAGCACGGAACGGCGCAGAGAAATCCTCCAAACCGGCTCGCAAAGACGCCCAACGACCACTCGCGGTCGAACGCGCCGAAGAAGCCGAACGCTCCGAAGATGCGCTGGTACTCACATGCCCTCCTATAGGCCTCAACTGCCACGGATCCGTCGTGGCGAATACACGAAAAAGGTTCAGGGGTGGGACACCGTTACCATCCCACCCCCGAGAAGAACCCGCAGAAAGCACCCCGGTTACCCGAGACGCCCCTGCAGGTAACGTCCTAAGAGTCAGCCAGCTGGGCGGCAACAGCGTTCGCAAACGCATCACCGCGCACCGCATAATTCTTGAACTGGTCCATCGACGCAGACGCGGGAGCCATCAGCACGGTATCCCCCGGATGCGCCAGCTCAGCAGCCTTCGCAACGGCCGCGTTCATCACGGCAACGCCGTCCGAAGAATCAGCCACAGCGGCGGTCATATTGTAGGTCGGAACCTGCGGAGCGTGGTTAGCCAATGCCGACTTCAACGCCGCAGTATCGGTACCGATAATCAGCACAGCCTTCAGACGCTGCGCGTGGGCAGCAATCAGCTCATCGTACTCAACGCCCTTCGACAGGCCGCCAGCAATCCACACCAGCGAGGGGTAACCGCTCATCGACGCGTTCGCGGCGTGAGGATTCGTAGCCTTCGAATCGTTCACCCACATGATGTCGTTTGCGTAACCCACCAGCTGGTTACGGTGCGCACCGGTCTTGAAGGAACGCAGGCCAGCGCCCACAGCCTTCGGGTCAATATCAGCCGCACGGCACAGAGCCGCAGCCGCCAAAGCGTTCTCCACGGTGTGCTTCGCAGGCATCTTACCGGGAGCCGGAGCCAAATCCTCCAGAACCGCCAGCTCATACGCCTCGTTGTAACGGTTCTTCAAGAAGGCGCGGTCCACCATGATGTCCTCAGCCAGGCCGAGCATCGACACGGCGGGCATCTCAGTGGAGCTGAAGCCAATCGCGCGAGCGCCCTCAATAACGTCCGCGTTCTCAACCATGCGCAGGGTGTCCACATGGTCGGTGTTGAAGATGCAGGCAACCTGAGTGTGCTCGTACACGCGAGCCTTATCAGCCTTGTAACGCTCGAACGAACCGTGCCAGTCCACGTGGTCCTCAGCAATGTTCAGAACCACCGAAGCGTACGGGGACATCGAATGGGTCCAGTGCAGCTGGAAGCTGGACAGCTCCACCGCGAAGAATTCATAGGGCTCATCGTCTGCAATGGCGTACACGATGGGCATGCCCACGTTACCCACCTGAATAGACTTCTTACCGGCAGCCTTCAGGATGGAATCGACCATGCCCACGGTGGTGGTCTTACCGTTCGTACCGGTCAGGCACAGCCACTTGGGAGTCGGGCGGTCGTTGCGCTCATTCAGGCGCCACGCCAGCTCCACATCGCCCCAAATCTGGATGCGACGCTCATACGCGTCCAGCATGACCGGGTGGTCGGGACGCACGCCCGGGGAGGTCACCACAAGCTCGGGTTCCTGACCGTCCACCGGGGGCAGTGCGCGCATGTGCTCGGGACCGAACAGGCCCTCAACGTTGCCGTAGGCGTTAGCGTACAGGTCGATGCGTTCACGCTTCTCCGGGGTATCAGCCCCGTCGATGACAACGATCTTCGCACCCAGCTGGGCGAGCACATCGGTCACAGCGTCGCCGCTGGTACCCATGCCCACCACGACCACGCGCAGGTTAGCCCAGGGCGCACCCCAGTGAGTCAGCTCCGCGAGGCGCTCGTTCTCATACACCGGGTTCACCGCAATAGCGGCGGCGTTCGCTTCAATGCGAGCTGTATCCGGCTGTTCATTAGTTGACATTAGTGAATCACTCCAGAAGTCTGCGAGAACCAGTCACCGAAGAACAGCGCCAGGGCAACGAGCACGCAGAGGGCGTTAACAACCCAGAGGCGGAACACGGAGTTCACTTCGCCGCTGCTGACGGTACCGGGGGCAATGCCTCGCTTATCAATTGAGTATTTGCCGTTGACGCCGACCTTCTCCATGTGGTGGTGGAAGGGGGTCATACGGAAGTAACGGTGCGCGTGCAGGGGCTTCTCCCCCGCTGCCACCGAACGCTTACGGCTGGTCTTGAACACGAACTTCTGCACGATCACAGAGAACACTTCCAGCACGGGAATCAGGGCGATGACCAGCAGAAGCAGCTCGGTGCGGGTGAACAGCGCGAAAGCAACCATTGCGCCACCGAGCGCCAGGGAACCGGAGTCGCCCATGAAGATCTGTGCCTTCGACACGTTCCACCAGAGGAAGCCAGCCAGCGAACCCACCAGGGATGCGGCAATCAGCGCCAGTGAACCGGGGTCGCGCACATCGTAGCAGGCGGTGCCAGCGCCAGCGGAGCAGGCGTGTACGTACTGCCAGATGCTGATGGTCAGGTAGCCGGAGAAGATGGTCATCATGATGCCGCCAGCCAGGCCATCCAGACCATCGGTGAAGTTCACCGCGTTCGTACCGGACAGGGAGATGAGGGTAATCCAACCAACCAGCAGGATGGATCCGAAGACCGCGCCCGCCGCGAACAGGTCAATGGGCAGGTCACGTACGAAAGAGATGGCGGTCGACGCCGGACGAGCACCCGACTCATTCGGGAACTGGAACGCCAGGTACGCAAAGGGCAGGGTCACGCCCAGAAGACCAATGGTCTTCTGCTTCTCGGTCAGGCCCTCGTTGCCCTTATTGCGGAACTTCATGATGTCGTCCGCCGCGCCCACACCGAGCATGCCCAGGGTGAAGGCGATGGTCAGCCACGCGGTAGCGGTCGGTACCGGCGCGGTACCGAAGAGCAGCGCGCTCACCGCCAGGGTCAAGAAGTAGGCGAGAATCGCCGCGGGGATGAAAATCAGACCCGCCATGGTGGGGGTGCCCGCCTTATGCTGGTGGGCTGCCGGGCCTTCCTCACGGATGAGCTGGCCAAGCTTCAGAGACTTCATCTTCTTGATGAACACCGGCAGCGCGGTGAGGGAGATGAGGAATCCGAAGATTCCAGCAATCAGCACGGTAATCATAAAGCGCTACCCTTCGTTCGTGGTCTGTTCGGTCGAAGTACGGTCGCCATTAGCGGTACCGTCCAGGTGAGCGGCAAGGTGGTCGCTCAAATCGGTGGTTTCAACAAAGTCACCGGCAGAAAGCCAGGTCGGTGCCTGCTCTTCCTCAGCGCCGAAGGTGTACTCGGCGAAAGCAACCTGGTCACCCAGAATGCCCAGCTTCGCGCCGTTCGAGGACTTGAAGAGCACAATGTCGCCGGGGCGAACCTCGGCACGCAGAATCTGCTCTGCCTCTTCCGGGGTCTTCACCCAGGTCGCCTCATTACCCCAGGAGCCTTCCAGGTGAGCCGCATTGTAGGTGGGCTTCGTCTCGTCGCCCACAGCAATCAGCTTGGAAATGTTCATGCGCACCACGAGGCGACCGATGCGGTCGTGCTCCTCCAGGGAGGCGTCGCCGAGCTCCAGCATGGCGCCCAGAACAGCCCAAGTGCGGTGCGGCTGACCGGTCGCCGGGTCAACGGTGCGGCCCAGCTGCGCCAGAGTGCGCAGCGCCGCAGCCATCGACTCGGGGTTCGCATTGTATGCGTCGTTAATGACGGTCACGCCGTCGGCACGGTCGGTGCGAGCCATACGCCACTTCGAAGCTGCCGCCGCTTTGTTGAGCGCGCGAGCAATCTTCTCACCCGAAATACCGCTGTTGTAGGCGATCGTCGCAGCAGCCAGCAGGTTGTGCACGTGGTGCTCACCGATCAGCTGCGAGGAAATCTCGTACTCGCTGCCGTCGGGCAGGCGCAGAGTGAACTCGGGGCAGCCAGCGTCGGTGGTGCGCAGGTTCAGCGCCGCCACGTAGCGTTCGTAGGGCTGACCGTTCGCGTCGGTCTTCTCGCCCACGCCAAAGTAGGTAATGGGTGCAACCGAACGCGAGGCCATGCGCAGCACGCGCTCATCGTCAGCGTTCAGAGCTAGGGAGCCGGTCGGCTGAACGCCCTCAGCCAGCTCGCCCTTGGTGCGCTCAATATTGTCCACGCCGCCGAACTCGCCAGCGTGCGCGGTACCAACCTTCAGGATTGCACCGTGATCGGGGTGCGCAATATTCGCCAGGTACTCGATGTTGCCTACACGGTCCGCACCCATCTCAATGACCAGGTAGCGGGTGGACTCATCCGCACGGAAAACGGTCAGGGGCACGCCCACCTCACTGTTGTAGGAGCCGACCGGGGCAACGGTCGGGCCCTCCGGGGTGAAAATGGCGGCAAGAAGGTCCTTGGTGGTGGTCTTACCTGCAGAACCGGTAATACCGATAACGGTCAGCTCACCCTGAGCGCGCATCTGCTCAATGGAATAGCGCGCCAAATCGCCCATCGCCAGCACCACATCGGGCACCTGGATGCTCGGGTAGGGCACGCCCTGCTCATCGAGTACTTCACGCTCGACCAGCGCCAGGGTCGCGCCCCGCTCAAACGCCATGGGGATGAACCTGTGGCCGTCAGTGACCGCACCGGGCTTCGCCACGAACAGGGTACCGGTCTGCACCTCGCGGGAGTCGGTGGTGGCGAAGTCTGCGTACACCTGCTCCTCACGGCCCTCCAGGCCGATAGCGGTGCCGCCGGTTGCCTCAATAATCTGGGCGGCGCTGAGCTTAATCATTCTTCACCATACCTTCAGCGGTCTTAGAGTCACTTTCATCGAGCATGCGCTGGTAGTCAGGCAGAATCTCGAAACCGTGCGCACGCAGGGCACGGGCGGTTTCAACGCGGTCGTCCAGGGCGATATCCACGCCGTCAACATCCTGTTCGGTTTCGTGGCCGCGGCCAGCAATCAGGATGGCATCATGCTCGCCCGCCAGGGCAATTGCCGCGTCAATAGCGGCGGCACGCGGAGAAATGTTCAGGATCTGGGTGGCTCGGCGGTTCTCAGCCTTCTGCGCGCCCTCCTCAACGGCAGCACGAATCGGCTCGGGCGCCTCACCGTGCGGGTCGTCATCAGTCACAACCACAATATCTGCGTACTGTGCCGCAATCGCACCCATAATCGGGCGCTTGAGCTGGTCACGCTCACCGGTCGCGCCGAAAACAATCATGACCTTACCCTCACCGGGGCGGTCCATCGCCTCCAGAGCGCGGGTCAGACCATCGGGGTTGTGGGCAAAGTCCACAATCGCGTGCGGAGCCAAAGAAATCAGCTGCATACGACCCGGAACCACCGGAGTCAGAGCCGCACCGGAGGCCAGCTCGGGCAGCAGACGCTCACGCTCAGCGGAGTCAGTATCCAGGTACGCCATGAGAGCCGCCAGCGCGGCATTCGAAACGTTAAAGTCAGCGGGCAGACCGGTGTAGCATTCAACGCTCTCACCGGCGCCATTAGCCACGTGGAAGCGGTGGCCCAGGCCCTCACGCTGAACCTTCACCACAGCCCAGTCGCGGGCACCAAACTCTGCGGGCACCTCAGCCAGACCGGCACCGCGCGCAGTTACCAGGCGGTGAACCTGCTGCGCGCCCATCTGCTCGCAAGCGGCGGAGAACATCTTCTCGCCCCACTCGTCATCAGCAGTAATCACCGCAAGCTCAGCACGTTCGGGGGTGAACAGCTGAGCCTTCGAGTCGAAGTAGTGCTCCATGGTGCCGTGCAGATCCAGGTGGTCCTGGGTCAGGTTCGTGAAGCCAGCAACCGCATACTTTACGCCGTCCACACGGTGGTAATCAATCGCGTGCGAGGACACCTCCATTGCGGCGCAACGCACCTGATGCTGACCCATAATCGTCAGCAGAGAATGCACGTGAGGAGACTCCGGGGTGGTCATCTTCGAAGGAACCGACACACCATCAATCAGAATCTGAATAGTGCCAATCAGACCGGTCTTCACACCCAGGCCGGTGCGGAACACCGACTCCAACATGTAGGTGGAGGTGGTCTTACCGTTCGTACCGGTCACCGCGTAACGATGGGTAGCGGGGAACGACGCCGAACCATAAATCAGCGCAGCCAACGGACCGACATACTCGCGCAGGTTCTCAGCCACCAGGACAGGCACCGGCGCCTCACCCAGCAGCTGCGCACCGGCAGCATCCGTCAAAATAGCGGAAGCACCAAGCTTCAACGCAGCCTCAGCAAACTGCGCACCGTGCACCTTCGCACCGGGCAGAGCCACGTACAGGTCCTGCGGGCGAACGCCTCGGGAGTCCATGCTGATACCGGTGACCTCAACAGAATCACCGGATTCAGAACCCTGAACGCCGCTAGCCGGCTGGGAACTCACCTGAGCACCCAAGCCCTGCAGATGTTCGCGAAGGTGCGCCAAACTCACCGGGCGCACAGAATTCGGGCGCAGAGTCTGAGCGTCGCCGCCCAGCAGGTTCTGGCCGGGTGCGTGAGATGCGGTATCCATCGTCCTTCTTTCCTCTCCGCTGTCCGAAGCGGTGAGCTCTGTATGGTCAATGCGCTCAAGGCACACAGGGTCATTCAATATTCTACGGGCTTTAGGCTTCGACAGGTGTTCAGTACCGGCGCTTCTTCATCACGAATCGGCTACCGGGCGCCTCTCCCCCGCTCGCCTTTAGCTCGTCTTATTGGGGCTATCCTCAGCAAAAAGCGGAATCAACTCCGGTTCACCGGTAGAACGCGGCACATTATAGGTGTGCAGAGTCTTCTCCATAATCTTGGAGAACTCAGCCGTCGTACCGTTCGTACCCACGCTACCCTCAGGACGCTGCATGGTCACCGCCACCAAGAACTGCGGGTTCTCAATCGGCGCCACACCAATAAAGGACGTCGTGTTGCCGTCGTAGCCGCCCTTCTCACTCGGAGTTTCCGCAGTACCGGTCTTACCGCCCACGCGGTAGCCGGTCACCTTCGCCGGACGGGCGTGGCCTTGCTCCACCACATTCTCCATGAGAGTCAGGCAGGAAGCGGCAGTCTCCTCGCTGACCATGCGTTCGCCAGGCTCTACGGCACGCTTATGTTCGGTACCGTCGGCGTCAATGATCGCGTCCACAATGCGCGGCTTCAGACGAACACCCTTATTGCCCAGCGCCTGGAAAATCATGGCGGTCTGCAGCGGAGTCTGCGCAACACCCTGACCGAACAGCACAGTGTACTGCTGACGGCCATCCCAATCACGCCAATCAGCAATCAGGCCCTGCTCCTCACCGGTCAGCTCAATGCCGGTAAACTCGCCGACGCCGTACTTCTTCAACCAGTTGTAGCGCTCTTCCTTGCTGAGCTTCTGACCGACCAGCACCGTACCGGTGTTCATCGAGTCATGAATAATGCCCGAGAAAGTACGCCGCTGCGCCCCGTGCTCAAACGCATCCTTGAAAGTCTGGCCGTCAATCGTGAGGGTCGCGGGCACATCATACACACTAGTCGGAGTCGTCAGGCCCTGCTCAATCAACGCAGAAGAAGTCAGCATCTTCTCGGTCGAACCGGGCTCCACGTTCTGCGAAATAGCGCGCGGAGTCATATCCGCCGCATCCTCAATGGTTGCCGCACCCGGGTCCATCGTAGAGGAATCAGCGAGAGCCAAAATGGAGCCGTCACGCACATCCATAACAATGGCGGTACACCATTCAGCCTTCAGCTCCTCAGCGCGGGCACGTACCACCTGCTGCGCAAAATACTGCACATCACGGTTAATGGTCAGGCGAATATTCTTACCGTCCACCGCCAGGCGTTGCTCTTCCTTCGCCACGGGGATACGCACACCATCAGCACTAATCTCGTAGGTACGTTCACCGGGGGTGCCGGCAAGTTCCTTCTCGAAGACACGCTCAATGCCCACCGAGAAGTTACGGGAAACCGTACCGCCCTTACCGTTGCCGTCAGCCTCTTCAACAATGTTGTATTTGCCGACCACGGAGCCACCCACACTACCGTTGGGGTACAGGCGCTGGGAGAACGCCTCACCGTAGATGAAGGGCGCACCCAGAGCATCAATCTTATTGAAAATTTCCGGGGTGATATTTGCCTTAATCACCGAGTACTTGGAGGTGCCATCCAGCTTGGACTTGATGAACTCATCGGTAATGCCCGGGTCAACGGTCTTGAGAATATCAACCATCTCGTACACCAGCTGGTTGGGGGTGACCTCAATCTTCTGGGTGCGATCCTCGTTGTAACGCTTGAAGGTCGCCACAGCGCTCTGATCTGCGGTCAGGTTATAACGCTGCACGGTACGCGCCATAACGTTACCGTTGATATCGAGAATCTGGCCACGCACAGCAGGCAGCACCTGCGAGCGCAGACGCTTCTGACGGGACGCATTCGCCACCGCACCGGGGTCAAAGCCCTGGCGGATAAACAGGTTCGCACCGATAACGCCCAGAGCGCAGGTGGCTGCGGCGCCTGCGACGAAGCCACGGCGGGTCAGATCCGGCTGACCGGATGCCGATTCGTTCGCGTTCTTACGCGCGTCGGAGCTCATGCGGTGGTCCTTTCGCTGGTCTAGTCTATCGGTGATGCTACGCATCCTGTGGTCAATATGGTTTATCGTGCAGCCTGGCTTGCTGCGGGGCTAGCGGCAGGGTTCGCCGCGGGTTGCTGAGCGGCGCTCGGGGCGGCGGATGCAGCCGGGCTGGCGGGTGCGCTATTCGCCGGTGCGGGGTTGGCCTGCTGGGCGGGGCTCGCCGAGGCGCTTGCAGATGCCTTCGCCGCAGCGCTCGCCTGGCCGTGGCGCTGCTGAACGGACTTGTCCGCATCCACAATGCCCTTGGCGTAGCTTTCGTTCGAGCCAGCCACCGGCGGGGCGATCAGGTTCTCCTGCTTGCTTCCCTCGATGCCGGTCGGGCTTGCCACCGGGGCGGGGGTGCCCTCAATCGTGGAGGACTGCAGGTTCAGGGTCGCCTGCGAAGAGCTTACAAACATGCCCAGGGTACTTGCACGAACCGCCAAATCCTGCGGAGCTTCTTTGAAGCCAATCTCCTGCTGAAGCGCCTGATTTTCTTGCACCAGCTGTTGCTCCTGCGCGCGCAAATCCACCATGTCGTACTGGCGGGTCACAATCAGCACGTTCAGCAGCAGAATAAAGACCAGGGTCAGCGGGATCGCCGCGAAGACAGCGAGCATGGTCGGCGGGCTGAGCTTACGAGCTCGACGGCGAACCGTCGAGAGCGGGTGACGCGACTTCGGCTTCTCCTCGCGGGTCTCCTCAGTGCGAGCAGCCGCACGAACGCTCGAGGGCACGCGGCTCGCGTTCGTCGAGGTGCGCTTACCGCCGTGCGAAGCAGCAGTACTGGCGGGGCGAACTACCGGCTGGGCTGCAGTGACCGGCTCCAGACGCGCGGTGCGGGTACGACCGGAGTGTGCGCGAGTGGAGGCGCGGCTCGCCCCGGTCGATGCGCCAGTAGAGGATGCGCGGGTAGAGCCAACGGCGCTGGGGGTACCGGCGGCAGGGCGCGAGGAACCGGCGCGTCGACTCCGCGGTGCGCCCTGGGTGCGGGTGGGGCGCTGGGATGCGTGCTGGGTGCTCACTCTTCTTCGCTTTCTGTCTTCTACTTGGCGGGGATGCGGATCTTCTCGGCTGCGCGCAGCTTGGCGCTGGCGGCGCGGGAGTTCTGTTCGATTTCCTCGTCGGTAGGCGGTTCGGCGCCACGGGTAATGATTTGGACGGTGGGCTTGTGTTCTTCAAGCTCCACGGGGAATCCCTTGGGCGCCTTGGAGGTTGCCTCTGCGGTCAGTGCCCTCTTGACGATTTTGTCTTCGAGGCTGTGGTAGCTCATGGCGACGAATCGGCCGCCGAGGTTGAGCGCCTCCAGGGCTGCCGGTACGGCGCGTTCGAGGGCTTCCAGCTCGTGGTTCACTTCGATGCGCAACGCCTGGAAGGTGCGCTTGGCGGGGTGGCCGCCGGTGCGCTGTGCGGCGACGGGCACTGCCTTCTGGATAATGCGCACGAGCTCGCCGGTGGTTTCCAGGGGCGCGTTGGCGCGGGCAGTGCAGATGGCACGGGCAATACGCGAGGCGAACTTCTCTTCGCCCCAGTTGCGGATAATGCGGCGCAGCTGGTCTTCGCTGTATTCGTTGACGACGATGCGGGCGGTGAGCTCATCTTCCGAGTTCATGCGCATGTCCAGGGGTGCGTCGTAGGAGTATGCGAAGCCGCGGGTGCGTTCGTCCAGCTGCATGGAGGAAACGCCCAGGTCCATCAGGATGCCGTCGATGCCCTGCACGCCGGCGGTTTCCATGGCGCGGTCAATTTCGTCGTAGACGGCGTGAACGGGAACAAAACGGTCACCGAAACGTGCCAGACGCTCACCGGCGATGGCGTGCGCCTGCAGGTCACGGTCAATACCAATCAGCACAAGGTTTTCGAAGCGCTCAAGCAGCGCCTCAGAGTGGCCACCCATGCCGAGAGTACCGTCAATCACGTAGGCGGTACCGCGCTCCTCAACGGCGCGCTCAATGCCGGGTGCCAGCAGGTTAATGCAGCGGTCCAGCATGACGGGCACGTGGCGTTCGCTGGCTTCACGCTGGGAGAGGTTCTCAATGGATGCGCCGGTCACCTTAGCGGCAGTACCGGATGCGGTCGTACCGGTTTCGGGGGCGTGGTCTACGCTCATGGGTGCTCCTGTGAGAGTTTGTCCTGCGGGGTGGCTTACGGAAGAGTGGTGCGGTGGTGATAGAGAGATGCCGGGCGGTAGCCGTCGCGCCGGCGAGGTGCCGACTAGAGCAGCGGGCTGAACGGGTCCTCGTCGAGGGAAGCGAATTCAGCTTCGGTGCGGGCGAGGTATTCCTCCCAGGCGGCTGCATCCCAGATTTCTGCGCGGGTTCCGGATCCGATGACGACAAGGTTGTCGCTCAGCCCTGCGTATTGGCGCAGTATCGGCGGGATGGTGATGCGTCCCTGCTTGTCAGGCAGTTCGTCTGAGGCTCCTGAGAGGAAGACTCGCAGGAAGTCTCGGGCGGCTCGTCCGGGCAGGGGCGCGGTGCGCATCCGCTCGTGGATGCGTTCAAATTCTGCGGCGGGGAAAACGTACAGGCATCGTTCTTGACCGCGGGTCAGAACGAGGCCTGCAGAGAGTTCCTCACGGAATTTGGCGGGAAGGATGATGCGTCCTTTGGCGTCCATTCGTGGTGAGTAGGTACCTAAGAACATTCACTTCACCTCCCCGATGTGTGCCGTTGTACTAAAGTCTGCGGGAGCGTGATTGCTCCATATTCCTGTAGGTGCCGACGGCGGGGCATGCCGGGCGGTCACCTCCGCCGTTTGCTTGAGGGCACGGCGATAGGACTGACTTTCAGCTTTCCCCTCCACTTTACCCCACTTTCCACCACCTACCCCACCCTACAGAGTATCTTTTAGTGTTTTTATGCTCTCTTCTGCATTTTTAACGCTGGCACACAGCTTCTACACAGCTTCGGGTCACACTCGCTCAACACCTCGCCCTCATCATGCTTGCCACACACTGACTCAACTACAGACTCAATGGCTACAGACCCAATGGCGGGGTCGATTGCGGCAATCAGCATGCTCAGCCCACCAGCCTCTAAAGCACCCGTCTATCACTAGTTCGGGCATAGAAAAAGCGGAAGGCAAGAGAATTCTTACCTTCCGCTTGTGAAGTTTAGATGGCTCAGAGAGCACAGACACTCAGCCTCGAGACAACGCTACGCAGTATTGGCTACACGCATCAGATACGCAGTATTAGAACTGACCGTTATTGCGTTCGTCCCAGCGGTCCTCCAGACGGTTCATGAAGGAGGAACGCTCCTTCTGCTCACGCTGACGCACACGCGCTGCACCCTCTGCCTTACCGCCCAGGAAGGAATCCACGGGGGTCTTCTTGCTGGTGGTTGCGAAGTACACGCCACCTGCCGCGAAGAGGAAGCCGAATACACCCAGCCAAATCATATTGGACGCGACCGCACCAATAATGATACCCAGGCCAATGAGGACGAAGAGAATACCGAGAGCCAGGTGGCGAGCGCTAAAGACCGGCGCGGTGTTGCCGGTCGAAGACATGGAGGAGGCAAAGTGCGGGTCCTCATTGCTCATGAGTTCTTCGAGCTGGTCCAGAACCTTCTGTTCACGCTCGGACAGTGCCATCGTTTTCTCCTTTGAGGTGTCGCTACTCAAGATGACGTCGGTATCAGCCGGGTTAGCTAGTGCATCAGCTGGCGCAGTGGGCGCTTCTTCCCATTGCATGTTTCCGGTCGTATGCTTCCCATCGTACCGCGCGGGACGGGGTTGGCGCATTCTTTTTCGGGCAGAAGCTCTTTATGACCTCTTTTCGTCAATGCCCTTTTCATCAATGCTCTTCTCGGGTGCGGTAACTCCGGAGGCAGGTTTGAGGCTTTCTTGCGAGTACTTGCGGTGAATCGCGTCCATGACGTGCTCCACTTCGGACCATCTGCCACTCTTCACGAGGCGAGCACCGGATCCCGAATGAGCACCAGATCCCGAGCGGGCGCCGTTCTCCGGGCCATTGCCCACTCCCCCGCCACCGCCTCGTTGTGCTGAGGCAGTTCTGGCGGAGGTGGTTCTTGCGGACCGTGAGTTTGCCCCGTTCTCGATGGAGTCGAAGAGGGTTTGCTGCACCCCGTCTTCGGCGCGGGCGAGTTTTTCGGCGCGCACGCCAATGAGCCGCAGGGCGCGTGGCGCCTCCTGACCCACCAGAATTTCATCGGCTCGCAGGGCTTCCAACGCCAGGGAGGCGATCTGCATGCCAGAGTCCACGGGCACATTTATGGGGATAGCGCGGGTGTGCGTTTCGAAGGTGCTGTAGCGGATTTTGAGGCTGAGCCCTCCGGCGAGTTTCCCGGCGGATCGCAGGCGCTTTCCCAGCTTGAGACTCAGCTCCCGAATAGCAGCGCTCACCTCCTGGGCATCGGTCGTATCCGTCTCGAAGGTGTGCTCGCCACCCATGCTTTTCTCTTCGCGTTCGGTGATCACGGGGCGTTCATCAATACCGCGCGCCATGGCCCAGAGGTGCTCCCCCTGGGCGGTGCCGAAGCGTTCTTTGAGCCAGTCCAAGCTCATGGACCTCATCTGGGCGATGGTGTGAATACCGTATCTGGAGAGCTGCTCGGTGCTTTTCGCACCCACGCCCCACAGGTCAGAGACTTTTCTAGGGTCGAGGAATTCTTGAACGCGCTCGGGTGGAATGACCCACAGCCCGTTCGGCTTACTGCCGGTGGATGCCATTTTGGCGAGTAGCTTATTGGGTGCAACCCCCGCGGAGGAGGGCAGGGAGAGCTCCTGCGCGATGCGGTCGCGAGCGCGCTGCGCCAGGGCGACGGGATCTTGGCCGTGCAGGTAGGCGCCGGTCAGGTCCACGAAGGCTTCGTCCACGCTAACCTGCTCGACGTAGGGGCTCAAATCGTGAAGGATTGCCATGACGGCGCGGGAGTAGTGCCGGTAGTCGCCGCGCAGCGGCAGGACGGTGGCGTTGGGGCTGAGGTTCCGGGCGCGACTGAGCGGCATGCCGGAGCGTACCCCGTGGGCGCGCGCCTCGTAGGAGGCGGAGCAGACCACAGAGCGGGGACCGAGGGGCGCCACGATAATGGGTTCGCCGCGCAGGGCGGGGTTTTCGAGGAGTTCGACGTTGACGAAGAAGGCGTCCATGTCCAGGTGCATAATGACGCGGCCGTTCCTAGCGCCGCCGTTCTTGCCGGTTCGCTTCTGCCCCATGTCGCCTCCTCTCATAGCTTCTACTCCCGCCTACCGAAAATATAGCACATTTCTACGAACAATAGGGGCAATATATCGTAAACGTGTTCGCAAATACGTTCTCTTGGGCTTTTCTCCACTAAGCTAGAAGAAGTGCACACCGCACGGCATCAGGACCGTACATAGCGACCATCAGCGAGGATAGTATGACTCCCCCTTCTCCTTCCGGAGCACCCACTCCCCAGGCGACCGAGAGCCTCACCGTAGCAGCCCCGAAGATCCCGGCGGATTCTGCGCACCTCGCCGAGCGTATTGCTGAAGAGCAGCGAGCCTACCTGCACGCTTTTGACACTCTCATGGCTGAGTTTTTTACCCGCCAGCGCGAGCTACTCGAGGGCATTTCTTCTGAGACTCTACCCCTGCTGGAGGCTATTGAATCCCTCTCCACCGGCGGCAAGCGCCTGCGTGCCCTGCTGAGCTACTGGGGTTGGCGAGGTGCGGGCGGCGCACCCGTAACCGAGAACCGCGCATCCTGGTCTATTGTGAAGGCCGGCATGGCGGTGGAGCTGTTCCAGACCTCCGCACTGATTCACGACGACATTATCGACCGCTCCGATACCCGCCGCGGCGCTCCCTCCGTGCACAAGCGTTTCGAGGCGGCGCACGAGCAGAATGGTTGGCGCGGTGATGCTTTCAACTACGGTCTGACCGGCGGTATTCTTGCCGGCGATCTGACCCTGGCGTGGTCTGCCGAGGTTTTCGCGTCCCTGGGTGAGGGAGCGATTTATGGCGCCCCTGCACGCACTATTTTTGACCGGATGCGCACCGAAGTTCTGGCGGGTCAGTACCTGGACGTCTACTCCGAGGTTCTCGAAACCGAGGACGCTCAGGCGGCTCTGCAGCGTGCCCTGAACGTGATTCGTTTCAAGTCCGCCAAGTACTCGTGCGAGCACCCCTTCACGATTGGTGGTGCTCTGGCTCTGCAGGCTGCCGCGCTGGAGAGCGGTGCATGTGCCGTGAGCGAGCAGCACCCGGTACTTGCCGGTTACCGTGCGTTCGGCCTGCCGCTGGGTGAGGGCTTCCAGCTGCGTGATGACGAGCTGGGCGTCTTCGGCCAGCCCGAGGTGACCGGTAAGCCCGCTGGCGATGACCTGCGTGAGGGTAAGCGTACCGTGCTGGTGGCGCTCACCTCCGCCGTCCTCGACGAGAAGGACGCGGCGCTTCTGCACAATAGCTTAGGCAACCCCGAGCTGAGTGATGAGCAGGTGGAGCGCATCCGCGAGCTGATGGTTTCTTCGGGCGCTTTCGCCAAGCATGAGCAGCTGATTGAACAGAAGTCTCAGGCTGTGTTTGAGGCGCTGGAGGCGATGAACCTGGACGAGCTGGCGCATGCGGCACTGACCGATATTGTGGGTCGTGCTCTGCGCCGCAAGGCATAGATGCGCTGCGTCGCAAGGCGTAGAGGTCCAACACAGGTATAAACGTTAAATAGGTTGAGGCGGCATACCGAAGTATGCCGCCTCAACGTATTTAGCTATAGTTCTGAGCCGCTATTACCGAGCCAGATTACCAAGCCAGTGCCTGCGCACGGCGACGGATCTCAGTCTTACGACCGTCAATCAGTGCGTCGATGGGACGGCCGGGCAGGGACTCGTCGCTGGTGTACAGCCACACGATAGCTTCTTCATCGCTGAAGCCGGAATCCTTCAGGACAGCGAGGGTGCCCTTGAGGGATTCGAGTACTCGCGAACCGTTCATGAACAGTGCGGGTACCTTACGCACGTTGGTTTCCGGGTCGCGCAGAGCGATGAGCGTACCGTCAGAAATCAGGTTGTGAACGCGGGTCACCTTCAGGTCGAGTGCCTGCGCAATTTCGGGGATAGTTACCCAATCGCCGACGAGGGCGAAGGTCTGAGCAATATTTTCGTTAGTCACCTTTTAAGAGTGCCAGAGCTGGCACGTATTTACCACTTTTGACCCGCCGCAGGTTCGCTGCCCCTCCCGGATTCTTTCGTTCTTGTGCCCTGCCCGTTGTTCTTGCGTTGGAGTCGGGTCCACCGGCACTTTGTAAGAATTCGCTGAGTGTTCACCTGCCCGGCGCCCTTTGGCATCGCTTCTGCCCAGGTGGGCGGGCTAAAATGTTGAGACGTATGAATACTCCCAGCCCACGCCGGATTTCTCCTGTGAACCCTCGTTCTTCTGCAAATACTCCTGTTCCTCCCGCCACCCGTCCCGCTGCCCCGGATACCGCTATTGGTTCTTCGCAGTGGCTCAGTGGCGCCATTATTGAGGGTCACTACCAGGTGGGTTCGCTTATTGGCCGCGGCGGCATGAGCGAGGTGTATTATGCGCTGGACCTGTGGTCGAATAACCCGGTTGCGCTCAAGGTTCTCTCCCCCGCTCTGGCTGAGGATGCAGCGAACCGTCAGAAGTTCCACCGTGAGGAGCGCTCGATGCGCCAGGTAGGTGGCGGCGGGCATACGGTGGGTGTGATTTCATCGGGTACCGAATATTTTTCGGGTCAGATGGTCATGTATATCGTGCTCGAGTACGTGCACGGTTGTACGCTGAGCCAGCTGCTACGTGTGCGTAATGCCCTCTCGCTGGGTGAGGCTCTGGATATCCTCATTCCGGTCGTGGAGGCGCTCTCGGAGGTTCATGCGAACCGCTACCTGCACGGCGATATTAAGCCGGGCAATATTCTTCTCGACGCTAACGGCCAGGTGAAGCTCACAGACTTCGGTCTCTCCCGCCGTGACGATCAGGTGGATGCGGGCGCCCCCATGGGCACCCCCGCCTACGTAGCGCCGGAGGTTCTTGATCCGAAGGTGAAGGTCGGAGCTCAAGCTGATATTTTTGCACTCGGCGTGATGATGTACCGCATGCTTTCAGGTCGTCTGCCCTTTGTGGGTCTGGAGAATGACCAGCAGGTGCTCTACCACAACGCCAATATTGAGATGCCCGCGCTGACCGATGTCGCGCCGGGTGCGGACCGCGACATTGCGGGGCTGATTTCGTGGTGTACCCGCAAGCAGCCGCACGCACGCCCGGAGGATGCGACCGAGCTGTTCACGGCTCTGCTGGAGATTTCTGAGTCGTTGGGTGAGTCTGAGCGTGCTTGGCGCGCCCCCTCGTGCCCGGAACCGGAGCTTCCCCTTTGGGAGGCCGTCGCCGATATTGCGGAGCGTAGCGGCGCCGCGCAGATGGTGCGTAACACCCCGATTAGCGCGTTTAGCGATGCCCGCGATCTGCTCGCCTACGATGTGTACTCCCCCGACAGCCTCGTGTACGATGCCTCGGCAGCGAGTCAGGGCGTGCACCTTGCCGACGTGGATGCTGAGGACTCCGTGCTCAACCGCCAGGGCATTCCGCCTCTGGTGAGTTCTGCCTCCGATAATGACGATTCTGACACTGATCAGGAGAAGGAAGGCTCAAAGGGCAAATCCGGCAAGCATGGTCTGGGTTCGTTCATGGGCCGCCGTACCGCCGCGGCGAAGGGCCCGCTGACTCAGTCCGTTGGCATTGGCCCGCAGACGGAGCAAGAGTTCATCTCAGCTAACGGCGAGTACGCCCCAATCCATGCGGAGCGTTCGTTGAGCCCCTCCGGCACACGTCGTTCGAAGTCTAAGGGACCGGCGAGCGCGTCGGAGGCTTCACCGGCAGAGGAGACCGCTTCTTCTCAGGAATCCGAGCAGTCTTCGCAGAAGGATCCTCGCCTGCCCGCCAAGCAGTTTAGGACCCCGCCCTCGGGTATGGCGGTGGGCGGTTGGGCTCTGGCGCTGATTCTGCTGGGCATGGGTTCGAGCTTCACCGGCTGGTGGCTTGCAACCTCGCTCGTGCAGTCGCAGTGGTGGCGCAATATTGAAGCGTTCCTGACCTTCTAGTAGCACGCCTTACCGAACGCCCCGTCCTCGCCTGTACCGCGCGCAGGTTAAACGATAATGCCCGGGTCTTCGCTCATAGGGAGTGAAGACCCGGGCATTTGTTTTTGCTATTCCCCGCCGACTAGTACCCACTGGCTAGTACCCGCTGACTAGTACGGCGAGGCGTATGAACGTTTTATGCGCGGTTCTTGAGGTACTCGGAGACCAGGAACGCGATTTCCAGGGACTGCGAGTG
>ERZ773212.174-NODE-174-length-34589-cov-10.997104_pt1 | contig 34589 bp, 22 predicted proteins | sample MGYA00581005_ERZ773212 | MGnify/ENA primary metagenome ERZ773212 (study PRJEB29015, sample SAMEA2738154) | human oral metagenome | biome: human oral; feature: human-associated habitat; material: saliva | place: China | collected 2196 ... | reverse complement strand
TCTTCGTCGTGGACACCAAGACCTTCAAGGTTGAGAAGACCATCCAGACTCAGGGTGAGGACTCCACCGTTGAGGTTCGCCCCTCCGACGTTGCTGTGGACCACTCGCTGAATGAGATTTACGTTTCTTCTCAGGGCGTGAAGGGCGTCAACTCCGGTATCTCCGTGTACGACCTGAACACCGGCGAGTTCAAGAAGTTCGTCAAGTTCGGCACCCAGGCGCTCGCCCTGGAGCACGATGAGGACCGCGACCTGGTGTACGTGACCGACTTCGGCACCGGCAAGGTGGCTGTCTTCGACGGCCGCGCTGACGAGGTCATCGGCGAGGTCGAGATGAACGGCGCAGCCGCGAACGACGTGACCCTGCTCAAGGACGGCTCCGTGCTGGTCCTCGACAAGAAGGACCGCGACGAGAAGGTCACCCTGCCCTACGTGCTCAACGGCACCACCGGCGAGATCACCACCGCCAGCAAGTACACCACCCTGCCCGGCAAGGACCGCCAGGGTAACGACGTGCCCGCATCGGTTCAGCAGCTGAAGGCTAACTCGATTCTGAAGTTCAAGGTTGGTCTGAAGGACACCGACGCGAGCGCAGCTCCGGTGGGTATCACCCCGACTTCGCTGCAGTTCGCTGGTTACCCGACGGTGACCGGTGTGAAGGCTGAGGAATCGAAGCCTGCTGACCCGAAGCCTGCAGATCCGAAGCCTGCAGATCCGAAGCCTGCTGACCCGAAGCCTGCAGATCCGAAGGTAGAGGACAAGAAGGCTGAAGATAAGAAGCCTGAGGACGTTAAGTCTGAGGATAAGAAGTCTGACGCTAAGACCGGTGCCCAGGACTCCAAGTCCGCTCCGGATGCTGTGAAGGCTGATAAGTCCGGTTCGGCTGTGAAGAACGGTGGTTCCTCCGCAGGTGGCTCCGATAATTTGGGCGGTGGCTCCTCGGTAGCTAAGAGCGACGCAGGTTCCTCGCAGGCTGGTTCTTCGCGTAGCGCTCTGGCGAACACCGGTGCTGACGCTGTGATGCCGCTGGTTGCTTTCGCTTCTGTGGCTCTGATTGCGGGTGCTGCTCTGGTGATGCGCCGCCGCAAGGCATAAAGCGTAGCGTTTAGATCTCGGGCTTAAATGCTCGATATAACGCGTGAAAGGCGGGTATTTTCTCTTTCGGATTCTTCGAATCTGGGGAGGGGTACCCGCCTTTTGTGTGCCCGCTTGGGCTAATGCTGGGTATGTGGTTTTAAAGCATATTTATATATGTGCACTTGTCTGTAAAAATATAGGTTTTGAATGTCGAAAAAATGTGTGGCCCGTGGTGAATCTCGCTGGCGCGCCTCACCTAAACATTTACATTAATGTGTAAATATAAAAGCATCACAACACCCCTCGTGACCTGGGTTTTTGCCCGCAAGCGCAAGGAAAAACCTGGGAAACGCCTCAACCTTCACGTGATACTGAAGGCGAATTAGGGGATCACTCATAAAAACACAAAACACGCCCACGTCGCTGCTTGTATTTTCCTGGGAAAACATTGAGGATTAGAAGGTAGGTAAATTTATGCGTTACCTGCATTTCTGCTTTTCGTGCCGTCGAATATGTCACCGCATATTCACGGGTGTCTCGTTAGCATTCGCATGCGGCATGTGAGCACTTCCGTTACACATTTGAAGGACACACATTGAACCTCACTCCCTCCTCGGGCAAAGCACTGAAGGGGCTCGCCGTCGGCTCCCTCGCGCTCGCAATCTCCGGCGCAGCCATGATTCCTGCCTCCTTCGCAGCACCTAACACCGCAAACCAGACCGCGGCCCCCAGCGCATCGGCTCCTTCCACCGCATCGCTGAGCCGCGTTGTCGACACCTCCGCGTCCGTCGCGCAGATTACCCAGGGTCTGCCCGGCCAGTACCAGGTTGCCTACTCCAAGGCGACTAACAAGATTTGGATGGTCGGCGTGGGTGCACGCGGCGACCTCGCCTCCACCATTGCTCGTGTCAACGCAGACACTCTTCAGATTGAAGAAGTAGCAGCGCTTCCCTTCGAGCTGGATAAGAACGGCGAATTTGGCTACATTTCCGCGTACGGCATCACTGTTGATGACGTGTCCGGCACCGTGTGGGTTACTAACACCACCGACAACTCCCTGTCCGTGTTCGATCAGAACACCATGGAGCAGATTTGGACTAACCACGGTATCGCTGAGAACGACCCGAACTGGATTGAGCACCCCCGCTCCGTGCTGGTGGATCACAACTCCGGCAAGGTGTTCGTGACCGGCCGCTACTATGTGTCCGCGATCGACATGAAGACCTTCGAGGTTACCAAGCTGCAGCTGGAGGGCGCCCCCAACGGAGGTACCCGCTACGTCGGCATGAACATGACCATTGACGGCGACAAGCTGTACGTGCCCGAGCGTACCGGCGGCAAGGTCTTCGTCATCAACACTAAGACCTTCAAGACCGAGCAGGTTATCCAGACTCGCGGCGAGAACTCCTCCGTTGAGGTTCGTCCCTCTGACGTCACTATTGACCACTCCGAGAACGAAATGTACGTCTCCTCCCAGGGTGTGGACGGTGTGAACTCCGGTATCTCCGTCTACGACCTGACCACTGGTGCGTTCAAGAAGTTCGTTAAGTTCGGTACCCAGGCGCTGTCTATGGAGAACGACGAGAACCGCGACCTGGTGTACGTGACCGATTTCGGTACCGGCAAGATCGCCATCTTCGACGCTAAGACTGACCGCGTGATCGGTGAGGTTGAGATGAACGGCGGTAAGGCTAACGACCTGACCGTCACCGAGGATGGCTCCGTCATCGCTGTGGACAAGCAGGACATCGCTAACACCACCGCGGCAGTGCCCTACGTGCTGAACTCGAAGACCGGTGACGGCTCTATGACCGACACCTACACCTCCAAGGCGACCGTGGATCGTAACGGCAAGGCTGTTCCTTCCTCGCAGCAGAAGCTGGTTCCGAACTCCATCGTGAAGTTCTACGCCGAGGTTTCCGAGGGTGAGTTCACCTCCACCGCGACTATTAACCCCGCTAAGGTTCCCTTCCAGGGCTACCCGAAGCAGGCTACCGCAGTGCTGATTGACCCCACCCTGAACTTCGCTGAGGGCACCGTCGACATTACCCGCCCCTACACCTTCCATGTGTCCGGCTACGACTTTGAGAAGCCCCCGGCAGAAGGTATTCGCCTGTTCCTCGTCAAGGAAGGCGAATGGTCGATGGGTTTCGACAAGCTGACCGATAGCGAACTGGCAAGCATCCAGAAGGTGTCCACCATTGTTCCGGCGAGCGCGTTTGTTTACAACGCACGCACCGGCAAGTACTCCTTCGACGCAACCCTGCGTGTTCCCGCGAACACCATGCAGTACAGCCAGGGCTACATGCTCGGTACCGTCACCGCTGGTTCTGACGTGGCTACCAACCGCAATTACGATTCGGCTGTTTCGCTGATTGTTAACGACGCGAAGGATGCAGGCAACGCAGATAATCGCGATGAGGTTGACGAGCCGGCATTCCCGACCAACGCCTCGGCGTCGCCTTCCGCATCTGCTGCAGTAGCAGAGAAGCCTGCGGCTGATCAGTCTAAGGGTGAGCAGCCGAAGGCTGAGGAAGCTAACGACCGGCTGGGAACCACCGCGAAGACCGCGCCGCTGAAGAACTCTTCTTCGGTGAAGTCGGAGTCCCAGCCTAAGGGGTCTAGCTCCGATGCTCAGGTGAGTGCTTCGGCTACCAAGTCTGCGCCTCAGAGCAAGGGCTCACTGGCTAAGACTGGTGCTCAGAACGTTCTGAGCCTGGCAGCTGTCGGTGCGTTCGCGCTGATTGCTGGTGCCGCTGTGATGGTGCTTCGCCGCCGTAAGGCATAGTTTCTTGCTCTAGTTTGAGCGGATGCGCCCCGTACACTGTGCGGGGCGCATTTTTGTGCCTTGGTGCCATTTGTGCCTGAAAGGAGGCGGGCACGGGTGCGGAGGTGGGCGCGGCGGAGATTCTGGATGTCTGTCGGGGGAGTGCCTGGCATAGCTGGAAAAGAGCCTATGCTGAGCGCCTTGCACTCAGTGTAAAATATGTGACTCATTTCACCACTTTTCGATTTGGTTGTTTCTGGGAACCTCTGTATAGTTATATGTGTTGCCAGGGAGACCTGGTAAAAGAGATGTAAATCTCACGGCCCCATCGTATAGCGGCCTAGTACTCCGCCCTCTCACGGCGGCAACACCGGTTCAAATCCGGTTGGGGTCACACTAGGAAATAAACCCTCAGTCTTCTGACTGAGGGTTTATTTGTTTATCGGGCAAAACTGAGTCCAGATTCTACGGTGCCACCGTGAGCCTCTCAAAGAACAAAAGCGAAAAGCCACATGTGTTTCGAAAAGCAACCATAATGGTGGCTTCTCGAAACACATGTGGCTTCTCAGCGGTATAAAGGGGGGGATTTACTGTGCCGACGCCTCAGCAGAAGCAGTCGTAGCCTCCGCCGAACCTGCAGCAGAACCCTCAGCCGAAGCGCTCGGGCTCAGCGACGGAACCGGCGAAGCAGACGCAGTACCCGGAGCACGACGCACCATACGCCAAGTGCCGTCCTGGTAGTGAGCCACAATCTGACCAGCCACCGGCTTGCCCGGGTACTTGAACACCTCGGTCAGCGGCTGCACACGATCGTTGGTCTTGCTGTACACGCCAGCACCCTCAGCACCATCAATCACCATCTCGGTTGCCCAAGTGTAGTAGCCGGTGCGGGTGTCCTTGGTCGGGCGGTCAGCGGTCAGCGACAGAACCATCGGACGCTCCGAACCAATAACCCAGCCGCTCTCCGAAGCGTACATGCTCTGGAAGAACTCAGCCACGGTCGAGTAGTCGCCGGTGTGGTCAATGTTCGTGAAGCGGGTACCGTCACCGGTCAGCAGCAGGTAGTTCAGGGTAGCCTGCCAGTACGCAATGAACGCGTGCAGACCCTCAACACTGTTATCACGCAGCTTCGCGGGCTCCACGGGGATCGCAACGTTCACTGCCTTGTGCTCCTTGGTGCCGGGCTCAAAAGTGCCGGTGGAGGAGTAGTCGGCAAGAACGACCTCACCCTTCATGCTGGGGCCAGGCTCAATGGTGGTGGTTGCCTCCGCGGTGGGGGAGACGGATGCGGTTGCGCTCGCGGTCGAAGACTCGGTAGCGGATGCGCTCGCGGTCGCCGAAGACTCGGAGGACTTCGAGGAACATGCGGCAAGAAGCGCGGCGGTGCCCAGACCCAGTGCGGTCAGGGCAGTGCGGCGGGTATACATGGTAGACATGGGGCTCTTTCTGAGGTGAATAAAGTATGTGCCGGTATTGAACTAATTCCAGAATATCGCAGGGGAGCGGCCAGCCCAATGTTGTGTGCGCCTCCATGACCCTAAAAGCGGCGGGAGATGACGAAAAACACGGGCTCTCGCTAAGGCAGTAATATTGTTGCTTCTACGCCGGAGAAGAACTGCTTGCTGTAGGCTGGGGTGAATTCGTTGCGTTGCTTCCTCCTGCAGGACCGACTGTCCATGCACCATTTTGGTGTACCAACTCAAAAATGATTTTGCTGGGACCGTCTGGGTTATTTGTGTAGGCTAGCGAAATCTCCAAGCCCTGTGCCGTGGTGTGGACTACGGCCCTACTGTGCATGTAGGTCGTAGCTTTCCAATGGTAGCGGTCTTCGTCAATTTTTCGAGGAGATTCCTCGGTCAACTGGTATAGACAAGGTGTTTCGGTGCCGTATAGCCAGCCGCTGCCGTCTGAATACATTTTCACGTACGCCTTCTTCATCTTTTCCCAGTATTGGTCTACGGTTGCGTCTACAGACTTTAAAGGCTCAATATCCCCAGAAATCATGAGATAGTTCTGAGAAGCCATCCAATATCCCAATGCTGCATACATGCCGCCCTTTGTCTTGTTGCTCATGTTTGCAGGGCGTACGGGTTTGCGCGGATTCTCGGCTTTCTTCTCGTGGGTTGCCGGAATGTAAGTTCCTTGCGACTCGTAGTTGTTGAACTTCAGCTCGCCCTTATAGATACGCTGAGCGTCGAGCACACTCGGGTCGCTGAGCGGGCGAATATCACTGGCGCAGGCGGTCAAGGAGGCGAGCGCGGCGGTGGCGGCGATGCCAAAGGCGGCGCGTCGGGTCACGAAGGTGGACATAAGGTACCCTTCAATAGATTATCGGTGTATCTATTTCAGGGTACCTTAGTGTATTTGGGTATGTTTATGATTTTTTCGTTGTCAAACCTTGGAAAATGCTACAAAAGATACGTTAGCTAACGAAAAGCACCGTTTACTAGGGGGAAAAGCCATTATCTTCCTATACAGCCGTTTCCCGCGTCTGTATCTTCCTATACCGCCGCATCCTAAACGCTGAGGCCAGAATCGCTTCCACCCGAGGAACCGGGAGAAGTCGTCGAGGAACTCTTCGTCTCAACGGTGACCATCCACGCATCGTTTCGGTATTTCAACACAAAAGTGACCTCATCGTCGCTGGAGTCACCGCTCGTCTCAGCCAGACGAATGTCCCTGTCCTCGGGCACGTAATGGAGAACAGCATCCTTATGGCTACGGGCAACACCCTTCCAGCGGCACTGCTCATCGTCAACCTTCTGCGGGGTCTCTTCGGTCAGGTCAGCCACGAGCGGCGTCTCGGTGCCGTACATCCACCCCTCATTCTTTGCGTACAACTCTACGTATGCCTTCATCTTCTGCACGTAGATGCCGTCCAGGTCCACGTCCTTGAACGGGGTAGCGTCGCCAGTAACCGTCAGGTAGTTCAGGGCTGCGACCCAGTAGCCCAGCGCCGCATACATGCCCGAGGTCGTCTTTGACTTTATGTTCACGGGAGGAACGGGCATAGGCGGGTTCTCCGCCTTCTTCGTGCTGCTTGCGGGGTGGTACGTTCCGGTGGACTTGTAGCTATTGAACTTCAACTCGCCCTTGTAGGGACGCATCGAGTCAACCACGCTCGGGTCCTCCAGTGGGCGAATATCGCTGGCGCAGGCGGTCAGGGAGGCGAGCGCAGCAGTAGCGGCAACACCCAGGGCAGTGCGTCGGGTAACGAAGGTATGCATGGGAACCCCTCAATAGTTTGTTCTGTGCTCTTAAGCGTACCCGAGCAGGTTTGTTGACACGTTCAAAGCCGGCACATGCTCATCTGGGAGAATAGTTCAACACGACCGTACGCAGGCCATGCAAACAAAAAGGGGAAGCTCCCGCACGCAGCCTCAACTGCATTCGAGAGCTTCCCTCATCACTATAAATGACTAGGAACGCGGGTTAGGCACTAGCGCTACTCGCCTCTGAAGAGGGGGAATCAGCTTCTTCATCACTGAGTAAGAACCAGACGCCATCCTTATAGTCAAACGGAAAATTGGTTGCCTCGCTCTTGGTCGATCCATCAACCAGAGGAACAGGGTCATGACCCTCAACGCGAGCCTTTGCATTGGGATCATAGATAATGCGTCCGAGCCAATCGTAACGGTTGGGACCGCCCTCAACTTTTTTGGGAGCATCAGTCAGCAGCTGAATGGTAACCGGCGCATCCGTGTCATACACCCAGCCCTTACCGGAAGAGTAGATAAGAACAGCATTGGCGTGATCGTTCGCATAGCGGCCTTCAGGGTCAGCCTTCTTGAGCGGCTCGAAATCGCCGGTCATGAACATGTAGTTGAAGCTTGCCACCCAGTAGCAGAGGAACTGGTACATGCCATCAACGGTCGCCTCGTTCATCTTCTCCGGAACAACAGGCTTCGGCACGTTCTGCGCTTTCTTCTCAGCCGTGGCAGGAACGTACTCGCCGTTCTTCTCGTACTTGTCGAGCTTTACGGTACCCTTGTACGACTTCTTAGCGGAAGACGACGCAGATGCTGAGGCGGATGCGCTCGCAGACTCAGAAGCGCTGGCACTCGCCGAAGCCTCACCGGAAGGGGAAGAAGAGCTATCAGCCAGCGGACGGATATCGCTAGCGCAGGCGGTCAGCGCTGCAGCCGCGCCGGCACCGGTAGCGGCAGCTAGCGCGGCGCGTCGAGAAAGAAAAGTTGCCATCAGAAATCCTTAAGTAATGTGTGGGGTTATGAGACTAAGTCCTAGAGCCTATGTGCGAGGTAAATCCCCGCCCATAAGACGAACTGAACAAAGATGCTCTAGGCGTTCTTGGAGCTAGCCTCATCGGATGATTTAGCACTCGGGCTTGCAGTGCTTTGCCCGCGTACCTTGGTGGGGTAAGTAAACCACTTGCCGTCCTGATACGACAATTTCAGGTTAGAAAGCTCAGGCTCCATGGAAGTGTTCTGGTACATAGGCCTGTTGCCCTTACCCTCAACATGCATCATCGCATTAGGGTCCTTGGACAGCGTGATACGCCAGTAATAGAGAGGTTCGCTGCCTTCCACCTTCTCAGGTTGCGGGGTCATCATCTCAGCCTGAAGCGCATGCTCCGAACCGTAAAACCACCCCTCATTGGACTCATAAAAAGTCACGTAATCATGGAAAGATTTCACATCCCTGCCGGAGGGGTCAGCCTGCTTCAACGGCTCATCGTCACCGGTGAGCACCAGATAGTTGACGCTGGCAAGCCAAAAACTAAAGGCAGAGTAGGCACCATCAATGCTGTTCTCATGCATATTCGCCGGAGGGAGGGGCTTGGGCACGTTCTGCGCCTTGTGCGTCTCATCCGCGGGAACGTACTCGCCCTTCTTCTCGTAGTTGTCGAACTTCACCGGCCCCAGATAAGACTTCTCAGAAGAACCACCCGCAGAAGCGGAGGCTCTAGTAGAAGCGCTAGCAGAGGCGCTAGAACTTGCTGAAGAGGAAGCCTCCCCAGAAGCAGACGGGGAGCTATCCGCCAGCGGACGGATATCACTGGAGCAGGCACTCAGCATCGTAATAGCGCCTGCACCGGCAGCTAGCAGGGCTGCACGTCGAGAAAGGAAAGTCGTCATCAGAAATCCTTAAGTAGTGCGTATCAGAAGATGAGGAAATTTAGCTGTTGTTATCCAGAAGCATGCGCCACATGCCTTCCTTGTACTCCATGATGAACTTCGTCGTGCGAGGAATCGTCTTTTCCTCCTCAACGATAGTCGCATCAGGCTCACCCTCAATGTGGTACTTAGCGGCAGCGTCATACGCGACGGTCACAAGCCACTCGTAACGGTCCGGCTTATTAGCAACCGGCTGAAGCTCATTCTCCGCAATCTCAATCTTGTACGGCTGATCCGAACCGTAAATCCAACCCAGACCCGACTCATAGAGCTTAATCATGGTCCTAGAGTTGCTCATAAAAGCCTTCGCCGGATCCGCCTTCATGAGCGGCTCAACATCGCCGGTCAGAATCAGGTAATTCTGGGAAGCAAGCCAATAACCCATCAGCGCGTAGGCGCCCTCGGGGCTGTTTTCCTTCATCTTCTCCGGGATCAGAGGCTTCGGCACGTTCTGCGCCGGCGCATTCGCAGTCGCAGGGATGTAGGTGCCGTTCCGCTCGTAGTTATTGAACTTAATCGGACCAACATACGAGCCGGGAGTGTGATCATCAGTAGGAGAAGGCGACGCCGAAGCGCTCGCAGAAGAGGACGCCGCACCAGAAGCCGCGCCAGAAGCAGCATCAGAAGCTGAACCAGAGGAACCGCCGGAACCCTGCGACAGCGGGCGAATATCGCTAGCGCACGCAGTCAGCGCCGTAAGGATGCCGGTCGCACCCACGCCCAGGAGAGCACGTCGAGTGAAGAAGGTAGTCATCGGAAGCCCTTCGTTGGAGCCAATACAGAACAAACAACGACGCCGCGCACCAGAGCAGGCGTAGACGCCCTGTAAAGACCTATCAGTACGTCAATGTATACACCTTTAAGGTTACCCGAGAGCCACCACATAGCCCCGCGACCACCTCAATTGTTCAGAAAATTAAGACCCCACACCCAGCGTTTTACCAGGTGCGGGGTCTTATCACATAAGAAATCACTACGAGAGCGAGCCCTCAGCAAGGCGGCAACTAGGCGGTAGCTAAGCGGCGCTCGACAGCTCCCACTTGCCGTCCTTGTACTCCAGGCGGAACCTCGCCACTCTCTTCTTCGACTCATCAGCGCTCGTTGCCTTCTCAGGCTGATTCCTATAATGCCGCATCATCTTCGGGTCCATGTAGGAATAGCCCTCCCAAATAAAGCGGGTATTGTCGCTACCCGGCACCTCACGAGGAGCATCCGTCAGCAGCTCAACAATATACGGAGTTTCCGTACCGTACACCCAACCAGCACCCGACGCATACAGCTTAATCGTGCTCTGATACTTCTCCCAACCGTAGCCGTTGTAGTAGATATGTTCAATCGGGGCCGGGTTACCCGTCATCATCAAATAGTTCAAGCTAGCAAGCCAGAAACTCAAGAAAGCATACGCACCATCAACGCTGTGCTCCTTCATATTCGCCGGAGGAACAGGCTTCGGCATATTCTCAGCCGGATTCGTAGCGCTCGCCGGAACGTACTCGCCGGTCTTCTCGTAGCTATCGAACTTCATCGGACCCTTATAGGACTTACCCGAAGCCGCAGAGGCACTCGCAGACGCAGAAGGAGAAGCCGAAGCGCTCGCAGATGCCGATGCGGAAGCAGTCTCGGAGGCGGTCGCCGCCTCCGACGGAGAAGCCGAGCCGGTGCCGCCAGCCAACGGGCGAATATCACTAGCGCACGCAGTCAATGCAGAAAGCGCACCCGCAACAGCAACACCCAGGGCAGTACGTCGAGTGAAGAAGGTAGTCATCGGAAGTCCTTCGTCGGATCCATCACCCACAAAGCCGTCAGCACGAGGCTCACAACCTGCAGGTAAAGACCACATGTAGTACGTCAATGTATATACGTTAAGCGTACCCGAGGCACTCTCAGACGACCCCCGAACAGCTACAGGGTTTCCCTGGGTGTTCCCTGGGTTTCTGTAGGGGGCCGGCTGAGTTCCGGTAGCGTTTCGGCAAAAAGAAACCCCGCCCACGGTGCATTACCGCAGGCGGGGGAGAAGCCTATTCACGCTGTCAAAGACAACGGCCTAGACAGACGAAGAGCTACCAGAAGAAGCAGATGCAGAAGAGCTCTCCTTGCCGGTCAGCATAAACCACTTACCGTCCTTGTACTCCACAATAGCCTTCATCAGCTTGCCGTTCGGGCTCTCCGCCGTCTTAAAAGGCTGATCCGACTTACCCTCAAGGTGAATCTTCGCATCAGGGCTGTAGTTCATATAAGCCGGCCAGTAGTACAGGGCACTGCTACCGGAAGGCTTCTGTGGTGCACTACTAATCAGCTCAATAGTAATCGGGGTATCCGAACCGTACAGCCAGCCAAGATCGTCCCCATACATCACCGCGTAATCCTGCAGCATGTCAACGTAAATATCCGCAGGGTCCGCCTTCTTCATCGGCTCAGTGTCACCGGTCAGCACTGCATAGTTGAAGCTCGCCAGCCAGTAACCAATGAACGCGTACATGCCGTCAACGTTCTGATCGTTCATGTTCGCCGGAACGAGAGGCTTGGGCACGTTCTGTGCCTTCTGAGCGGCGGTCGCCGGAACGTACTCGCCCTTCTTCTCGAAGTTATCAAACTTTACGAAGCCCTTATAGGACTTGCTGGAAGAAGCAGAAGCCGAAGCGCTTGCCGAGGCACTAGCTGAAGCACTAGCGGATGCACTTGCGGAAGCGGAGCTTGACGCTGAGCCATCAGCCAGCGGGCGGATACTACCAGCACACGCAGTCAACGCAGCAAGTGCACCGGCACCGGTCGCACCCAGCGCCACGCGGCGGCTCACGCGGGTAGATATGAGGGAAGGGCTCGTCATTATCAGCCTTTCAAAAGAAGTCAACAAAGGAAAGAGAGTGAGTTGACACCCTTATCATACCCTAAACGCGCAAATAGATATCAAATATCGCTACTTGTATCCTTTTGCAGAGAAAAGATCAAAAAGCTGCAATTAGTGCACTAGGAAGCCGAAGGGCTCGCAGAATCCGAGCTCTTATCAGCATCCTTATCCTTCTGAGTGCTCATAAACCAAGCACCCTCCTTATACTCCACAACAATCCGCATCGCCTGGCCCTGAGAATCCTCAGCCCCCACAAGGGACTTATCGCGGTTATCGCCCTCCGTCAGATGCCTCTTCGCATTCTGATCAACCAGGGAGCGAGCACGCCAGAAATAACGAATACGGTCGCCCTCAATCTGCGTGGGAGTATCCGTCAACAGGTACACAGACATCGGCTCACTCGTATCGTAAATCCAGCCGCGCCCCGTCTCATAGAGCTTAACCATCGGCTCAAGCTCCTTATAATAATCGCTGCTCGGGTCCGTCTTCTTCAACGGCTCAATATCACCCGTCAACGCCAAATAATTAAAACTAGAAATCCAATAACCAATCAGCGCATAAATACCGTCAATACTCAGCTCCTGCACCTTCTCCGGCATGATCGGTTTGGGTACATTCTGCGCCTTCTTCTCAGCCGTGGCAGGCACATACTCGCCGTTCTTCTCAAAGTTATCGAACGTGACCTTACCCTGATACGACTTATTCGCAGACGGCAACGCCGGCGAAGCAGAGGGGCTCGCCGGAGCACTCGCCGAGCCAGACTCAGCAACATCAGCCGGCGGATGCACCGTACGCGCACACGCACCCAACACGGCGGCAAGACCAACACCGCCCACACCCAACACGGCGCGGCGGCTCAAAGCGATGGACTTAGAAGAAGAGCTAGTCATCAGCAGTCTTTCGAAGAGGTCAACAGATGAGGAGGAGTGAGTCGACACCCCCATCATACCGGGCGCACCTTATAGCAACCCTAAAGCACATGTGAATAGCAAATAGCTTGGGAGAACTGGGCACGCATGAAGAAACCCCGCGGTCGTTATTCCGAATATTTTCGAAGAAAGAACAACAGCCGCGGGGCAAAACAACTGGAGGGGCGTGCAACCTAGCGGAGCAGATGCGCAAAATTACGGCGCGCCTTCGCCACCTTCGGGCTCACCACAAACGCACAATAGCCCTGCGCCGGGTTCAACGCGTAATAGTTCTGGTGATATTCCTCAGCCTCATAGAACACGCCCAGGGGCTTAATCTCCGTAACGATGGGGGAGGGGTACAGCTGCTGAGCACGCGCCACCGCACGCTCAAACGCCTCACGCTGCTGCTCATCCGCGTAGAAAAGAACCGAACGGTACTGCGAACCGGTATCCGCGCCCTGACGATCCCAGCTGGTCGGGTCGTGGCTCGTAAAGAAAATATCCAACACCGTATCCAGGTCAATCACCTGCGGGTCAAAGCTGAGCTTCAGCGCCTCCTGATGGCCGGTCGCACCCGAGCACACCGAACGATAATCAGGGTCGGGAGTCTCGCCACCCGTGTAGCCGCAGACGCTCGCCTCAACCCCGCGGAACTGGCGGTATACCGCATCCAGGCACCAGAAGCAGCCGCCGGCAAGAACAACATCAGTCATGATTCCTCCTCGAACTATAAATCCACACTACCTGAAGAACACCGTAGGGCTGCATAATATTCCCGAGTTACCGCCGCGCCACCTGCCACAATAGAGGTATGACTGAAAAACTTGAAACCCCCACCCTCGCAGAAGTCGTTGACGCCTTCCACACGCTCTTCCCGCCGCAGCTTGCCGCCGGTTGGGATGCCTCCGGCCTCGTCGCCGGTCGCGCCGCCGCTAAAGTGAGCACCGTCCTTTTCGCAGTGGATGCCCTCACCGCCACCGCTGAAGAAGCCGTAGTCGAAGGCGCACAGCTACTCATCACCCACCACCCGTTGCTGCTCCGCGGCGCAAAGTTCATCCCCGACAGTGACTACAAGGGCAACGTGCTACACACCCTCATCGAAGGCGGATGCGGTCTGCTCGGCGCGCACACCAACGCAGATGCCGCCGTCGAAGGCGTAAACGAAGCACTCTGTGACGCTATCGGCCTGATCGATCGCGAACCGCTCACCGAAGCGCAAACCCAGGTACTCGACGGGCAGGAACACGCGGTAGGCACCGGCCGCATCGGCACCCTACCTGAAGAAATCACCCTCAAGGAACTCGCGGAACGCCTCGCAGCGGCACTGCCCGCAACCGCCGGTGGCCTGCGCATTGCGGGACGCGCCGACCAGCTGATCCGCCGCGTCGCCCTCTGCGGTGGTGCCGGTGATTCCCTCTTCGACGCGGTGCGCGCCACTGACGCGCAGGTCTACATTACCGCAGACCTGCGTCACCACCCCGCCAGCGAATTCCGCGAAACGGCACGAGTTGACGGCAGCAACATCGCGCTGATTGATTGCTCCCATCCGGCCAGTGAATCGCTGTGGTTGCGTTCGGCGGCTGACCGTCTGCGTGCCCTGCTCGCCGAGCGCGGCTACGGCATCGAAACGAAGCTGTCCGCGCTCAACACCGACCCGTGGGACTTCACCGTCTCCACCGGCGTGGCAACCGGTCAGGATGCGCACTCGGCAAGCACCGAACCCGCCGCCGCATGGACTAGCCTGGCTGAAAAGTAAGCGCTGAAAAATAGCCGCTGAATAGCTACCAAGAAGCAGTCTTCAAAAATTTAGGCACAGTAAAGCCCGGTCTATACGAACCCGACAGGAACCTCTCATCAAGGATCCTGACGGGAACGTGCAGACCGGGCATTACTTCTGCGGGAGCAATACTCTGCAGGGCTTGGGGTGCCAAGCGCAGGCGGTCTAAATGACCTTACTTAGCGCGAGCCTGGAACGCCTCAATCAGAGTCTCCAACTCACCATGAGTCACCATGTGCTGAGCATCAAAAGCGCCGCTAGCGTTCAGCACCACCTTGTTCTGCTGAGCCCACAGAATCTCGCGGTAGAACGCCGAACCGGGAGCCACATCGCTGTAGGGGGAGTTGCCCGTCACTGCGGGCGAACCAGCCGCACGGTAGGCGAACGCCGCAACAGTAGCATTCGAAATGCCGGCATCAGCATGGAACTTACCGTCCGACCAGCCAAAAGTAATGCCCTTCTGACGAGCCCACACGTAGGCGGGGAAGTTCGGGTCGTCGGTCTTCACATCCGGCCACGGGGAAGTCTCGGGCAGCTTCACCTCGGGAGTACCCGCCTGGATGTACAGGGCAGCTGCGAGCTCACCGCGAGTTGCGGGGGTCTTCAGCTTCTCATCGGAAGGATCAGGCTTCTGGTTGTCGTCCTTCTTGGGATCCTGAGCGTTGGGCAGGTTTGCATCCTTGTAACCGTTCGTGCCGTTCAGATCCAGGTCCTGCCATGCGAGCAGGGTACCGCGGCCCTCAGTGGACTTGCCCACGACCGGCGCGAGCAGCTCGCCCGTCTCGCTGTAACCGTCGTTAGCCCAAACCTCAATCACGTACTTCTTCGAAGCATTCAGAGTGTTTGCCGGAAGATTCACGGTACCGTTCAGGTTGCCGTCACGGTACGCCGAAGCCTGGGTGGGGTGGTCAAACTCGATAATGTCGCTGGTTGCCAGAACCGGGGTGTTCGAGCCCTTCTCGCGAACCACGAACTGGACACCCTTAACGGAGTGAATATCGCCGTTGAACCCCTGGCCACCAACGTTCAAATCCTGCGACTTTGCGGTATCAGCCACAGCGTTGTAACTCAGGCGCGGTGCGAACGGCGCAGGCTTCTCACCCAGAGTGTTCAGCACCTGAGTGCTTACCACGTTCTTGCTGGTCCACAGCTCCTGAGCGGTCAGAGGCTTCTGGCCCTTCTGCTCAGAAACCACGTGAATCTCGTAGCGGACATCGTACTTGGTGCCGCCGGTCGGATCGTGGAAGTTGTCATCATCAACGAAGTAGTAGGCGGCAAGATCGTACGCCTCAACCTTCAGGTCAGCCTCAAAAGTGCCGTCATCGGCAACGGTGAAGTCCTGACCCTCCACAAAGCGCAGCATCTTCGAAGTCGGAATCTCGTAGCCAGACGGTGCGTAGTTCGCGGGAGCAATGTACAGCGCCACGGTACCGTGCTGAGCGCGCCACTCCTTGGTGTAGCCTGCGCCCTTCACATGGACGGTACCGCCCTCGGTCGTGATGAGGAAGGGGTTCACGCCGTCGTACTTGTAACCGTCAGGGATGGAAACGTTCAGGGTCGGGGTATCCGCAGCGTCCTGGTGAGCAGCCTGCGGGGTAGCGGCAGCAACGGCTGCATCAGCGGCAGGAGCCGCATTCTGAGCCAGCGCCGGGGCCATCGGCAGAACCATGGCACCAGCCAACGCCAGCGCGCCGCAACCCTGAGCTGCGCGGAGGAAAGAGGACTTAGAGTTCGGAAGCGAGGACATAATACATCCTTAAAAGTTGTTTCTCGTGGAGCTGTGCCGGCTCACCGGCGGGTAGGGAATTCGCCGTTGAATCTGCATACACCCTATGAGAAAAGTGGTTGGAAGCCCCGTCGGTTTCGGGGACATTTTCACCCTATCAAACCCTCTAAACGATGTCAGGAAACACTCAAGAGAAGCTTGAAGGTTCTGAGGTATTTCACAGGTTGATCAGCCGATAAAAACCGAACCCCGTGCATCCTGAGAAGAAGACTCTCAGGGTTCACGGGGTACTAAGGCTAGAGCCAGTCCGGCTTACTTAATTAATTTTGCTCAGGGTGAAGAAAACGAGTCGAAAAATAGTACATCATCCATTCCAGCTCGCCACGAGTCACGGGGGATGCTGAATCAAACACGCCGCCCCCAGGATTGATAATACTCTGCTGAGTCACCCACAGAATCTCGCGGTAGAACGCGGAACTCGGCGTAATATTCGGGAAGGACGAAACACCCTGCACCTCCGGCGAACCAGCCGCACGGTAGGTCAGCGCAGCTACGGTAGCGTTCGAAATGCCGGCATCCGCGTGGAACTTGCCGTCCGACCAGCCGAAGGTAACACCCTTTTCACGAGCCCAAATGTATGCGGCGTAGTTCGGGTCGTCCGTCTTCACATCCGGCCACGGGGAGACCGCCGGGAGGTCCACCTTGGGGCTTTCCTTCAACCTATAAAGGTAGGAAACCAGCTCGCCGCGGGTAGCGGGCTGTTTATCTTCATCGCCGTAAAGATTTGTCGAAAAGGTCTCACGGCGTACATCGCGAGGGTTAGCAAGCGTGAACTGGTGAACACCCTCGAACTTCAAGTCCAAACTGGCCAAATAGCCACCGCGGTGCTCCGGTGCATAACCCACCAGCGGGGTGATCAGAGTCTTATCCGTCTCGCTGGCATAGCCGTAATCACTCCGCGCCTCAATAACGTACTGCTTGGAAGGGTCCAGAGTGTTCGCCGGAATCTTGATGGTGACGAAAGCGAAGCCTCCCTCCAGAATGTTCGAGTAGGTTTCCTTGTCGTATTGGTAGTACTTTATGTCACTCATGGCCAAGACAGGGGAGCCGGTACTCTTCTCACGAATGAGGTACATCATGCCCTTCGATCCATAGAGATCCCCGTTGAAGCCCACGCCCTGAATCAGCAGCTCCTGATCCTTCGTGGTGTCCTTCAGAGCATCGTACTTAAACATGGGTGAGAACGTACCAGGGTGATAATCATTGGCGTTCAGAGCCTGATGAGCCACAACATTCTTGCGAGCCCAAATATCCTGAACGGTCGACTGCTGCTGACCCTTAGGTTCGGCAAGGATACCGACCTCGTAACGCACCTTCTCCAGGGTCATATCCGGGGCGTACTCCGTGAGGGGGTAGTAACTCTCCAAAGTGTCGGGCTTGATCTTCAGGTAAGCGTCAAAGGTGCCGTCATCTTCGATGGTGAAGTCCTTACCCTCTTCAAAACGAAGCATCGACGTGGAAGGCTCCACATTACCAGGACGGTCCTGAGTAGCAGCAATATAGATGACCACGGTGCCGTGCTGCTCGCGCCACTCCTTGGTGAAACCGGTGCCCTTCACCGTCATTTCGTTGTACTCACCGGTGTACAGGGCGTCGCTCTTTTTCCTGAAGAGGTCACGTCCGTCCAGGAAGTCGTACTCCCCATAATCAACGGTGAAAGACGGCTCAGCCGCAACATTCTGGGTTGCAGGGGTATTGGCAGTCGGCGCGTTAGCCACAGGTGCGTTTGCGGCGGGTGCTGCATCCTGCGCGAGAACCGGGGTCATCGGCAGAACCATTGCGCCCGCCAGCGCCAGTGCACTGCAGTTGCGAGCCGCGTGCAGGAATGAAGACTTAGAGTTCGGAAGTGAGGACATGAGACATCCTTAAAGTCGTTTCTCCGGGGCTGTGCAGTCCAGAGCTGTGCAATCCGGGGAGGCGCAATCTGAGGTGGTGCGAGCTCACCGGCGGGTAGGGAATTCGCCGTTGAATCTGCATACACCCTATGAGAAAAGTGGTTGAGTACCCCCGTCGGTTTCGGGAGTACTCCCACCCTAGCAAAGTGTTGAACAGTTGTCAGGAAACACTCAAGGAACGCTTTAAGGTTTTCGAAAATCTCACACAGTGAGTAGCTGTTAAACGCTGAAACCCCGCGCTCCCAAACAGAAAACCTGTTCGAGAACACGGGGTATTCAGCTCAGAACTAGTCCGCCTTACTCAGCGTGGTTCTACTTGGCACCGTTCTACTTAGCTCGATTCTGGAAGTTGAACAGCATCTGCTCCAGCTGACCACGATTCACCAGGTCCGTCGCATTAAAAGCGCCGAAATCCGGATTGATGACATACTGCTGCGTGGACCACAGAATCTCACGGTAGAAGGCGGAACTCGGATTAACATCCGTGAACGAAGAAACACCGGAAACAGCCGGGGAACCCGCTGCGCGGTAGGTGAACGCCGCAACGGTAGCGTTCGAAATGCCGGCATCCGCGTGGAACTTACCATCAGACCAGCCGAAAGTAATGCCCTTCTGACGAGCCCACACGTAGGCGGCGTAGTTCGGGTCGGTGGTCTTCACATCCGGCCAGGGGGAGGTCTTAGGGAGGTTCACCTTGGGGCTACCAGCCTGAGCGTACAGCGCCGCAGTCAACTCGCCGCGAGTAGCGCGCTGCTGCTGCTCCTGGTAGGTGAGCTTCGAGGTGAAGGTCTTGTATTCTCGCGCGGGCGCAGTAGCATCCATGAAGTCCGGAACACCCTCAAACTTCAGATCCTGACGGCCCATAAGAACACCGCGGTGCTCCGGCGCCAAACCCACAATCGGGGTGATGAGAGGCCTGTCCTTCTTGGTGAGGTCGTAGTCGTAGTCGCTCCACGCCTCAATGACGTACTGCTTAGACGAATCCAGGGTGTTTGCGGGGATCTTGATGGTGCGGTAAAGAGTGCCTCCCTCCAGGCGGGTTACGCCATCGGGACCTTCATAGTAGGACTTCATATCGCTCATCGCCAGGACGGGGGTGCCGGTGCCCTTCTCACGAATCACGTACATGGCACCCTCACGGCCGGGCAGCTCCTCACCAACGAAACCCTCACCCTGGACCAGCAGTTCCTGATCCTTCGTGGTGTCCTTCAGAGCATCATACTTCCACTTAGGTGCCATGACTTCAGGATGGTAGGCGCGGGTGTACATCGGGTGGTGGGCGATAACGTTCTTGCGAGCCCAAATATCCTCAATGCTCGACTGCGGCTGGCCCTTAGCCTCGGTCAAAATACCCGTCTCGTAACGCACCTCATCCAGGGTGATACCCGGGAAATAATCGATGGGAGTGTAGAAACTCTCCAGAGCCTTAGCCTTGATGGTCAGCTTTGCCTCAAAAGTGCCGTCATCGGCAATGGTGAAGTCCTTACCCTCTTCAAAGCGAAGCATCGAGGTTGAAGGCTCTGCGTTACCGGGGCGATCCTTCGTAGCGGCAATGTAGAAGACAACGGTGCCGTGCTGCTCACGCCATTCCTTGGTGAAACCGGTACCCTTCAGGGTCACGGTGCCGCCCTCACCGGTGTAAAAAATGGTGTCATAGTCGGTGGAGTACGTCGGCTGCGCGGCAACATCCTGAGCCGCAGGCTTGGGGGTCACAGCATTTGCCGCCGGTGCATTAGCAGCAGGTGCCGCATCCTGGGCGAGTGCCGGAGTCATCGGCAGAACCATCGCACCAGCCAGCACCAGTGCGCCGCAACCCTGCGCCGCACGGAGGAACGAAGACTTAGAGTTCGGAAGCGAGGACATACATCATCCTTACGGGTCGTACCCACCGGGATGATGCAGTTTCATAGGGTTTCGGGGTGAGAAATCTCCGTCGAATCTGCGCCAACCCAATGAGAAAAGTGGTCGAATATCCCCGTCGGTTTCGGGGACATTTTCACCCTATCAAAGGGTTGGACAGATGTCAGGAAACGCTCAAGAAAAACTTGAAGGTTCTGAGGGTTCTCACAGGTTGACCAGCCACTAAGAACTGAGAACCCAGCACGCTAAACTCAGCACGCTAAACCCCAAAAACAGAGCCCCGCGCTCCTGGGCAGAAAACCTGCTCGGGAACACGGGGGTGTTCAGCTGGCTATGTTTAGCGAGACTGGAAAGCAGCCAGGACAGTCTCCAGATGACCGCGAGTCAGCAGCTGCTGAGGAATGAAATACTGACCACCGTACACCGTAGTCAAATTCTGGCTAGCCCACAGAATCTCACGGTAGAACGCAGAACCAGGCTTAACATCCACGTAGGGGGAATTACCCGTCACCGCAGGAGAACCAGCCGCGCGGTAAGTGAACGCCGCAACGGTAGCGTTCGAGATGCCAGCGTCCGCGTGGAACTTGCCGTCCGACCAGCCGTAGCTGATACCCTTCTCACGAACCCAAATGTACGCAGCGTAGTTCGGGTCGTCAGTCTTCACATCCGGCCAGGGGGAGGTCTCGGGCAGCTTCACCTCGGGCGCGCCGGCCTGAAGGTACAGAGCCACCGCCAGCTCACCGCGGGTAGCGCGCTCCTTACGCTGCTCATCGGTCAAGCTAGGCTTCTTATCCTCAACAGCGTCAGAGCCCTTGAACTTCAGGTCCTGAGAAGCCAGCAGAGTACCGCGGCCCTCGGGTGCCTTACCCACAACGGGGGCGACGAACTCGCCGTTCTCGTAACCGTTGTTACCCCAAACCTCTACGACATACTTCTTCGCGGGATCCAGAGTGTTCGCCGGAACCTTTACGCTACCGGACAGCTCACCATTCACAAACTCAAAGGCGCGGTCGTGATGGTTGTACTCAATGAGGTCGCTCGTCGCCAGAACCGGGGTGTTCGAACCCTTCTCACGGATTACATACTGAACACCCTTAGGGGAAGCAATCTCACCGTAGAAGCCGGTACCCGAGAAGTAAATATCCTGATCCGCGGTGGTGTCGCCCAGAGCCTTGTACTTCACCTCGGGGGCAAACGGGCTGGGGCGGAACGCCTGAGTATGCACCGCAATACGGCGCACCACGTTCTTGCCAGCCCACAGATCTTCAACGGTCAGCGGGGGCTGACCCTGCTTCTCAGCAACCAGGTCAACCTCGTAACGCACCTCGTAACGCGGGATACCGGGGAAGTAGTTGCGAGGCTCGTAGTAGCGCTGAAGCACGTCCGGCTTGACCGTCAGCTGAGCATCCAGGGTGCCATCCTCGGCAATGGTGAAGTCCTTACCCTCCTCAAAACGGAGCGGCGTATCATCAGCGGGCAGAAGGTCACCATCGGGAACACCCTGAGAAGCGGCCAGGTAAACCGCTACATTGCCGTGCTTTTCACGCCACTCCTTGGTGAAACCCGAACCCTTCACGTGGACGGTGCCGCCCTCAAAGGTGTACAGTAGCGGATTCTTGCCGTCGTACAGAACGTCGAATGTCGGAGCGTCCTCCTGGACAGCCTTAGCGCCCGGAACATCCGCAGCCTGCGAACCATCAGAACCGTTAAAGTTCAGCGTCTGAGAAGCGAGCAGGGTGCCACGACCCTCGGGTGCCTTACCCACGACGGGGGTAATGAACTCGTCGCCCTCGTAGCCGTTGTTGCCCCACACCTCGACAACGTACTGCTTTGCCTTATTCAGGGTGTTCGCCGGAATATTGACGGTACCGGTCACATAGCCGCCCTGGTAAGCAAAAGCCAGTTCCTCGTGGTTATATTCGATGATGTCGCTAACCGCCAGAACCCGCGCCCTCAGGGTCTTCTCACGCACAACAATCTGAACGCCCTTTGGGGAGTTAATATCGCCATTGAAACCCCAACCTGAGAAGTTCAGAACCTGATCGTTACCGGTATCCTTCAGAGCGTTGTAGCGCCAGTGCGGGGCGAAAGCGTCAGCCTTCTGGGCGACAGCGGCCTTCGGCGCAGGGTCAGCCGGCAGAGAACCAGCCGCCGCAGTTGCAGGGGCATCTGCGGCAACATTCTGGGCAAGCGCCGGAGCCATCGGCAAAACCATCGCGCCAGCCAATGCCAATGCACCGCAACCCCGTGCTGCACGGAAGAAGGACGAAGCCTTGAAATTCGGAAGAGCGGACATAATCATTCCTTATCGGTCGAACCCATTGCGCCAATGCAGTTTCTAAAAGGGAGTGAGAAATCTTCGTCGAATCTGCGCCAACCCAATGAGAAGTGGTCGAATATCCCCGCCAATTTCGGGGACAATTTCACCCTATCAAAGGGGCGAATAGAAGTCAGGAAACACTCAAGAGAGACTTGAAGGTTCTGAGGGTTTTCCCAGGTTGACCAGCTGCTAAAAACTGAACCCAGGATGCTGAACCCCGCGCACAGTCCTCAAAATACAAGAGGCCCCGCACTTCAAACAGGAAGTACGGGGCCGCTCGATACGCTGAACAAAGCGCAAAAAACTAGGCAGTGTAAAAACTACGAAGTGCGGAAGTACAGGTACATCATCATCGCAACACGACCGCGAGACGTCTGAGCCGTCGGCTCAAAAGCATTACCCTCAGACACCGTCGACACGCCACGGCGCGACGCCCACACAATCTGACGGTAGAACGGAGTCGCAGACGAAACATCGCTAAACGGCGAAGAACCCGACATCTGAATCTTCTGCGCACCATCAGCACGGTACAGAAGTGCCGCAGCAGAAGCATTCGACAGGCGCGCCTCCGCATGGAACTTACCATCAACCCAACCGGAGGTAATACGCTCCTGACGCGCCCACAGGTACGCATCATAATTCGGGTCAGACTCATCAACATCCGCATACGGCGAATGCTCCGGACGAGTCACCGACGGCGAACCCGCCAGCTTATAGAACATGCTAATCAGCTCGCCACGAGTCACCGGATCCTCAGCACCAAAATGGTCCTCAGAAAGCGGCTCCATCGTCTGAGTACGAACAGCCCAACGGATACCCGCATAGTACGCAGAATCCTCGGGCGCATCAGCAAAAATAGTGTTCGCATCCGGTGCGGTCACGGACGGACGCAGAATCTTCGGGCCCTGAGTCGAAGAACTCGACGCCAGAGGAGAAGAAGTGGAAGGCGCCGAAGCAGCTACCGGCGCAGCAGTATCCGCCGAAGAAAGACGCGCCTCCGACGAATCATAGAACGAGAAAAGAGGTGAGAACGGCAGGGACAAAACACCCGCCAGCGCCACAGCGCCAACAGCCAGCTCAATGCGGCGGCGCTTACGCTTCTTAGCGGCATCCTGAGAAGAAGTATCGTGGGTGCCCTCCGGTGCCAGCAGAGGCGCAGAAGAATTATGGGCAGTATCAGTCGACTGCTTAGAATCCTGGGACATAAATCCTCAATGTGGTTGATGTTTCGGTGTGTGATGAGCTCCCTCGCACAACAAACGCCCAACCGGAAACGGGCGCGCACCAAGGGGCGCAACAGTCCTAAGCATAAACCACAGCTTGAAAAATATTAATTTACACTCCATGGAACAATTGTGAAAAAGGGGAGTGGTGCACCCCAAAAATCCCCCCAATAGCGGGTACCGCATGAGGTGCGCCCCACATGCGGTACAGCCCACATTAGCGTGTTAACCGGCAAAAATACCCCGAAAAACCGCGGAACAGCACCGGACAACAGCCCCGCAAGGGCACAGAAAAGCCGGGCCAGGGGGACGAAACCAACGTTTCGTCACCGCCAGCCCGGCTCAATCATTGCGGGTTAGACGCTAATCCCAACGAACCAGCAGGACCCTAGCGAACCTTGTAGTTCATCAAGAAACCAGCCAGCTCACCACGGCTCACCAGCGCAGACGGGTGGTACTCAGAACCCGGGAAAACCTGCAGCTTCTGCTGCTTAGCCCAAGTGATCTCGCGGTAGAACGCAGAACCGACCTTCACATCGGTGTACGGTGCCTCAGCCACAGCAACCGGCTTCTTACCATCGAAACGGTACAGGAACGCCGCAACAGTAGCGTTAGAGACAGACGCATTCGCGTGGAACTTACCGTCAGACCAGCCGAAAGTAATGCCCTTCTGACGAGCCCAAATGTAGGCGGCGTAGTTCGGGTCATCAGTCTTCACATCCGCGTACGGGCTAGTCGCCGGCAGATCAACCTTCGGGGAACCAGCCAGGCGGTACAGCGCAACGGTCAGGTCGCCGCGGGTCGCGTCATCATTAACGCCAAACCAATCCTTCTCGCGAGAATCGATCAGCTTCTGATCAGCAGCCCACAGAACAGCCTTGTGGTTCGCGTGAGCAGTCGGAACGTCAGCGAAACGCTCACGGACCTTCTTGTTCGCAGACTCACCAGTCAGAGTCAGGTAATCAGCAGCGATGCGCTCGCGCTGACCATCCGCATAGTTAATGGTTACGAAAATAGCGTAGCGGCTATCCTCATCCAGCTTGGTGCCGTCAACATTAACGGTGGTCTCAAATGCGCCAGTTGCCACACGGTCAGCGTTCAGAGTGATGCTATCCAGAGCCTCACCGGTCGGGTTGCCGTCAGCCTCAGCCTCAGAGAACAGAACGTTCACGGTAGCGCCAGCCGGAACCTTGAAATCCTTACCCTTCACACGGATAGTGGTCGAAGAGCTCAGATCAACCTTGTCAGTACTCAGGGACACCGAAGGCGAAGCAGTCTTAGCGTTCTCGCCGTTCACCGGAACAAACGCCTGAGTGCTCAGTGCCTGGCTGTTCGCCTCATCGTTATCTTCCGGAACGTTGAACTCGAAAGTCTGCACAACATAGGAGCTGCCGGACTTCAGGGTACCCGCCGGGATGTCCAGAACAGTCGAGAAACGGCCGTTGGTGTAGCCCATGTACTGGCCGAAGAAAGCAGAGTAGGAGGTGAACTTAGCCTCCGACTGAGCCAGCGCGGGGCCGGTCGCCTTGCCGGTCGCCGGATCAACCGCACGAACCGCAACAATCAGCGACTCGCTACCGTTGTACGAAATGTTCTGGAAACCGGCACCGTTCACGGTGACCTTAGTGTTCTCAGAGGCATTCACCGACGAAGCGTCGTACGACAGGGTCGGGGAATCAACGGTGGGAACATCCGCAACCTTCAGCTCAGTACGAACCTCATCCGCGGGAATCCAGCCGTCTTCAGCGTCATCACGGTAACCGAGCACAACATCGAAGGACGAGCCATTGGCCTCCAGATAGTTAGCGTCGATCGAAGCGGTCAGGTTCACGGTGCCGTCAGCCGCAAAGGCGGAGGCGGGAACATCCTGAACGTAGAAGGGGTAATTACGCGGGTGGTGCGGCGGGAAAGCAACGCTTTCACCCTTCGGAACAACGTACAGGCGGAACGACTTGCCCTTAACGAAGTCCTTGGAGAAACCGGAGCCGCTAACGGTCACGTTGCCGCCCTTGAGAATGTCAAAAGTGCCGGAGGTAACCTGCAGACGCTGCGCACCCTGAACCTCGCCCTGCGCAACAGCCTGGGTTGCTACCGGAGTAGCAGCAGGTGCCGCAAACGCGGGGGAGAGGGGCAAGAGCATGGCGCCAGCCAGGGTGATGGCGCAGCTGCTCTTGGCCATGTTTTTGGGTAGCGCAAAGCGCATGTGGTTGGGAAGTGAGGACATTGTAATCCAATCAGTTTTTATCGGTGCCGCGCATCGAGTGTGGTGCGCATAAACACCGTAGCAAATAGTTAAGACGTGCTGGAACCTGAAAGGTCATCAGCGCGAAAAATGTCTGTGTGTTTTATCGCATGTCTTAAGGTGAAGTATAGCTTTAAAAAGTATGTGCATGACGTGGAAAATATGCCTAAATATTGTGCTGATAAGCACAAACACTGGTCACTGTACAAAAAAGAAAGCACAAAAAACCCACCGCATTCGAAAAATTCACACCTATGCAACCTCTGCAGGTTGAGAATATTCACAATGCGGTGGGCAAGGCAACATAAAAGTCACCCACAATAAAAATGGCACATAAACAGAGCCGTAAAGTCGCCTATTTGACGAAAGCTGCCCAAAATAGCTAACACCGAGAACGGGACACTATGTGAGACGGCTGCCGCCGTGCTCCATGCGGTACAGCATCGTAGCGAGTTCCGTGTGCCCAATAAACGACGGCACATACGCCTCATAGGTAGACTGTTCGCTGATATAACCCCAAATGTGCTGATCAATCGCCCACTGGGACTCCTTACGGAACGAGTAATGCCAGCCAAGAACAGTATTCCACCCGCGTTCAGAAGAACCACCCGGCAGACTACTCTTCTTTGACGCCGAAGAAACAGGACGAGGCTTCGCCGCAGGAACCTTACCTTGCGCCCTCTGATACCTATACAGGAACGCCACTGCCGAAGAATTGTAAACCCTCGCCTCCGGGTGGAAATTACCATCAATCCAACCGAACGTAATGCTTTGCTGACGAGCCCACACAATCGCGGCATAGTCCGGGTCGTTGGGCTGAACATCCGGATACGGGCTGGCCTCCGGAAGCTCCACCTTCGGGGAACCCGCCAACATATAAAGAGCCACCGTCACATCACGGCGCGTCATATCCTCAGAATAATAGAGATCTGACTTGGGAAGCTGCTGAGCCTTGTACCACCTCTTCGCAGCCTCACCCTCCTCAAACGCATTCACCACCAAACCAAGGTCAGTAGAAACAACCTGCTGCACAGAATCCGCGGCACCACCCTGACCGGGAAGAACCTTCTCCACCACCAGCTTATAGCCGCCCTGATAATTCAGCGCCTCACCGGGAACGGTGAGGGTCGCCTCCGTGTAACCGCTCTGGATACGGTCAGCCGCAATATCCTGCTCCAGCGCCTTCTGACCCGTCAGATTGCCAGAAGCATCCGTAGCCTGCAGCGAGAAACGGTAATGACCCTCGGTGAGGTTCGGCAGATTCACGGCACGCACCTGCAACGTGTTCTTCTCCCAATAGGGGCTCACCTGCGGTGAATCAGAATAATATTGGTCCCTCTGCTGCGGCTCAACACGCAGAACTGGGGCGGCATCCTTCACCTCGGTGTTCGAGTTGGGTGAGCGCACCGGAATAAACGGGGCAACATCCGTCAGGAGGCTACCGGGGACCTTCTCCTCATCCGGATTCGGGAAGAAGCCGCTGTAGACGCCAATCATGTACGACTTGCCCGGCTGCAGAGTGCCCGCAGGAATTGTCACATCCGCAGAGAAATAGTTGTTGAGGAAACTCCAGCAATAGTATTCGCCGCAATCCGTATAACGAACTGCATGCGTGAAAACGGGTTTGCCCACCATCTTTCCCGTTGCAGGGTCAACCTCATACAGCATCAGATACGCCGGGGCGCTCCCCGGCTCAAGAAGCTGCTTAGAGAGAATATGGTAGCCCTCAATCTTCAGCTGCGTATCAACCCAGGGGTTATCAATCGCCGGCATGCTGTACACATAAGTAGTCTGACCCGGCTCAGGGTCCTGAGTCAGGCTGAGCGGAGTGTGGGCAGTAAGACGGGGATCCTCATACTCCTCGGCGTTCGGCTCGCGCTCGCCCGCCGGGTAGTAGGTCAACACCACGTCAAGGGCAGGCGAAGGGATCGCCCGGATGGTCTGCTTCTTGACCTCGAAGGTGAAGGTGAGGCTTCCGTCCGGGTTGTCGTGGACGATACCGTCTTCTCGAAGATGATCGACCTTGCCACGGTACAGGGGATTTTGGGTTGCCTCACCGGTACGGGACCACCCGTAATCGGTACCACGGTTCACGAGGCCGAACTGGAAGAGCTTGTACTTCTTACGGAACTCGGGGCTCAACGGGGAGGTCGTCACGGACACCGTGCCTCCCTGAGAAATGTTGAGGGTGCCGGTAGTGACCTTCAAATCAATCTTGTCAGCATCGCTAATACCGGTTGCGGCATCCGCCTCAGCGGCGCCGGGGACGGCAGCTACGGGGTTGCCTGCAACGATGCGGCAGGGGAGACGGGGCTCGCCGGATCCGCTTGAGCAGGCTCCACCTGTGCGGGTTTCGTCTGTGCCGCATCAGCATGCGCAGCAGGGGTGACCGCCAGAGCCGGGGTCATGCCCAGCAGCAGGGAGAGGCTAATTGCCTTCTTACCCCGGGTATTTTGGAGGCGGTTTTTCTGGGCAGGCGTCTTAGCGCCCTGAGCTGTGGTTGGTCGGAAGAAAGAAGACACGGTTATCCCATCTAATGTTCTGCACTGTGCTTTCTATACCGGGCTCTCTACACGGTGGTTTTTGCACACCGGGTTTTCTGCACAGTGGTTTTCTGTACGGTGATTGAAGTGAGTGAGGGAAAAGCTGAGTGAAAGGGGAGAAATGAACGGTGAAAATGAACGAAAAGTTGAGTAAAAGGGGGGGCACCAGGGGCCTTAGTGAAAGTGTTGGCGGGCTGAAAAGCCGGGCGAATTAGCCCGAAATTTTCAGCCCGCCATCACACCGATTGTAAAGCAACACAACAACATGCCGTGTGGCCGCAGGGGACGACTCTCAAATAGCTACTTCAGGAATAACTATTTCAGGGCAACTACTTGAGGCGGCTGCCGCCGTGCTCCATGCGGTAGAGCATCAGTGAGAACTCCCAAGAGGAAACAGTATCCGAGCTGAAATTCTCACCGTGGCCTCGATAATATTCTGCGTATCCCCAGATAATCTGCTGGGTAGCCCACAATGATTCCCGCCAGAATGCAGTATCCATACGCTCATACTCGGGCCAGTGTACGCGCGAACGTGAATCCCGTGTGGGAGACTCCTCCGGTACATTACTGCTATCTGACGTATCGCTCTTCGGTACAGATGAAGACGGCAAACTGCTCGACTCCGGCGAAGACGCAGGGGCTAGCGCTCGTTGGTACCTGTACAGGAATGCCACCGTCGAGGCAATCGAAAGGTTCGCCTCCGGGTGGAACTTACCATCGACCCAACCGAACGTAATACCCTTCTGACGAGCCCAAATGTACGCGGTATAGTCTGGATCATCCGGGGTTACATCCGCATAAGGACTGGTTGCAGGCAACTCAACATGAGGCGCGCCCGCAAGATGGTACAGCGCCACCGTGACATCGCGGCGACTCAGCACAGCCTTATGCTCATCCAGAAGAACCTGCTGCTTAACCCACTCAACAGCCGCTTCCCGCTCCGCAGTGTAGCTTACAAAGAGCTCAAGGCCCTCAGAAGTGACCTGCTCGACCGCATCCGCGGCACCGTCCTTACCAGGGATTACCTTCTCCAGAACAACCCTGTAAGACCCCTCATAATTCAGCGCGCTACCGGGAATATTCAGCTTCTCATCCGTAGAACCATTCAGAAGGTGTTCAGCAGGGATAACCTGTTCCAGAGCCTTCTCGCCGGTTGGCTCGCCAGAATCATCCGTCGCTTGAACCGAGAAACGGTAATGGCCATCGGTAAGCTTCGGAAGATTCGAGACGCGTGCGGTGAGGGTATTCATCTCCTGGTACGGGCTGATGCGCTTATTCAGAATGTACAAGTCCGGACGCGCTACAGGCTGGTCAGGGTTAGGCTGCGTAGACCGGACGGGAAGGAACTCAGCGACACTGGTCAGCAGGCTACCGCTGTACTCCTCTTCGCCAGGACGAGGCAGATTAGAACCGTAGATACCAATCATGTAGAGCCTGCCCGGCTTCAACGTACCCGCCGGAATCGTCATCTCCGTGCTGAAGTAACGATTATGGAATCCGCCGCAAAGTTGTCCGCAACTTGTCAGCGGAATCATGTCGGAGAAAACAGGGCGTCCCATAATCTTTCCGGTGGCCGGGTCAGCCTCGTAGAGGGTGAGGTGCGCAACCGATTCATGACCACCTACCGCATGAGGATCGAGGATATGGTAGCCCTCAACTGTCAGAGTGGTATCCTGCCACGGCTTATCGATCGCCGAAATGCTGTAGCGGTACGTTGGCTGAACAGGCTCAGGGTCACGCACTACCGGCAGAGAAGCTCGTGCCGTAAGACGGCGGTCTGTCGACTCCCAACGCAAATCCGGCTCAGCTTCATCAGACGGGTAGAACGTCAACACGACATCGAAGAGAGTGCCCTCGGGTACATCAAAGATTTGCTTGCGAACATCAAAGGTGAACGTAATGCTTCCATCAGGGTTTTCATGAACCTTCCCCTGATTTCGAAGGGTAGCGACTCTCTTACCGTACTGGGCTTCAGGTAGCTTACTGCCGTAGCTTGACCACTCGTAGTCCTTCCCTCGCTCCACAATGCCGAACTCGAAGAGCGTGTACTTCTTGCGGAACTCAGCACTCAGCGGTGCAGTCGTCACAGAGACAGTGCCGCCCTCAGAAATATTGAGGGTACCTGAAGTGACCCTCAAACGCACTTCATCAGATGCGGGAGGATTTATCGGGGTCGGAGGAGCAGCCAGCTGCACGGGCGCAGTGACCGTAAAAATGTGACTACCCTTCTGATAAAGAGAATCTGAGAAAGCTACCCTCAGCTCTGCCTCAGAACCAAGGTACACATTCTGCAACTCCTTGATGACTGCAGAGTCAATTTCAAGTTCTACGGTGCGGGTACCGTCAGGGTTACGGACAACAATAATGTCATAATCAAAGTAAGGAATGTCAGTAATTCCGACGATAGTCTTTCGAGCGGTTTTACTATAAATGTCGACGGATTTGACGTAATACCCCAAATCAACTTCCGGAGAAATGTTAGAAATAGTAACTTTATATTTCCCTGCATGGTACGGATCAAGCGTCTGAGGAGACAGTGAAACCTTCGGAAGGGTATTGCGGTACGTATTGCTCTGGTAAGGCATTTTCGCGGGGTTCTTACCCACAGGAATGAAGGGGAAACCGCGCGCTACAGCGTTAATGCCGAAGGGAGAAGAATCAACCCCAGAGGGATAAGATCCAACCACGCTCAGATAATACCCCTTACCAGGCTTTAAAAAACCGGCAGGAATCGTAATCTTACGCTGAAAACGACCGTTAGGAATCAGACCATGAAAAACCCGCTTCAAGTACGGAGAATCTGCAGGAACTAAATCCTCGAAATCTAAATAACGATGATAACTTTCAGGATTATTCGGGTCGATTTCCACAAGGGTGAAACGCAGCTTATTCATCCCGTCAAAACCCGAACCCGTCATATTGATTTCAATCGGTTTTCCGGAATTAATCTGCTCCTCAGAAATAGAATCCACATCATAGGTAATAGAAGGCAAAGCAGACTGCGGGAAATTACTCGTCACGGCGAGTGCTGTGCGAATACGGTCCTCAGTGCTCCACTGATAGGGGTGCGCCTCATCCAGCGGACGGTAGGTCAAGATAACTTCGTACTCCATGCCTGCAGGTATACCGTTGGAGGATACTTCCAAGTCGGCGCTGAAAGTTCCGTCTGCTGAAAGCCTCGGAACATCAAAGCGCGCCCCCTGGTATGTGGGCTCCTGGTAAGGACCGACATAGGTAGAGGAACCCTTGGGCGCAATAATGAGGCTACGCAGCTCATGGTGTGCCAAGAATTCGGGAGTGAATCCAGTACCCTCAACATGCACCGTGCCACCAGTCTCAATTTTTAACGTGCCACTGGTGACACGCAAAGTCGGTAGCGAACTGGTCTGCTCGCCCTGGGCTACAGGATTCTGCTGGTTTTCTGTCTGGCGCTGGTTCAAAGCTGCAGCGGGAGAGGCGGGGGTCGCCTGTTCCGGGTCTGCCTGAGCGGGGGCAACCTGAGTCGGCCGGTCAGATGCCGCCTGGGCCGGTGTTGCGAGCGCCGCCGGAGTAATACCCGCAAGCGGGCTCAAACCCAGCAACAGTGACAGGCTGAGCGCGCGGGCGCTCGCCGGGTGGCGCGGAGACGTGGAACAGCGCCGGGCGCCTCGTGGTGTGAAGAATGAAGACATCATTATCCCTTCTACAAAAAACTGTACGGTGAATGAAGCGAGCGAAGAAGTCGAGCAGATATAGTCTGAAAAGCCAGGCTAGGGGAGAAGAAGCCCCGTAAATCCTGATGTCAGGCAAGAGAAGCCGCTGGGGAGGGGAGGAACAGAGGCTGCACCGGCGGGCTGAAAAGTCGAACTACGCCGAACATTCCAGCCCACCGGTCACTCCTCACCACGATCGGGCGCTACCTGAGGTGGCTACCGCCGTGCTCCATACGGTACAGCATCAACGCAAAATCACCAGAGGAAATGGAAGAATTATCAAAGCCCTCATAGGCGTATTCCCCGTCAACGCTGTAACCCCACATGCGGTAATCAACAGCCCACTGAGCCTCACGCCAGAAAGCGCTACCCTCACGAACCTTATGCTGCCAGCCACCGGAACTCTGGGGCGCATCCTGGTTACCCGGCAGCGAAGAAGAGGCCGGCGCCTTCGGCGTGACATGACCCATCGCCTTCTGATACCTGTACAGGAAAGCCACCGTCGACGGGGTCGAAAGCTTCGCCTCCGGGTGGAACTTGCCGTCCGCCCAGCCGAAGGTAATACCCTTCTGACGAGCCCAAATGTACGCGGCGTAGTCCGGGTCGCTCGTTGCCACATCCGCATACGGGCTAAAAGCAGGTAGCTCAACCTTTGGGGAACCAGCCAATCGGTACAGCGCCACCGTCACATCGCGGCGCGTCAGATTGCTATTCCAGGACATCGGCGAAGGACCAGGCAGAATCTCACGATCAGCAAACCAGCGTTCAGCAGCCTGCAACTCACCCTCACGCGTCAGCTTCAGAGGAATATCCTCGACAGCAAGCTGCTCCACCGACTCGCCGGCACCATCCTTACCGGGGGTGACCCTCTCCATAAACAGACGGTACGCACCCGAATAGCTCAGCTGCTGATCAATCGTCAGATTCAGCTCCACCCTGCCGTCCTTGATGAGGTCAGCCGGGATTGCCTGCTGGAACACCGTCTGACCGGTCAAATGACCCTGCTCATCAACATGCTGCACCGAGAGGCGGTACGATCCTTCACCCGGTGCAGAGAGCCCGGTAGCGCGTGCCGTAAACGAGTTCGTCTTCGCGTACGGGCTCAAACTTACCGACCCAAGGTGCAGTGCGGGCCCCGTGGACTCCTGATCGGGGGAATGCACCGGCAGGAACTCCGCAACATCATTCAGCATAGAACCCGGAGAATCTTCCATGCCGGGGTAAGGCACCCCGCCACCGTACACGCCCATGAAGTACAGTTTGCCCGGCTTCAACGTACCCGCCGGAATCGTCATCTCCGTGTTGAGGTAGTTGTTACGGAACGTGCCGTAGTTATCCTGCTGGTTAGTGAACTCCAGCGTGTGCGTGAACACGGGCTGACCCACCATCTTGCCTGTTGCCGGGTCAGCCTCATACAAGGCGAGAACCGGCTGTTCACCATCCCCCGCGAAGTTATTAGCCTGCGAGAGGACGTGCCAACCCTCAACCCTCAGCGTCGTATCCTTCCACGGGTTATCAATCGCAGACCGGCTGAAACGGTAGGTCGCGCGGGTAGGCTGCGCGTCCTGAACCACATCAATATGGGCGCGGATGTAGATACGATATATCGGACTCAACAAATCCAGCTCATTTACATCCGAGGGGTAGTACGACATGAACACGTCAAAGAGCTCGCCGTCCGCCGCCTCAACGTACTGCGGGGGAACCTCAAACGTGTAGGTGAGGCTACCGTCCGGGTTCTCACGCACCTGATGCTTCAAATCCTTGAGAAACCCGCCGTACTGGTCGAGAGGCGGATTATTATTACGCCAATCATGCACGTACACCGATCCACGTCGCACCAGAGCCAGCTCGTAGAAGGTGTACTTCTGACGGAATTCAGCGCTCAACGGGGAAGTCGTCACCGACACCGTGCCGCCCTGAGAAATATTGAGGGTTCCCGAATCGACCTTCAGCTGCACGTTTGCGGGGTTCACCGGGCGAACCGTATCAGCGGGAGGCGGCACCATCGGAAGTTGCGCGCTCACCGTGAACTTATGGCTACCGTACGAATACTCAGAGTTCGAGAACGTTACCTGAACTTCTGCCGTCGAGCCCACGTGAGAGGGGTAGAACCCGTCATCATCCTGAACCTTATATTCGATTTCTACCGTACGGGTGCCGTCAGGATTGCGGGTTACGATTTCGTCGCGCTTGTAGTGCTGGCCCGCCACATCGTTGACCGCGAAAGGCTTGGACTCACCAGAGGTAGCGTTATAAATCCGCACAGAGTCAATGTAGTACCCCAGATCCACCTCGGGTGAAATATTAGAAATAGTCACCTTATAGACGCGGTCCTGACCGGGATCAAAGTTCGGGGAAGACACAGAAACCTTCGGCAGAGTGTTCCTGAACGAATTATCCTGGTACGCCATACGCGCGGGGTTATTGCCCACAGGAACGAAGGGGAACTTACGCGACAGCTTATTCCACCCGTGGGTTTCTACACCGGAAACATCTAGGGAATACCCCCTA
>ERZ773212.169-NODE-169-length-34814-cov-3.970799_pt1 | contig 34814 bp, 52 predicted proteins | sample MGYA00581005_ERZ773212 | MGnify/ENA primary metagenome ERZ773212 (study PRJEB29015, sample SAMEA2738154) | human oral metagenome | biome: human oral; feature: human-associated habitat; material: saliva | place: China | collected 2196 ... | reverse complement strand
CGAACAATTGGAAAAGTTATCATTAGTAGCAGAAGATGCTGTAGTTGTTGCTGAAGTGGATAAAGCAGTTCAATTACCAGAAAAAATTGGACGATTTACTCAATGGAAACGAGTAGAGTATGGCATTACAGCATTAATTTTCTTTGAATTTGAATAGGAGATTTATATGGTAAAAGCAATTTGCGCAGGAAGTTTTGATCCCATTACAAAGGGGCATCTTCACTTAATCCAACGTGCGACAGTATTATTTGATGAAGTGATTGTGTTAATCTCTCATAATCATCAAAAGCAGTATACTTTAACAAAAGAAGAGAGAGTTCAAACGGTTCAAGAAGCTGTGTCAAACTTGAAAAATGTTCGAGTGGTGGTACAAGATGGTGGCTTAACGGTTGAAGCTGCAAAACAATTAGGAGCAACCGTTCTTTTAAGAGGTGTTCGCAATAGTCAAGATTTAGAATTAGAAAAGACATTAGCATATCATAATCATCGATTAGATGAAAAGATTGAAACTGTCCTACTCATGAGTGAACCAGCCCATGAATATGTCAGTTCAACAATGGTGAAAGAATTAGCTAAATTTGGTGGAGAATTTGATTCTTTAGTTCCAGAGTCTGTAGCAAAGATTTTGAAAAAAATTTATGTGGAACAAGAGTTTCAACAAATGAAGCTTCAAGAAAGAAGTGAGTAAGAATGAAGAAAATTTCTTTACGAACGATTGTGATTGCGCTCGTTAGTGTATTAGTTTTAGGAATCCTTGCATTTTATCCTTTACCTTATGTGTTAGAAATGCCAGGGAGTGCTGAAAAAGTAGAGGATTTTATAACTATTGAAGGAGTTAATGAGAAGAAGGAAGGATCGTTTCGAGTAATGACGGTATTTTCACAACAAGCAACCCCTTTATTAGCCCTTCAAACATTGCTTCCTCATGTTGAGATGATTCCAAAAGAAAAAGTGTATGGAACAACTCCTAGTAAGGAATACAATAAAATTCAGGAATATTATATGCAACAAGCTAGAAATGCTGCCGTTTCAGTAGCGTATAAGGCAGCCGGTAAATCTGTCGAAGAAGAATTTTTAGGTGTATATGTTATGACAGTCGTTCCTGAATCTGATTTTAAAGAGAAGATTCAAGTGGGAGATATCGTGACAAAAGTGGATGGAGAATCATTTTCATCCGCACAAGAAATGATTCAAGCGATTAGTTCTAAAAAAATTGGTGATCAGGTTACGATTGAAATTAATCGTAATCAAGAGACTATTGAAAAAACTGGAGTCTTAGTAGAAAATCCTGATACAGGTAAACCAATGCTAGGCATTCAATTAGTGACTCATTCGAAATTGCATGAATCACCTAAAGTCGATTTTGATCCACATGGGGTTAGTGGGCCATCAGCTGGTCTGATGTTTACATTAGAAATTTATAATCAGTTAACGGATAATAATTTAAAACAAGGTAGAATCGTTGCTGGTACTGGGACGATGAATGAAAAAGGAGAAGTTGGACGAATTGGTGGAGTGGATAAGAAATTAGTGGCAGCTGTTCGTGCAGGAGCAACTATTTTCCTAGCACCTGATGATGAAATTACGGATGAAATGAGAGAAAAAAATCCTAATATTTTATCCAATTATGAAGAAGCTAAATTAACCGCTGAGAAGATAAAATCCAACATTCAAGTGTATCCAGTAAAAAATTTTGAAGATGCAGTAAAAATTTTACAAAAATAAAATACAAAACGTCATTTTTTTCGTATCTATAGTTAGAGGAGGGAAAAATGATGTTTTATTTTTTTATGCAAGTAAGACGTTTATTGATGGAATATAAAAAAGTTCTGTCAATCATTGGAGGTGTGTTAGCAGTTATCGTTATGATACTTGTAGGAAGAGGAATGATGGCTTCACCACCAAAAGAAAAAGTGATGGTAACGAATGCGGTCAATACAACAAGAGTGGAAGAAACAACGGTGATGATGCCACAAAATTGTTATGTGGATATTAAAGGGGAAGTTCTTCGGCCTGGAGTGTATGAGTTTTCTTGTGAGAGTCGTATCCAAGAAGTGATTAAAAAAGCAGGAGGTTTTACTGAGGAGGCAGATGAAACAAAAATTAATTTAGCACAAAAAATTACCGATCAAATGCAAATTATCGTGCCTAATATACATTCTAAACAAGAAGGTGGCGTCACAGAGGAGAATTCTGGAAAAGGAAGTTCGACAAATACAAGTGTGTCTAATTCAAAACAAGGAACAATCAATATTAATACGGCAACTTTAGAAGAATTACAAACGATAAAAGGAATTGGAAAGAAAAAAGCAGAAGCCATTTTACAATATCGAAAAGAACATGGAGCCTTTCGTACAAAAGAAGACTTATTACAAGTGAAAGGGATTGGAAAGAAAGCTTTAGAAGCGATTGAAAGCCAAGTGACTTTTCAATGAAGAAGTGGATTTGGGTAACAGTCTTAGAAATCATATTGGGAAGTTTAATTCTTTCTGAGTCTTCATTTCTTTTAAAAGGAATTTATGTTTTGATAGGAATATGGACGTTTGTTCTTCATTTTCGAAGTAAAGAACAACTATTCTGGGTGTTTATGATACTTATCTTTGTAGGATTACGATCTTATCAAGTCTATCATCCTACAGTTGTTCCAGAAGGGGAGTTAGCTGGAATTATAAGATTGAACCGAGATGATTTGAAAATCAATGGAGACTTTGTTACGGGAATTGCTGAACTAGAGCTACCTTCTTCTAAGCATAAAGTATTGTTTCAATATAAAATGCATTCTGAAAAAGAGAGAGCTTTATTTGAAGAAGAGGAGGCGAATCTTACTTTATCCGTTATTGGAAAGAGTAAGCCTGTAAATGAACCTAAAAATAGAGGGGATTTTAATGCACATAGTTATTATCGTAGTATTGGGATTCTGCGTGTGTTTGAAGTGAAAGGTTTTAAACAAATGGCAAATACCCCTTCATGGATGTCGTTGTTTCAAAATTGGCGTAGAAGATTTTACTTAAAAATTAATAAACAGCCAGAAAGTTTTGTTCGAACTTATGCTTTATTATTACTGTTCGGACAAACGAAAGATGCGGATGCAACGGTGATTCAGCATTATAAGAGACTGGGAATTATGCATGTTTTAGCCATTTCAGGACTTCATATTACACTGTTTATTCATATGCTAGAAAAAGTATTATGGAAATGGAAAATTACTCGAGAAACAAGTGTGTCTATCATCATCGTTGGCTTAGTGATTTATGGCTACTTCATCCATTGGAATATTAGTGGTACACGAGCCATTTTGATGTATATTTTAGCGCAAAGCTCTAAAAAGTTTCATTGGAAACTGGCAACAGCGGATTGTTTGGGGATTTTGTTCTTGCTGTCACTGTTTTATCGAACAAGTATCATCGAAAATGTAGCGTTTCAACTGAGTTATGGATTAACAGCTATTTTATTATTAACGAGTTATTTTGCTGAACATAATTTTCAAGGAAAATGGAAGAAAACGATTTGGATTGCTTTTTTGACGCCTATCATAGCTTTGCCGTTAATTTGTCACTATTTTTTTACTTGGAATCTTTTAAGTGTATTATTAGCTGGGTTAGTGGTGTTGTTATTTGAAAGTATTCTTATTCCAGGAATTTTGCTTTATGCTTTAGCAGTCGTAATAGGGTGGGTGTGGATTTCTAACGGTATAGTTTTCTTTTTAGATGTATTATTAAATGGATTGAATCACATTTTTGCATTTTGTGAGCAATTTTTATTTTTGCGATTTACATTTGGAACATGGTCAACAATAACTTGGATATTGTATTGGCTTGCTCTTTATGGAGCTCTTGTTTGTTATGAAAAATCTTGGTTTCGTCCTTATTCGAGTTTTGTTCTTGCAATAGGTTCTTGTCTTATTGCGCTAAGTATTCCTTATCATCTACATGAGCAAATCATCTTTTTAAGTACGGGTTCGCAAGTTTCGGTATTGTATATTCCAAAAGGATTCAATCATGCTACTTTAATAGTAAGGGGAGGAAATTCATTCACGGATTCAAAAGGGAATTTCATTCATAAACAGTCTTTTTCTAAAACTGTTACGAATAATGTTTTAGTAGAAGGAGTTTCTCAGTTAGATTCCATTGTGTTAACGAATGCAAGTGTGGAAGATAGTGAGGAGTTAAAAGAATTGATACAAGATTTTTCAGTAGGTGAGGTCGTTATTTCTAAAAATCCTTCTGAAAAAAGTGCGTTAGGAGAATGGAACGTTACGACACAGTTTCATGAAGTAGGAAAAAAACAATTAAATTCTGGCGTACAATGGGAGTTGATTCCAGCAAATGGGGGTAAAAAAGAAGCTCAAAATTCCATTTTTACATTAGATGAAAAACGAATTTTGATAGTAGATAAGAAGCTGAATTCTCTACCTCATAAAGCTGATATTGTCATAGCTAGTAAGAAAAATGCAGAGGTAATTGAAAAACTGAATGGATTTAAACAAATGCAAACGAAAAGTTTAATTTTAGAAAAAGGAAGAGGGACTGTAAAATCGCATATTAGTTCACGCTTATTAGATCAGCTAGAACAACAAATACCTCATATATGGATTTCAGAAGAAGATGGAGCAGTTCATATGATGCAAGAAAATGATGTTCAAAAATTCCATACGATAAAAAGTCATAAAGATGAGTGAAAGCATGGACAAAAAGAGCACTTCACGATACACTAGACTAAGAGAAAGGGGAGTCATGAATGGAATTTCAAAAGAAAATAGAAGAAATTAAATCCGGGAAATTGTCGCCCATTTATATTGTTCAAGGAAAAGAAGACTATTTACAAAACTGGGCAAGACAAGTATTTTTAGAATCTGTAGTGGCTCCTGAAGACCAAGAATTAAATGTTGCTCGATTTAATATGGAAGAAACAGCTGTTCAAACAGCCATTGAAGATGCAGAATCTGTTCCGTTTTTTGGAGATAGACGCTTAGTCATGATTGATAAACCGTATTTTTTAACAGGGGAAAAAGAAAAAGCAAAAATTGATCATCAACTTGAAAGACTACAGTTTTATTTAGAAAATCCATTAGATTCTTCTGTTGTTGTATTTTTTGCACCTTATGAAAAATTAGATGCTCGTAAAAAAATCGTGAAACAATTGAAGAAAGTGGCAGTCTTATTAGATGCTTCTTCATTAGAAGAGAAAGATGTAAGAGCGATGGTTCAAAGCAAAATCCAAGAACATGGCGTTTCGATGGAAACTTCTGTCTTACATTTATTTTTAGAAAAATTACATTACTCTTTAACAGATGCGATGAGAGAAATTGATAAGTTAATTTTGTCTGCGATGGATACGAAAGTTATAGATCATGAATTAGTAACAACATTAGTTCCAAAGAGTTTAGAACAAAATATTTTTGAACTAGGAGAAGCCGTTCTTCGAAAAGACAGTAAAGTAGCGATTGAAATTTATCGAGATTTATTATTACAAAAAGAAGATCCGATTAAAATGAATGCCATTTTGTTAGGACAATTTCGCTTATTATTACAAGTGAGCTACCTACAAAAAGAAGGCTATCACGAGCCTGAAATGCAAAAGGTATTAGGGATTCACCCATACCGTGTAAAACTCGCTCTAGGGCAATCTAGAAAATTTTCGATTGCTTTATTAGAAGCAGCGTATCGTTCATTAGTAGAAACAGAGTATGCATTGAAAACAGGACTGGGAATAAAAGAATTACAATTAGAAACATTTATTTTGAAGTTTTGTCAAAAGAGTGCATAAGTGGTTGAATTGAAAAAAGAATAAAAAGTACAAAAAAGGCCCGAGAATGATTTCTCAGGCTTTTTATTATTTGCTTAATTTTGAAGCAAGACGTGATTTATCACGAGAAGCTTTGTTTTTGTGGATTAATCCTTTAGAAGCAGCTCCGTCGATTGCTTTGTGAGCAGCACGTAATAATTCTTCAGCATTTTCAGCACCTTCAGCTACAGCAGCGTCAAATTTTTTGATAGCTGTACGCATAGCAGAAGTTTGAGCGTTGTTAGCAAGTGTTGACTTTTTGTTAGTACGAACACGTTTGATTTGTGATGCGATATTTGGCAATGGGTTCACCCCTCTTTCTTACATTTATATAATCACTGATCAGTTGTCTCCAACAGGAATTATTATACAAAAGTCCTTATAAAAATGCAAGTCTTGCGATGAAATAGTATATAAAATAAGTGGATTTGGAGGACTTTTCAGTAAATGTTGAATTTCTATTTTAATAATTCGCTCTGGTTTGTTTTCCATACCGAGCGTGCTATACTAATTAGGAATATTGAAAAAGGAGTGGAAGAATGGATCATTTTGAACTACATTCTCCCTATCAACCGCAGGGAGATCAACCACAAGCGATTAAAGAATTAGTTTCTGGAATTTTAGAAGGGAAGCATGAACAAACCTTATTAGGAGCTACAGGAACAGGGAAAACTTTTACGATTGCTAATGTGATTAAAGAAGTGAATAAGCCAACTTTAGTTTTAGCTCACAACAAAACTTTAGCAGGTCAATTGTATGGAGAATTGAAAGAATTTTTCCCGAATAATGCCGTGGAATATTTCGTGTCTTACTATGATTATTATCAACCTGAAGCCTATGTTCCTTCCAGTGACACGTATATTGAAAAAGAATCTAGCGTCAATGATGAAATTGATAAATTACGCCACTCTGCTACAAGTGCATTGCTTGAAAGAAGAGATGTTATCGTTGTAGCTTCTGTTTCATGTATTTATGGATTAGTAAATCCTGAAAATTATAGAGAACATGTATTATCATTACGAGAAGGAATGGAAGTAGAACGTAATCAGTTGCTCACTCGATTAGTAGAAATGCAATTTGAGCGCAATGATATTGATTTTCGAAGAGGTAGTTTTCGTGTGAGAGGTGACGTTGTCGATATTTTCCCTCCAGGTCACGATTCTTCTGCTATTCGTGTAGAATTTTTTGGAGATGAAATTGAAGCGTTAAAAGAAATTGATGTTTTAACAGGTGAAGTAAAAGCTACCGTAGAACATGTACCTATTTTTCCAGCTGCTCACTTTGTGTCAAATGAAGATGAAATTAGTCGAGCAGTTGCTACGATTAAAGCAGAATTGAAAGAACGTTTAGAAGAATTAAGAGAAAATAACCAATTATTAGAAGCACAACGATTAGAACAACGAACGAACTATGATATTGAGATGTTACTAGAAATGGGCTATTGTAACGGAATTGAAAATTATTCCAGACATATGGATGGAAGAAAACCAGGTGAAGCACCGTATACATTATTAGACTTCTTCCCTGAAGATGCATTATATGTTGTGGATGAGTCGCATATTACGATGTCACAAATTAGAGCAATGTTTAATGGAGACCGGGCTCGTAAAGAACAGTTAATTGAATATGGATTCCGATTACCGAGTGCTTTGGATAATCGACCATTACGATTTGAAGAATTTGAAGAAAGAATTCCGCAAATGATTTATGTTTCTGCAACTCCAGGGCCTTATGAAATGGCTCATACTCCAACTGTTACAGAACAAATTATTCGACCAACAGGTTTATTAGATCCATTAATTGAAGTTCGACCTATTAATGGACAAATTGATGACTTAATCCGTGAAATTCATGATCGAATTGAAAAGAATGAACGTGTATTTATTACAACATTAACGAAGAAAATGTCAGAAGATTTAACGGATTACTTAAAAGAAGTAGGTATTCGTGTGAAATATCTTCATAGTGATATTAAGACATTAGAAAGAACAGAAATTATTCGAAATTTACGTCTTGGTGAATTTGATGTATTAGTCGGAATTAACTTATTAAGAGAAGGGCTAGATGTTCCGGAAGTTTCACTTGTTGCGATTTTAGATGCGGATAAGGAAGGATTTTTAAGAAGTGAACGTTCCTTAGTTCAAACAATTGGGCGTGCTGCAAGAAATGCGAATGGACGAGTGATTATGTACGCCGATAAGATTACGGATTCTATGAAATATGCAATTGATGAAACGAATCGTCGTAGAAGGATTCAAGAAGCATATAATAAAGAGCATGGAATCACACCAAAAACGATTCATAAAAATATTCGTGATCTAATTGCGATTACTCATGCAGTTGAAAAAGAAGAAACAACTCAGACTGATTTCAAACAAATGACGGTTCAACAAAGAAGAGAAGCTATTGAAGTGATGGAATTAGAAATGCGTGCTGCAGCGAAAGACTTGAACTTTGAAAAAGCGGCACAACTTCGAGATATGATTTTAGAACTTCGAGCGCAATATAAATTATAGGAATAAGGATAAAGAAATGAAATGGACATTAACTTCAGATTTAAAAGAATATGAAGGAAAAACAATTCCTAGTAAAATAGAAGGATTTGATTTTTATATTGTGAGTGCTTCGGTCAAAAAAGGCTTAGAAATCATTGTAAAGGATGAATATCATGAACGCTATTCTTTATTTGACGTGACAACTACAAATAGTAAAATTGCACAGCAATTAAGGCAGGAAGCAGAAGAGATGGTATTTCAATGGTGCTATTCAGTAGATACATCCTTAGTTACGTTAAAAGAAAAATGGAATTGTTGGATATTGGAACATATAACACCTTATTCAGCAATGCCCTTTAAAAAATCAGAAGCTACCGTATACAATGTGAAAGAAAACGGAAAATGGTATGCACTAATGAATGAAATACCATTTAGTAAATTAGGAATTATAAGTGATGAAACAGCACTAATTTTAAATGTGAAGATTTCTCCAGAAGAAAAGGAAATTCTCCTTCAAAAAGAGGGAGTGTTCGAAGCATACCATATGAACAAAAAGCATTGGATTTCTATTGCGCTGAATGTTTGTAAGGATGAAGCATTCATTCAGAAGTGTATCGAAAACAGCCACAAATGTGTTCGTTAGAAGGACGATTTCTTTACATTTTTAGAAACATTCGATATAATTTTCATCACATAGACTTATAGTAAAGAGGAGATTCATTATGGTAAATATTGCAATTGTAGGTGCAACAGGTGTTGTAGGTACAAAAATGATTGAAAGATTAGCAGAAAGTAACCTTCCAGTGGAAAATTTATACTTATTAGCTTCTGCTCGTTCAGCAGGAAAAGTATTACAATTTAGAGGAAAAGATTATGTTGTCGAAGAATTAACAGAAAATTCTTTTAAACGTGAGATTGATTATGCGATTTTCTCAGCTGGTGGAGGTACTTCATTAAAATTTGCTCCAATCGCAGAAAAAGATGGCGTGATTGTTATTGATAATTCAAGTGCATGGAGAATGGATCCTGAGATTGACTTAGTAGTTCCAGAATGTAATGCACCAACATTAGAAAGAAAAATTATTGCAAACCCAAACTGTTCTACAATCCAATCAGTAGTGCCATTAAAACCACTACATGAAGCGTTCGGGTTAAAGAGAGTGGCTTACACAACTTATCAAGCAGTATCAGGTTCAGGGCAAGCAGGAATTAATGATTTAGTAAATGGAGAAAAAGGATTAGCACCAACAAATTATCCTCATCCAATTTATAATAATGTATTACCACATATTGATGTTTTCTTAGAAAATGGATATACAAAAGAAGAAATGAAAATGATTCAAGAAACTCGTAAAATTTTAGGGTTAGATGAATCGGTGGCAATTACTGCAACTTGTGTGCGTGTGCCTGTGATGAATTCACATTCAGTAGAAATTAATGTCACTTTTGAAAAAGATACTACTCCAGAAGAAATTCGTGAAATTTTATCGAAAGCTCCTGGTGTTGTGGTAGTGGATAATCCTGCTAATAATGAATATCCAACACCTTTAATGGCAACTGGGCATGATGAAGTGTTTGTTGGAAGAATTCGTCGTGATATTTCTCAACCGAATAGTTTCCATATTTGGTGTGTGGGAGATAATATTCGTAAAGGTGCAGCAAGTAATGCAGTACAAATTGCGGAGTTAATTGAAGAAAAAGAATTGCGTAGATAATGACTTTCCTGAAGTAGCACTAAGACGCCAGAAGCCCCTATTGGGTCTCTTGGCTAAATTTCGAGCCTAGGTCTCGAAATTCCCTGAAAGTCATTTTCTACTTGGGACGTGTCGTAATGAGAGGACGTTTGGAAGTATGGCCTTTCGGGAAATAGCATCATTTGCTATTTCCCGAAAGTTTTTTTGTATCCTCATTTGCATTTTTTATAGACTTTGTTACAATTTAATTATTAAATTTTTGGATAAGGAGTAAGTTTTTTGAAAGCATTATGGGAATATGCTCGTTATTATAAAAAAGAAAGTTTTCTAGCACCTCTATTTAAATTGTTAGAAGCTAGTTTTGAATTGTTTGTGCCACTAGTGATGGCCCAATTAATGGATATTGGAATTGCTCAAAATCGTCCGTCTTATATTGTAATGATGTGTGGTTTGTTAAGTCTTCTTGCGGTGATTGGTTTAGTCGTTTCGATTACTGCGCAGTATTTTGCCGCTAAATCAGCGACTGGCTTTGCTAAGAAATTACGCTATGCTTTATTAGAAAAAATTACGGAAATGAATTTTTCAACGATTGATCAACTTGGAACAGATTCACTTATTACAAAAATGACCAGTGATATTCAACAAGTTCAAACAGGTTGGAATTTATTTTTACGACTATTGCTTCGTTCACCTTTTGTAGTTTTTGGTGCAATGATAATGGCATTTATTGTAAATGTACAAGCAGCTTGGATATTTGTTGTGACGATTCCAGTTTTAGCGATAATTATTTATGCCATTTTATTAAAAACAATTCCTTTATTTACAAGAGTACAAGAAGGAATGGATCGTATTACTCAAAAAACGATGGAGAATTTAACAGGAGTGAGAGTTCTTCGTGCGTTCAATAGAGTAGAAATCGAACAAAATACGTTTCAAACTGAGACAGATGCATTAGCGAAGCAGCAAAAATTCGTGAGTCATCTATCGAGTTTAACCAATCCAATTACAATGATTATTATTAATATTGCGATTATTGTGTTATTACAATTAGGAGCAGTACAAATTGATACAGGAATCTTAACAAAGGGACAAGTGATTGCCTTAGTAAATTATATGTCGCAAATTTTATTAGAGCTTATTAAATTAGCAAATCTAACGATTCAAGTGACACGTTCTATTGCAAGTGCTAAGCGAATTGAAGCGATATTGACGATTGAACAACCTGATGAATATGCAGAAAAAATTGACAACTTATCTTCAAAAGAAGAGACAGATATTGTACTTTCATTTGAAAATGTTTCGCTTAAATATGAAGGAGATAGTCATGAAGTATTAGAAAATTTAACATTCTCTCTAAAAAAAGGCGAAACTTTAGGCATTATTGGTGGAACAGGAAGTGGGAAAACTTCACTAATTTCACTGATTCCAAAATTTTATCTTCCAACAAGTGGAACGATTCGTATAAATGGTCAACCCATAGAAACGATTCCAACAGAAGCATTAAGACAGAAAATAGGGATTGTTCCTCAAAAGGCAGCTTTATTTAGAGGAACGATTGCTGAAAATTTAAGATGGGGAAAATCAGATGCTACCACTCAAGAATTATATGAAGCATTAGAAATTGCTCAAGCAAAAGAAATGGTTGAGCAAAAACCAAATCAATTAGAGTATGTATTGGAACAAGAGGGAAGAAATCTATCCGGTGGACAAAAACAACGTTTGACGATTGCTCGAGCAATGGTTAGAAAACCAGAAATTTTAATATTAGATGATAGTTTTTCTGCTTTAGATTATGCAACAGATGCAGCATTAAGAAAAGCTATTGCAAAAGCTCCATTTCAACCAACAACCATTATTGTCTCTCAAAGAGCGGCTTCAGTGATGCAAGCTCATCAAATTATTGTGATGGAAAAAGGAAAAATCGTAGGAATTGGAACTCATGAAGAGTTACTAGAAACAAATGCGATTTATTAAGAAATAACTGCCTCACAATTTCAGAAGGAGGAACAGTAGTATGAAGCATGAAAAAATGGAAGTGTATAAAAAATTATTTCCGTATTTAAAACCATATGGTTTTCTCTTACTATTTTCTCTATTTTTAGCAATGGTGAGTGTGTTATCTAGTGTATGGATTCCAAAAGTCATCGGTCAAACAATTGATGCGATGATAGGAGTTGGAGAAGTACAATTTTCTATTGTCACAAATGGTTTATTATGGATTTTAGTGCTAGCATTAATCAGTATGGTGAGTCAATATGTGATGAGTTTGTGTCATAATCATATTGCTTATGGTATGGTGAAGTCATTGAGAGATGATGTCTTTATTCATTTATCTAAAATGCCCTTAAGTTACTTAGATTTAAAGGCACATGGTTCTCTTCAAAGCATTGTTATTTCTGATACAGAACAAATGGCAGATGGCTTATTATTAGGATTTTCTCAATTATTTACAGGAATCTTAACGATTATAAGTACATTATTTTGGATGTTTAGTATTCAACTGACAATGACAGTAGTCGTTCTTCTTTTAACGCCTATTTCATTTGTCGTTGCATCATTTATTGCTAAAAAAACATATGATTTATTTCATGATCAATCAACATTAAGAGCGGAACAAACAGCCTTTACTCATGAAACGATTACTGGAATAAAAGTAGTTCAAGCGTATAGTCAAGAAAAAAATGTGTTAGAAACTTTTGATGAAATGAATGAAAATTTAGCAGACCGTTCCTTAAAGGCTATTTTCTATTCTTCGATTACGAATCCAGCAACTCGCTTTGTAAACAGCTTAGTGTATACAGTAGTAGGATTAGTGGGAGCATTTTTTGTATTGAAAGCTCAATTAAGTATTGGACAATTGGCAGCATTTTTAACGTATGCGAATCAGTATACAAAACCTTTTAATGAAATTTCAGGTGTGATGACTGAGTTTCAAAATTCAATTGCATGTGCAAGTCGTGTGTTTGAATTGATGGAAGAACCTATGGAATCTGAAGAAGAAACAGAAATTCAATTGCCAGAAATGATTAAAGGGGAAGTACTCTTTGAAAATGTGTCATTTTCTTATCAAAAAGACCAATCACTAATCGAGAATTTTTCTTTAGAAGTAAATCCTGGAGAAAAAATTGCGATTGTAGGGCCAACTGGAAGTGGTAAGAGTACACTCATTAATTTATTAATGCGATTTTATGAAGTTGACAAAGGGAATATTACTATTGATGGTATTTCAATAAAAGATATGAGCAGACAGCAACTGAGACAATTATTCGGAATGGTATTACAAGAAACATGGTTGCAATCGGGGACCATCCGAGAGAATTTACTATTAGGAAACCCGAATGCAACAGATGAAGAAATTCAACAAGTATTAATTCAATGCCAATTAGATAAAATGATTGGAAAGTTACCTCAAGGATTAGAAACACCTCTTCATCGACAAGGAGAAGACTTCTCACAAGGGCAGCGACAACTCTTGTCTATTGCAAGAGTCATGTTAAGCAAGCCATCGATGCTTATTCTTGATGAAGCGACTTCTTCCATTGATACAAGAACAGAGTTGAAAATTCAACAAGCTTTTCAGACATTAATGGAAGGGAAAACAAGTTTCATTGTAGCTCACAGACTTTCAACCATTCAAAATGCAGATAAAATATTAGTATTGAAAGATGGGCAAGTCATTGAACAAGGAATACATGAAGAACTGATTGCTCAGCAAGGGTTCTACCAACATCTCTATCAAAGCCAATTTATGAATGAGTAAGAGTTTACTTTAATAGAATAATTTTATACAATGAATATAAATAGAAATTACAAAGAAAGGAAATGACTATGATGACGGTGAAAGAAGAACTAAAATGGATTTTAAATCATTTAAATATCGATGAGTTAGATGATGAACAAGCAAATGCTTTAATTTCGGTTATTTATTTATTCAAAGATAGTGTCATTCCTACTAAAGAAGAATTAAAAGCCATCCATAAATATGAAAAGGGCGATATGGAATTTGTTGATTTTGAATCATTCGCAAATGAAATGGGTTTTGAATTATGAAATCTATTCGATTAAGTAAACAGGCTGAAAAATTTTTGAGAAAACAAGATAAAATATCTTTTAATCGTATTATGACAGCTATTTATCATTTACCCAATGGAAATGTAAAGAAATTGCAAGGGTTTGACTCTATGTACCGCTTAAGAGTCGGTGATTTTCGTGTTTTGTATAATGATAAAGGTGAAATTCTGGATATTATAAAAATTGGAAATCGTGGAAGTGTTTATAACCGATTATAAGCAATGAATTTTAATTTGAAAAAGACTTTTCTTCAGTAGCAGACATGTCGCAAGCTACGAGGAAAAGTCTTTTGATTTTTATTTGAGAGAAGTCATTAAGCTTGGAATTCTTCTAAAGCTAAGCTTGCTTCTTCCCATTCCATCATTACTTCTTCTAATGATTCATTTAATGTTTGTAAAGTTTGTTGTAGTTCCGCTGAACGAGTAGGGTTCGTATAAACTTCTTCTAATGTTAATTCTTCGTGAACGGAAGAAATTTCTTGCTCGATTTGATGAAGTTTTTCTTCTAGTTGTTCTACTTGTCTTGTCAGAGTACGAAGTTGTTTTTGTTCTTCTTTTGAGCTTAAGTAATTTTTCTTTGTATCGGTTAAAGCGACTTCTGCTTGAACGGCAGGAGTGGCTTCTTCTTGTTTTAAAGCTTCAAGCTCTTGTTTCTTTTCAATATAGTAATCATAATCGCCTAAATATAAGGTACTTCCTTCAGGAGTGATTTCTAAAATAGAAGTTGCTACTTGGTTAATAAAATAACGGTCGTGTGAAACAAAACAAATCGTACCATCATATTCAATAAGAGCTTGTTCAAGAACTTCCTTACTATCGATATCTAAGTGGTTGGTAGGTTCGTCGAGTAATAAGAAATTATCATGTTCTAATGAAAGTTTGGCTAAAGCAAGTCTTGCCTTTTCGCCCCCACTTAATTGAGCAGTTGATTTTTCTACATCTTTTCCTGAAAATAGGAAGCTTCCTAAAATCGTACGAATGTCTTTTTCAGGCATCGTTGTATGTCGGCTCCAAAGCTCTTCTAAAACAGTTGTTTTAGAGTTTAATCCACTTAAATTTTGATCATAGTAACCGACTTGAACATTAGCCCCTAATGAACTTTCTCCAGAAATCCATGGAATTTCTTGTATTAGAGATTTTAAAAATGTTGATTTACCAATTCCATTTGGACCAACAATCTCAATCGCTTCTTGTTTTCTAATGTTTAAATTGATTGGACCTGCTAGCGTTTGTCCGTCATATCCAATATACGCATCTTGCACATTTAACACTTGATTTCCAGATTCTTTTTGAACAGAAAATGAAAAACGAGCGGATCTTGAATCTGACTGTGGTTTTTCAATTCGTTCCATTTTTTCTAATTGTTTTCTACGTGACTGTGCTCGTTTCGTAGTAGAGGCACGAACAATATTTTTCGCAACAAATTCTTCTAATTTTTGAATTTTTTCTTGTTGTTTTTCATATGCTTTTTGTTGTAGTAAGAAGCGATTTTCACGTTCCGTAACATAGTATGAATAATTGCCCTTATAATATTCGCAAGTGTGATGATGAATTTCATACACTTCTTGACAAACTTTATCTAAAAAGTATTGGTCGTGGCTGACAATTAGTAGCGAAACGGGTGAAGATTTTAAATAGTCTTCTAACCATGTTAATGTTTCAATATCTAAATGGTTCGTAGGTTCGTCTAAAATTAAGATATCATGTTTTTCTAATAAAATTTTAGCTAATGCTAAACGAGTTCTTTGTCCACCGGATAATTGTTGAATAGGTTTATCATAATCTTCAGGATAAAATTGGAAACCATGTAAGACAGAGCGAATTTCACCTTCATAGCCATAGGCATTCATTTTATTTAATTGTTCTTGTAAATCATCATAACGTGTTAATGTTTGTTGATAGAGTGATTCATTGGCTAATACGTCTGGATTTCCTAATTTATCAGCCATTAAAAGTGCTTCTTTTTTTAGAGATTCGACTCCTTTAAATAATTCAATCATTTCTTCCCAAATGGTATTTTCAGAATCTATGGAAGCATATTGATCTAAGTAACCGATGGAAAGGTCTTTTTTCTTACTGACCATCCCTAAACTAGGTTCTTCAATTCCGGCTAAAATTTTTAATAATGTTGATTTTCCTGTTCCGTTTCTTCCCACTAATGCAATACGAGAACGTTCTTGGACTTCAAGGGAAATATTTTCAAATAGTACATCTGGGCCAAAATGTCTTGCTAGCCCTTGACCTTGTAATAAAATCATGTCATAATCCTCTTTCTATGCAGTTTCAATTTTATTCTATCATACATATGATGAGGACAAAAGTTTTTAATGTTCTTAATATAGATGTAAGATTGAGAAAAAATCACAATATTCTTGAGAAATGTACATTATAAGGAATATGTAGAATAAAATGTACAAATACAATATTTTTATGTAAAAACAAGCATATCGCTTGTGAAATTTATGAAACTTATGCTAGAATATTTATGAAATTTGATATAAAGGAGATTGAAAAATGAAAAAAGTTGAAATTCCAAAAGCTACCGCAAAGCGCTTGGCAATTTATCATCGTTATTTAAGATTTTTACATGATGCAGGAAAACGTCGTATTTCATCAACAGAATTAAGTGATGCAGTTAAAGTAGACAGCGCGACAATTCGTCGTGACTTCTCATATTTTGGAGCGTTAGGAAAACGTGGTTATGGTTATGATGTGGAGTATTTATTAGACTTCTTCAGTCAACAATTAAATCATGATCGTTTAACAAATGTTGCTTTAGTTGGGGTAGGAAATTTAGGACAAGCTTTATTAAATTATAATTTCCACCAAAGTAATCATGTTAGAATTAGTGCTGCATTTGAAGTAGACGAAAGTATGGTTGGAAAAATTGTGAGTGGAGTTCCAGTTTATTCTATGAACGATTTAGTAGAACAACTTCGCGTGCAACAAATTCAAGTGGCTATTTTAACTGTTCCTCAAGAAGTTGCCCAAGAAACTGCTAATTTATTAGTAGAAGCAAATGTACGTGGGATTTTAAACTTCACACCGCTTCGTTTAACTGCACCAGAACATATTCGTGTTCAAAACGTTGACTTAACAAATGAATTACAAACTTTGATTTATTTCTTAGACAATAACAATAATAATTAATGATAAAGCATCTTGTAAATGTGGAAGGAGCATTTATGAGATGTTTTTTTGTCGTAAATGACTTTATCTATAGTAGCAAAGGACGGCAGCAAACCTTTGGTTTCATGCCTAAACTTTGAGCCTAGGGTCTCAAAGTTTCCTGTATTAGAAGTCGGACCGGCTTCTAATACTAGTGCTACTATGAAAAGTCATTACTTGTTTGTGCAAAGGGATAACGGATTGATGTGGAGTACGGAAGGCGTAAATGACTTTGTCTATAGTGGCAGTAAGGACGCAAGCAGCCTCGCTTAGTGAGTCTCATTGTTACTATGATAAGTCATTGTCCATTGACAAAATATGTCTGATGTAAAAGTTCCATCAAGAATTTTTCTAATCATATTGTTTTCTTTTTTTAATTAAATTATAATCTAAATTGAAAGTAGTTTAATTTTCTAAAATTTAATGTGAAGGAGGTAACATCATGTTTTTTAATAAAGTATTGTATGTATTTTAGATTTTTATGGAGGAATTTTAATGTATCGTTATATTCGTAAAAGTATGAAACCATTTATTGCCTTTTCTTTTGTTAGCATGCTTGGGGCAGTATCGGTTGTTTTTATGGCTTATATTATTAATTTATTAGTAGAAACTATCACCGAAGGTAAATTTGAAAATTTTGTCTGGATTGCCGTGTTATCATTTGTTTATGTATTAATTGATTCATATTTAGATTATGCAGTAGACGTTGTAAATGAAAGACTTACGCAAGAATTGATGTATCATATTCGAGAAGATTTAGTTGAATCAATAGAAAGTCAATCGATTGTGGAATTTGAAAAATTAGGTAGAGATTACTACTTAAATATGTACACAAAAGATTTAGAAACTATTGAAAGTGATTATATTAAAGAATTGTTAAGTATGTACAATGATGTATGGGTATTTATTTTAGGATTTGTATCTGCCATAGTCATTAGTCCTTTATTTGCTATTTTAATGATTGGATTAAGTTCGTTACCATTTGCGTTGCCATATTTTTCAAGAAAAATTTTAGGAAATGCAAAATTAAATTTATCTCAAATTAATGAAAAGTATTTATCGTTATTAACGGAGATATTCGATTCTTTTACAACTTTAAAAGTATATGATGTTTTTCCGTTATTTAATAAACGTTTAACTCGATTACAGTTAGATATATATACAATACCGTATTAAAACGCTGTTTTTTTCTCTTTTTTAAAGCTGTAAAATAAAAATACGGTATTGTATTGTATCTTTTTTGGTTGTATTTACTAGTTGAGTTTTTGGTTGACTTTTTCCATCACAAGTATACCACCTTCATCAGTCGGATGAGAGTAGTGGTCTGTCATAGAAATATTTGTATGACCTAAAAAATTAGCAATAAGTCTTGGATTTACGTTTGTGGATTGTGCTTGTGTTGCAAAAAAATGTCTTAATACGTGAGGAGTTATTTTAATTCCTGTTCTACTCTCGACAGTCACGAATACCGAGTTCATTTTTTCAATATAGAAAGGTTCTCCGTTTGCTTCTACAAGTAGCCATGCATCTTCTGTATAACTTCTATTTTTATTTGCTATATAACGTTCTTTGCTTAATTTGATAGCCTTTTTCAATAATTCTGTATCCTCTGCAGTAATAAATATATCTCGGTTTTTACCAGTTTTAGTACATTTACCGTCAGGATACATTTTGGTACGGCTTTTATCAATATGAACTTTAGTTACATTATCTTTGAATGTTAGCACCGATTGCCTAATTGCTAATACTTCACCTCTTCTTAATCCGTATGACAATAGCATAAACGCTACTTGTACCATAACATCATAATGATCATGAATATATTTTTTTATAATGTTAAAATCTTCAAGTGATAATTCTTTGTTGAATTTAGGTTTATTACTTTTAACAGGTTCAATACCTTTTGCTCTGTTTCTCGTTAAGAGTTCATTTTGATAAGCATGTTCTAAAGTACTTGATAACAATCCTAAAATAGCTGATATCGTTTTACTTCTGTATTTTTTACCAAGCTTAATATTAAGCAGTTGAATATCTTGTCTTGAAATATCTTCCAATTTCTTTTTTTTCAAATTGTCATCAATCATCTTATATATCTGTGTTAATGTTCTTTCAGAAGTCTTATTCCATTTACCACTTTTAACTTTGAGATTAGCGTATATCTCAAAATACTCATCTAGTGTATATTCTTTTTTAAAATACTCTCCAGTTTCAATTGCTGTTGAGATTTCTGCTCTAGCCTGTCTTGCTGTAGCTAAACTAGTATATCCTTGCTTTTGCACTTGTGTGCCTTTATGAGAAAATTTCAGTCCGTATAGTTTCATTCCTTTACTTTCGTAACTGAAAATTCCTGCATATTTCGTTGGTTTTCTATTTTTCATATTTATTGTTCCTTTCTCTTAACCAACCAGTGAGACGATTTTCGGTTTGAAAGGGTAGGGCAACACCTCCTTTGAAGAACGTATGTTCGGTTTTGCTACAAATAAAAAGCCTTTACGGCTTTCTATTTTGCAAATGCTTTTTGTAATATTTTCTTATCATTAAAATTATAAACTTGAATACCATATTCTTTTAAAGCATCACGATTAGTTTGAGAAACATTTTTAAATCCTTCTTCACTCAATATGATATTGAGTGATTCATTTCCATCATAATCAATTTTTCTTTTATCGACAGTATCTAACCAACTAACTAAAGTGTTATTAACTTGTTGTTTATCTAATTGATTATGTACTTTTACTAATTTTGTTCCTGAATTATTTAAAAATACAAAATCCATTTTATGGTTTAACTTAGATTTTCCTTCTACTGAAAAATCTTGGAAATAACTGTATTTGTCTTTATTTTCTGAAAAATAATTTTTAACATCTTCAAGGAAAAAGTTATGTACTCGTTTTTTAGAAACTAATATAAAATCATATAAATTAATCAGTAATTGAGTCATATCGTGAATTGCTTGAGATAAGTTCTTTTTATCAACATCCTTTTGAATGTTTTCATCAATTAATGAAAAACCAGAATAATTTAAGTATGATTGTAAAATCTGATGTCTACTAGAACGTTTTTCCATTAAGTCTAATCCGTAATTTTTTAAATTCCAAATGGTAAAACCACGATCAGTAACAGTAAAATGATTATCGTGTTGAACGATTACAAAAGAAATTCCATCGCCAAATGAATCAATGAACGGAGTGACTACTTCTAAACTATTTGACTTTGATTCTATAAATTTAGTGTTTTTTGTTATGAAATTAAAATAATCTGATTTAATTTGTTTCACGTCCATAATGATTCCTCCTTTTGCATTATTTTACAATAAACTACCTTGAATGGAAATGTTTAAATCATCGTTTTTGATAATATTTGCAAATTTTACTACATCTTCAAATAGTTCAAAAAAATCAGAAGTGTTTCTAATAGCATTTTCAAACGGAAGAGGGAATGCCTTCATGTATGTCTTTCCATCTCCTTTGAAAAAGAATTCTTCTTCAGAAAAGATATTAATTCTATTCCCTTGAATTCTTGTTCCATCAGCATTCTTATGAAAATTGTTATTAATATTGATTCTAAATAAACAATAGTTATATTTACATTCAATAAAATTAATCACTTTGTTTTCTGGAGAAAGTTTATAAATTAATCTAAATTCTCCATTCTTTACACCGCCAAATCCATGTAATAATATTTCTCCTTGGTCGGTTTCTTTAAGTTGAATATTATACTTTTTAAGTGCTTGTTTAAACATTTTTATTAATCTGTTTGCTTCTTCATCTGTTAAAAATAATTCCATACACATACCTCATTTCCAACTATTAGGAAATTCATAAATAGTCCTTTTTAAATATATTTCTCCATTTCTTCTTCAATTCCATAAGCATGCAATAGCTGATATTTTGACTCATACAGATATTCATCTTTTCCATACAAGAGAAGTTTAGTAGCAAACTCATTCGCTTCACTTTCAATCTTGATACGATTGGAATTAATTCCTAATGACAAAGCTGGTTCATTAGGATGTAGAATAGCGTGTCCTAACTCGTGGCAACAAGTAAATAATTTCTTATTCTCTTCCAACTTGCTATTAATGAATATCATTTTAATATTATTACATTTTCGATAATATCCATTTATATTGCCCAACTCGACCTCAAGAATAATTATCCCTTTTTCTTTAGCAATTTTGAAAGGGTTACTAGTACCATGCTTACGAACCAATCTATTTATATAATCGCTAATACCCATGGCAACACCAACTTTAATTTCGATATTTTTTAGGAGTAAACTTACGTTTAGCTTCTTTTTTAGCAATACTTAATCCCATTGATAAAGCGTTAATTAATAAATCTCTAGATTCCTGATCGTATTCTTCCATATTTTTGGAATACAAACCATTGTCTAGTTCTGCAATTAAATTTTCTAAAGTTTCTTGAATATCTTTTTCATCTTTTGAATTTAGGTCATAGTATTTTCTCTTAGATGAAGAGATGCCTAATAAATAATCAGTACTTACATGAAATATGTCTGCGACTTTAGTAATAATTTCAGGAGTAGGCTTTCTATTGTCACTTTCATACAAAGATATTGTAGACGGAGATAAGTTTAATAGATTTCCTAGTTCTGATTGTTGCATTTTTTTATTTATTCTCAATTCTTTTAATTTAGCGCCAAAACTCATGTTAACACCTCTTTTAACTTTACTTTTAGTAAAGTATAACATTTACAAATTGTAAAATAAAGAAAGTTTGCAAAATGTCATAAAAATAGTTGACATTTTGCAAAATGCAAATTATAATGAATTTACAAATTGCAAAGTGAGGTGTGAAAGTGAAAAATGAAAAATTAATCAACAAAAGAGGGTTGAAAACTCAAAAAGAAGTTGCAAATGCTATTGGCATCAATCACGGTTACTACTCCATGATTGAAAATGGCTTAAGAATTCCACCATACAATGTAATGATTAAAATAGCAGATTATTTTGGGGTTAAACCAGACTATTTTTTTTACGACTACACTTTACAAAATGCAAAGTAAAGATTTGTAAAATGTAAATAAAGGAGGTGAGAGCATGTTAACCAGAGATATGTTCGATAGTTTAATTTTTGATTTATATTCTAGAATTTCTAAAGAACTAGAGGAGAAAGGTTTAACTGAAGAAGTATTGAAGGCTATTAATACTTTAATGGAATTGATGAACTTTGTTTGTCAAATCTAACCCTTAGAAGTCTTTTTATTCACTACGCTTTTTTGATAGTGAATAAAAAGACTCTAGCCGTGAAGCTAGAGTAAATGACTACTTTTCATTAGAAAAATAATCCGGAACTTTGTGATAAGGAGATTTATATTCTGTAATTTCTTTTTCTGTCTTGTAATATAAATCTTTTAATTCTTCCGGAGAATTAAACTTGTCAAAGTTCTTTTCTAAATAAAGTAATACTAATTTGTCAATTAATTCTTGTTCCATAATAACACATCCTTTCAGCTACATTATAGGCTTGAAAGAGGTTTACAACAATATGAAAGAGAGAAGTAAGGATATGAAAAAGAAGTCAGTAATCAATCGTAAAATTGTTATTGGAAAATCTAGCATAACGATTACTAAAAAATGCATAAAGATTAAAACACCAAAACTTGTAATAGTGCAATAAAAATAAACAAAGGAGGTGTAACAATGAACATAACAATTGAAAGTAGCGAGCTATATGACAATATAGCCAATCAATTAGTAGATAAGTTATTTGATAAAGTTCATCAATCAGTGGTAGAAAAAATCAAAAATAATGATGAAATCCTATCTGCAGAGCAGGTTTGGAAAAGATGTTTTCCAGCTTATAAACAGCTAGCTACGTGTCGAAAACATTTTTTAGACAGGAGAGATTTTCCAAAAATCAGACGTGGTAATAGAGTGTACTACAGCTTAAAACAAGTAAACGAATATTTAAAAACAGCAAAATAAAAACCAACCAGTGAGACGGTAAAGTTTTTAAACGTATGAGGGGGACAAAATGGAAAAAGTTAAAAGTTTTGCGATTTTGATTTTAGCAGTATCGCTTATATCATCGTACTTCATGATTTATCAGTTATTGGATTCAAACAGTCAATTGTTAGACACAAACAGTCAATTGTTGGACACAAACAGCAAGTTGCAGAATAAAGTGTACGATCTTGAGAGCGTGATACGAGTGAATGAGATTATTAAACGTACTGGGAAGAACGGAGGTTAAGTATGGATAAATTTCTAGAAACATTGTTATTCACAATGATTTCATACACAATTTTACTTGTTTTTATTGGGATTGGTTACTTCTTACTTTTCGTTGTAAGTGATATAGGCAGGGCATCTGTTGTTGTCATATTGCTATTAATATTTGTATTAATTTTTGAGGTTATATACCACTTATGAGGAGGAATAAAAAAATGACTAGAAAACAATATAGACAATATAAATTAAACAATTTCAACAAATGGTTTCTAATTAGATTTGCACAAATTTTTGCTTATTCTGCAGCATTAGTAGTGATAGCTTTGTTATGGATTTACATCGTGATAGGCGCTTCTAATCAGCATTATGAGAAAGTTCAATTAATTCAAACAAATCAATACGTAGGTGAAAGATAATGAATTACGAAACATTGAAGAATAACATTAATAAGTCATTGGAAAATTATGAAAAAACAAACGATGAGGAACATTTGGCAGATATCGTAAGAACGTTAAATGCTTATGGATATCCATTAAAAAGGAGTGGTGTACATGAAACTGTTGTGTCAAATGAATATTTTTGATGAAAATTTGGACGATTTAATAGATCCAAAGGGAAACACTATAGGCACTATCAAAAACACAGAGAGTGGCTTTCTTTTGGAAATTAAGGGCATATTAAGATTTGTCACGAGGTTCAAAACTCATGAAGAAGCATTGGCAATTGCTACAGAATTATTGGATTAAAAAAAGACGGTTTATTCAACCGCCTCAACGCACTTAAATTATAACAAAATACAGGGGAGATTACAATGCATAGTTTATTAATTAGCGAACCACCTCTCCAAGTATCTCCTACATTAGCTGCAAGAATAGGTTTAAATAACGCTATATTCGTTCAACAGTTACATTATTGGCTGTTAAAGAGCAAAAATGTTTATGAGGAGAAGTTGTGGGTTTATAAAACATTAGATGAATGGATAGCACAAGATTTTCCATTCATGTCAAAAAGCACTTTAAAAAGAACAATTAACGATTTAAAAAAAAGAAATTTAATTATCACTAAAACTTTTAACAAAATGAAAATCGATAAAACAAATTGGTACACCATTAATTATGATAACGAGGCTTTAAAAGACAATAAACTATTGAACTTTCCATGGGGTCAAAATGAGCCTTCGAGGAGTTCAAAACGAACCGATGCATTAGTTCAAAATGAACCTACCAATAACCAGAGAATACACAGAGAATATATATATAGTCCTGATAATTCATTTGATGACAGTTCAAAGGAGAAACCGAAGCAGGTTGTAATGACTGATGAACATAAAATCGTAATTGATTACCTTAACCAAAAGGCAGGTACTAGATACGAATACAATTCAACTAAGACTATAACTTTATTGAATACCTTATTTAAAAAAGGGTATTCAGTAGATGATATGAAAAAGGTTATTGATATTAAGTGTAAAGAATGGCTACCTCAAGAAACAATGAGGATGTACTTAAGACCTAGAACGTTATTCAGCAATAAGTTTGAAGATTACTTGAATCAAGGAGTTAAACCTCAAGTAACTACGACTAAGAAGACTCAAAGTTATGAGGATTTTATGCTGAAAACGTATGGTGAGAAATGGAGAGCGATTGTAGATGAATCAACTTGAGATGGATAGACAACAGGATCTTGAAGAGATGATTATGACGATTGCACTTCATGACTTTGATAACATTAACAAAGTTTTTATTAAGCCCGACTGGTTTGAAAACAGATTGTTTAAAATTATCGTTAATAAGCTACAAGATACTAGCATTAAGATTGACGGATTGATGGACTTATACGCTAGGACTCAAGCTGAAATTAAAGATATGACATTCACGTACAATGACTTGTTAAATCTTGAAGCTAAATACTCAACGGCAGAAAACTTGTCATATTTGTCTAAAGAGCTGCATCGTAATAGCTTAAGAAAAACGTTGAATGAGTTGAAACAAGAACACAATTTTTTTCCAACTGCTGAATTAGAGCAGACAATGTTCGATATTCTAGCAGAGATGAATAAGATTGGCGCTAGTCGAGATGAAGGCGATTTGAAAGAGGCTTTTGATTTGTTCGAGTATCGTTTAGAAAACGATGTACCACAAGGAATTAAAACATTTTCTCAAATGGATAGCGCACTTGGTGGAGGTATTCAAGCAGGAATGTTGATTACGATAGGTGCTAGACCTGCCGTAGGTAAATCAGCTTTTGCAATTAATCTTATTCAAAAGTGTTTGGAACGAAACAAAGGTATGAGAGTTGATTTATTTAGTCTTGAAATGCCAAAGCGTGAGATTTTAGCTAGATTTTTATCACTGAACACAAAAATTCACTCATACTACTTCAAGAACATGAACAAAATGCTGACACCTGTTGAAAAAGAAACGGTCAGAAACGCTATAGAGTATTATCGACAAGAAGATATTCAAGTATTCGACAAGGTTTCTGACATTAACCGAATTTTAGCAATCATCAAAGAACGTGCATCAACTGCGAAGGAGAATGGATATATTGCTGTGATTGATTACGTAGGCTTGATTAAAGTTGCGAATTCGAAGAAAGATAGACGATTGCAAATTGAAGAGATTACGAGGGAATTGAAGGTACTTGCAAATGAGTATCAAATTCCAATTATTATTTTATCGCAGTTGTCACGGGGTGTTGAGAGCAGACAAGATAAGTCACCTCAATTATCAGACTTAAGAGAATCAGGATCCATAGAACAAGACTCAAACGTAGTAGGGTTTCTGACAAATGTTGAGACTGAACAGAATAACGATGGTTATCAGCGAATTGAATTCCAGATACGTAAGAATCGTGATGGAGAGTTGATGGACTTGAAATTCAAATTTTTCAAGAACCGAATGTTTTTTCAGGAGGTTTTTGAATGAATGCTAGAGATTATTTGAAGATTATGCAAAGAGAGCGACTGGAAGAAAGTCAAGCAGTTATGCTGCCACTTGAAGAAGCAAAAAAAATTCAAAAGCAGATTAAGTCACTTCAAGTATATCTCGACAGATCGATTAAAGAAGGCAGCACGATACTGCTGGACTACATGCAGAAACTGGAAGCTGACAAAGATTTTTATATCAATTATGCTTTGGAAATAGCTAGATGTGAACGACAACTTGGGTTCAAAGTATTAGAGACTGGAGATGCTGGAATTCTAGCGTTATATTCTGCAAAAAGCAAAGATCCAGAAGGAACATTGTTTTACCAGAACTGGATTAATTTTGTTCAAGCTATAAGAAAATTAAAATTCGAAACTGAAAGGATAAATAATGAATACAGTAGCAGAGATTGGAAGATTAACTAAGGATGTAGAGTTGAAACAAACGACTGGAGGGAAAACATACGGACGATTTACATTAGCAGTAAACAGACGATACAAGAACAGCAACGGTACTTACGATGCAGATTATTTTAATTGTGTTGTGTGGGGATTGACTGCAGAGAATCTAGCGAAATTTACAAAAAAAGGTTCGTTGATTGGAGTTTCAGGAATGCTGCAAAGTCGCAGTTACGACAAAGATGGACACAAAGTCTATGTAACTGAAATTCTTGTTGAAAGCTTTGATTTATTAGAGAAAAAGGACAAAGGTTCTGAAGTCGTGCCAGTGTTTGAAACTGTGGATATTAAAGATGAAGATTTGCCGTTCTAGGAGGAGAGAAAGATGAATTTTATTAAATTAACAGGTAGAAAATCCAAGACATCATTTTATGTAAGAACTGAAGAGATTTGTTCAATTTATTCAGATTATAACGGAAGTGTAACAGTTGAATTAAGCAATGGTGATAGTTATTTGGTTTTAGAAAAACCTGAAAAAATCCTAGAAATGATTGATAATGCATCGTATGAAAGCAATAAGAAATAACAGGAGGAAGTATGTACGTTATTGTCAGAAATGGATTGTTTTATAGCCGTAAAAAGGTTTATAAGATGATGGATATTAGAGAGCATCCAAAAGTAGTTTATTTATACGAGCGATTAGTAAGAAATGCTGAATGGTTTGATTCTAAAATGGAAGCTAATAAAGTTTGTAAAGAGGTAAATGGTCAGAAAGTTATTCAATTATCAGAAGCTGCAAGACGAAGATTATTGCTAATTAAACGAAATAGAAAAGAGGAATAAGAATGAGTGAAGAACTTTTAAGTTATGATGAATATAAAAAAATAATGGATAGATTATGGAAATTAGAAACTCTTCACAATATGAATGTTTATCGTTGGAAAAGCGAAAATGAAGATATGGTCAATCACCCACAACATTACAAAGGTATTTATGGTTTAGAAGTTATAGAAGTTATGCGAAACTTCATTTCAAAATATCAAAACGCTTATGTTGGAGCAATGATCTGCAACGTTTTGAAATATATTTTACGAGCGCCTTCCAAAGGAAAACAATTGGAAGATTTAAAAAAAGCACGCAAACACCTCGATTTTGCAATCGAAGAATTGGAGAAGTTAAATGAAGTACAACAAGAAACTAAAGCGTAGTTTAGAGAAGACACCGAAATTTTCACAGACAATGAAACGATATAAGTCGAACAAGACTGTTTCTTTCTTAATGGCTGCAGTGCTAAAAGTCTTGAGAGATGAACACGGATTCGGAGCTGTTCGATTACAGAAATTCAGCACTGATGTTTTGAAACAATTAGAAATGCAGTCTGAAGGGTACGTTACTTACAAAGATATTCTGGATATGATTGCTGAAGAAACTGGGTTTGATGTGAGGGAGGAAGAAGCGGAATGAGTATAGATGTTGAAAAATTCATCGAAGCAAGTGTTTGTGAGTTACAAATGGACGGATCTATTTGGAGGAACATAAAAAATCGTCACAATGAAGAACTTGATGTAAAAATAGCCAATCAAGGCAATATGTTTACTTCAATTGAAAAAGCAGAAAAAGAAAGAGATAGAAGAAATTTGCTAGCTAGATTGAACAGATTTAGAAATGAAAAAAACGATGGGTGGATTCCTAACTGGAATAGATGGCAGGAGTTAAAATTTTGTATCTTCTGGAGCTACGGTGATCTTATTTTAAAACCTTGTGATACATTCTTAGGATTTAATGTTTTTGGTTATTTCAAAAATCGTGATGATTGTTTGGAAGCTATTAGAATATTTGGTCATGAGATTAAGAGATTGTACGTTGAGGAGTTGGGAAAATGAGTAGAACAGATTATTGTCCGTATTGCGGATTAAATATGGACGTATCAGATGTTTATGAAACAGCAGACGGTATTGAAGAAGAAGGTTTTGCAACTTGTCCTAAATGTCACAAAGCATTTGTCCATACTTCAGAAGTTACTATTGATTTTAATATTTACCCTGTAAAATGTCAGTTAAATTTAACACAAAGAGATATTGTGTTATACGGTACAGAAAGTGACTTACGAAAAAAAGAATTTTTAGAAAAAATGTTGGAATATAACAAAAAAATTGATGAAGGCTTACTTACTGAAAAAGAAATTGAAGAATATACAGATATATGGAGTGAAGGATATGAGTAGAGTTACAGAACTAGAAAATGAAATTAAAGAACTAGAAAACAGAAAAATAGAATTACTGAAAGAGTTGGAAGTTGAGAAACAGAAAAAAGAGTTTGATTATCCTTTTAATTATAGAGAAACTTGTTATCTATTAAGCAGCAACAGTGTTATAGTGGAAGATTGGTGGAGTAGTAGCGGTAGTGACCGAAATTGCTACAGACAAGGAAATTTTTTTAAAACTAAAGAAGAAGCGCAAAGAGAACGAGATAAACGTGAGCTACTTACACGATTCAGACAATTTAGAGATAAATGCAATGGGGATTGGAAACCAGAAACTTATGACTGTAAATTTTTTATTTCATATGATGGTTCGAAAAACGTACTAGAAAGTGGTTGGAATGATGTGTGGGATAATTTTAATACATTCGGCTATTTTTACGATGAACGTGATTGCTTACATGCGATTGATTTGTTCGGTGATGAAATCAAACGCTTATACGTGGAGGAATAAGAATGAGTAAAGAATTAAATGAATTGATTCAAGGGTTAGGTAAGCTAGTGAACGGGTATAAAAATACCGCAGAAGAATTGGATAAGTTGAAATTGTTGTATGAGAAGTTAAAATTGGAAACGGCAGAAGAGTTTGAATATCCATTTAAAGACTATGAACAGTATTGGTTGGTTGACTCAGGAGGCGATATAACTAGTTCGAGATGGGATTTCAGTAGTTTTGAACACCCAAGATACGAACAAGGTCATGTTTTCAAAACTAAACAGGAAGCAGAACGAGAACGTGATAAACGTGCATTGTTAACACGATTTAGACAATTCCGTGATAAGTGTAATGGGGATTGGAAACCTGATTTTAAAAATGATAGTTCGTGGAAAATTTATATTGGTTTTAATCATAACGAGAACAAGATGAAAGTCTGTTCTTATTTGATTCTTGAAGAATTTAATTTATTCGGTTATTTCAAAAACGAAGCAGACGCAGAACGGGCTATCGAACTATTCGGCGATGAAATCAAAAGATTGTGGGTGGAGGAATGATTAAACAAGCATTGGAAAATTTAAGATTACTTGAAAGAGAACATAATTTCAAAAGTCAAGGACAAGTAGCACCACAAGTGAATTGTGATTTGATAGAGAAATCCATTGATAAAAAATATCAAGATTTAGTAAATGTTATTTTAAAAGAATTACATCATAAAAAGAAGTGTTTACAACAAGGAATGTTTAGCACAAAGGAAGATATAGATGAAATCAGTGGTGCGATAAAGCAATTGGAAACATTAGTTTGGTATATCGAAAGCAATCAATATGAGGTGTAAAAATGAACAAAAAAATATTAATACTGTTATCCTTTCTAACAATATTACTTGCGTCATGTACAGAAGCCGACCAAGTGTCCCATAACATTTCAAAAGAAGCAGATAATTTCAATGTTGTAAGACGTGTTGCAGTTATTAATACACGGACGGACAAAGTGGAATTTGAAGTGATTGGAAGAATTTCAATTTATGACAATACTAGTAGTAAAGAGTCTACAAGTACATTAACAGTCGTTGTAGAAACGGATAAAGATAAATACAAGAAACATATTGTTAAATTAACAAACTGGAATATGTATGTTGTGGAAGATTTAGAAGGAGCGGCAGTTGACCAATACAAGTATGAAATCAATTATATGCCTGAAAGCATATTGCCGTTTAAAATTACAGAAAGTAAGTAGGTGTGAATAATGATTAGTATAAATGATGTAGATTGTGTAGATTGTAAATTTTTAGTGGATACTAATGAGGGTGCTTACGTATTAACGAGATTGATTAGAGCAAAATGGAATGGTATGACAAAAGAAGAAAGAAGTCACTATTGGACTGCTAACGAATATATCATTCATTTAAACGCCAGTGTATTATTATGCGAATTGTACGATAAAATCGAAGATAATTATTATGACGATGAATTGTCTAAACGATTATGGGCAGATACACCCATCCGTTTGGTTCGGATGTTGCAATTAATATTAGATGAGATTACTGATTTCCCTTCAGCTACTGTGTTAAAACGAGATGAAAAAATCGACCCAACAATTGATTTGGAGGATGAGAAATGAACAAAGTTACAGTGTACACAAAGAAGAATTGTCCACAATGTATCATGACAAAACAATACATGGATGCATTGAATATCGAGTATGAAGCAATTGATACAACTGAAAATGAGGAAGCACGAGCATACATTAAACAATTAGGTTTCCAAACATTACCAGTTGTTGAAGCAGAGGGTTTCCAAGCATGGTTTGGGTTCAGACCAGAAAACATTGATTTATTAAAGTAGAATTTGAAGGAGGAACTAAATGGATAATTTTGAATTATTGGATATTCCAGAGTTTGATTATATGAATACTAAACGAGAAGTATATAAGGTGATTGCTACGTACAAACGAGCAATGAACAAACTATATTTGAATTCGTATCCTAAGATCACACCAAGTTATAATATAGTTCCTCCATCAAATACAAACCAGTTCCACTCTAGCACAGAAAGAGCTGCATTATATTCGATGGAAAATGGAGCTAAGTTTGCTAAATTTGTTGAATACGTTGATAATGCAGTGAACTCATTGAGTGAGAAATATAGAGTAATTGTAATTCGGTGCTTCTTCAAAAATGAATCTGATACCAAAGTTGGAATGGATTTAAACTACAGCGAATCATCAATACGAGATTTAAGAAGAGAAGCTTTAGAGTTATTTGCATATTCACTTAAAGTAGATAAGTATAAATAAAAATGTATTTTTTAATACAAAATGCTTGTATTTTTTACAACAAAAAGATTGTAGTTTTTTAATTTGCTAAAAAGCTAAAATGTGTATTGTAGAGTTTGTGTATAGAAGAGTAATCTCCCATTATTAAATCTAACAACTCTACATACAGAAAACAATTTCAGAATGCCATACGCTGAAATTGTTTTGTGTATTTAACGCATGAGATACACAACGACGTACATCGACAATGCAACGGAATTGTCAAACCTCCTTTTTATTTTGCCTCTCCACAAAAAGTGTGGAGGGGTTTTTATTTTAAGAAAGAAGGAAACAAGAATGAACTTTGTAGAACCGATTAGAGACAAAGATGATATTCAAGCAATGAAATCTTATTTGAGAGAATGGAATGAACGTAATTATATTTTATTCCTTTTAGGAATTAATTCAGGTTTAAGAATCAGCGACATCATTAAATTGCGAGTAAAAGATGTACAAGGCTGGTATATCAAAACTAAAGAATTAAAAACTGGAAAACCATTAAAACGCAAAATGACTCCAATCTTAAAAAAGGAAATTAGAAATTACGTAGAAGGAAAACCACTTCATCATTATTTATTCCAAAGCAGAAATGGAAAGAATCAACCTATTGCGAGAAATACAGCTTATCTAATTATTAAGCTTGCAGCAGAAGAATTAGGAATTGATAACGTTGGAACGCATACAATGAGGAAAACCTTTGGATATCATTATTATAAGAAAACAAAAGATATTGCTACATTGATGGTTTTATTTAATCATGCAAGTCCAGCAATAACTTTGAGATATATTGGAATTAGACAAGATCAACAGGACAAAGCAATGTCAAGCTTTGGATTATAAAGTGAATTGAACATATTGAGAAAACTGTCAGTTCATTTTATAGAAGTTTTAATATCGTTGATATAACAATAAAAAATATAAAATAGCGAATTGAACAGAATCTAAGATATGTTCAGTTCAAAAGGAATTATTCCGAGCAGGAGGGAAGAGATTGGCTAGAAAAACACTGGGGACTAAACGCTGGAAAGATTTCAGAATTAGTATCATGGTTCGTGATAAGTTTCTTTGCCAAGAGTCTTTACGTTATGGAAAGAAAGTTGCAGCAGTCATGGTGCATCACATCTATCCTGTTAGTGAATATCCTGAATTGGAGTTTGTCAGCTGGAACTGTATCTCGTTATCGAACCACGAGCATAACAAGATGCACAATCGTGTCAATGATTTGATAACAAGAAAAGGAAAACTTTGGCAAGCGAAAAGAAAAAAAGAATTTGAAAAATTTTATTCGTCAAAAAAATTTTTTTGAAAAAATTTTTGACCCCGCCACCTCAAAAAAATTTTTTGAGAGGCTGGGAGACCGAGGAGAGGGAGCTTTTTCCAACTACGGGGTAATTTTAGTAAAAGGGGATAAAATCTAAGCGATTTTCAGAAAGGAGGTAAGTTTTTGTCAAGACCAATTACAGCGAATTACATTCGAAAAGCAACTGTAAAAAATATGAAGTCACTTGGCACGTATCGTAAAGAATTTGACTACTTGATTAACATCTATGCGAACATGCTTTATCAATATATTTTGTACGAAGAAGAGCATGCAGCTAATGATTATAAAGTTGCGGATTTGTACGTGAATAAAGCTGGAGCAGAAAACTTGCGGAAGTTGCCTCTTATTAATGTAATGGAAACTTTGAGGAAAGATATACTGTCATATTCTGATAAACTCATGCTGAATCCTAAAGCGTTAGGGGAAGTAATAGCGCAGGATACAGGCGGTACGATTCTGGATATTATGAACAGACTGGGTGGTGCAAAATGAACGAGTATGTAGAACGAGCGATTAAGTATGCTACTGGTATCATTGATGGAAAGACTCCAGCCTGTGAAGAAAAAGTACTCGAAGCTAAACGATTTATGAGAGATATCGACAATTCTGCATACTACTTAAATGAACCTGTTATTAATATGGCAGTGAAGTTTATTGAAAATGTGATTGTCCACTATCAAGGAGAAAATGTAGAAGCAGTGAGTTTAAGAGATACACCACTGGAACTACAAGAGTGGCAGATGTTTATCGTTGTTAATCTGTTTGGATTTTATAAAACAGGCACGATTGAGACACGTTTTAAAGAAACGTTGATATTCATTCCACGTAAACAAGGCAAAACAGCGTTCACTGCTGGATTAGCATTGTGCAAGTCATTATTAGAAATGAAGAGTGCTTCAAAATGCTACATTGTCGCAACGAGCGTGCAGCAAGCTTTGGAAGCATTTGGCTTTATTCAGTACAACGTGGAGCGTTGGAAAGATAAAAAAATTAAAATCAAGAACAACAATTCAGAACATTCGATTACTGGTGATTTTGGTAGCGAAGGTTCTTTTTTTGTACGTGCTTTAGCGAATGACGAAACTCGACTAGATGCACTGAACGGTAACTTCATCATTCTTGACGAAGCTCACACCATGAGAAACTCAAAAAAATATGGATTGATGAAAAAGACAATGACGGCTTATAGAAATAAGTTGTTGTTTATTATCAGCACGGCAGGAGATATTCCAAACGGATTCCTTGCTAACAGGATTAAGTACTGCAGAAAGGTACTGGAACAAAGTATTGAGAATGAAGAATTGTATATTTTCATCTGCAAAGCTAATCAAGATAAAGAAGGAATGCCTATCGATTATATGGATGACAAAACATTGATGATGGCTAATCCATCGTGTGGTGTGACTGTGACTCTTCAAGAGTTAAGAGCAGAAGCAGAAATGGCTATGAATGATCCACAGACTAGAATGGAGTTTTTTAATAAGACATTGAACATATTTACTAACTCAATGAACGCATACTTCAATGTAGACGAGTTCATTGCGAGTGATGAGAATTTTGACTGGACATTAGAAGAGTTAGCTAAGTTACCAATCAAATGGTATGGCGGTGCTGACTTATCTAAACTGCATGACTTAACTGCTGCAGCATTAGTGGGACAATACAAAATGGAAGATAAAACAATTGACATCATTATTCCACACGCATTCTTTCCAGTTGCAGCAGCTCACAAAAAAGCTAATGACGATG
>ERZ773212.168-NODE-168-length-34847-cov-93.883565_pt1 | contig 34847 bp, 20 predicted proteins | sample MGYA00581005_ERZ773212 | MGnify/ENA primary metagenome ERZ773212 (study PRJEB29015, sample SAMEA2738154) | human oral metagenome | biome: human oral; feature: human-associated habitat; material: saliva | place: China | collected 2196 ... | reverse complement strand
ACGACTCCGCCCCCTCACATACGGGACTTCCTGGACGTCATCGCGCGAACTGACCAGTAACGACCGTTTCTGACACCCCACCGCCAGGCGCGACGATCACCGCGACACGCCGCGCCAAAAACCCCTACCAAAACCCCTAGTGCACCAAAACCTGGCACGTAGGATTTTGATATGAGCACCACCGGATACGCCCGCGTCAGCACCGACGATCAAGACCCCGCCGCGCAGATCGACGCGCTCAAGGCCGAAGGATGCGACCCTATTTTCGTGGAGCGCGCCAGCGGCGCGACCATGCAGCGCCCCGAATGGCACGCCTGAAATAAACAGCTTGGGGGGTGGAACACAGTTCCACCCCCCAAGCCTTGGTTTAGCTAGTTGTCTTCAGCCCCTGGGGGCTCGCCTGCCATTTAGGGCAGCGAGTCGGGTTGCCAGTGCTGAGCCTAGCGGCGTCAGTTGTTCAGTTCGCGTTCGGCGCGCACCTGGCGGGTAGCGGCCACCAGGTTTTCCAGCGAAGCCTTGGTTTCGGCGTAGCCACGAGTCTTTAGACCACAGTCGGGGTTAACCCACAGGCGAGAAACCGGTACGGCGTCGGCAGCTAGGCCGATCAGCTGTGCCAGCTCTTCCTTGCCGGGCACGCGCGGGGCGTGAATGTCCCACACACCAGGGCCAATGCCGTGGTCGAAACCAGCCTCAGCCAGCTCCGGCACCACCTCCATCTTGGAGCGGGCCGCCTCAATCGAGGTCACATCCGCATCCAGGCCCTTGATAGCATCAATGATCTGGCCAAACTCGGAGTAGCACAGGTGCGTGTGGATCTGGGTGTCCGGGCGTACGCAGGAGGTGGCCAGGCGGAAGGAACCCACCGACCAGTCCAGGTAGTCGGCGTGGCGCTCAGCGTCCAGGGGCAGCAGCTCACGCAGAGCCGGCTCATCCACCTGGATGGCGGCAATGCCGGCAGCTTCCAGGTCGCTAACCTCGTCGCGCAGCGCCAAACCAATCTGGTCAGCAATTTCGCCCAGAGGCAGGTCATTACGTGGGAAAGACCAGGCAATGATGGTCACTGGGCCGGTGAGCATACCCTTAACCGGCTTGTCGGTTAGCGACTGGGCGTAGCTGGTCCAGCCCACAGTCATGGCGGCCGGACGCGACACGTCACCCCACAGGATCGAGGGGCGAGTGCAACGCGAACCATAGGACTGCACCCAGCCGTTGCGGGTGGCGGCGAAGCCATCAAGCAGCTCAGCGAAGTACTGGACCATGTCGTTACGCTCAGCCTCACCGTGCACCAGCACATCCAGGCCTAGCTTTTCCTGCAGCTTGATTACCGCAGCGATTTCTTCACGCATACGCTCCTGGTAGTCGGCGTCAGAAAGCTCGCCGCGTGCGTTGGCGGCGCGGGCCTTACGAATCTCAGTGGTCTGCGGGAAAGAACCAATAGTGGTGGTGGGTAGCGGAGGCAGGTGCAGGCGCTGGGCCTGGGCGGCTTCACGCTCTAGGTAGGGTTCACGGGCGCGGTCGGCGTCGGTCAGGGCGGCGGTGCGGCTGCGGACCTCGGGGCGTACCACGCCGGGGGCGGCGGCGCGCTGCTCTAGGACGCGGGTCGCCTCGGCTACCTCACCGTCGATGGCATCCCAACCCTCATCTAGACCGCGTGCCAGGGTAACTACTTCCTGCACCTTCTGGTCAGCGAAAGCCAGCCAGGCGTGCAGGTTTTCGTTCAGCGTGGGGTCATCCCAGGTTTCCAGGGCGGTGTCGTGAGGCACGTGCTGGAGGGAGTTGGAGGTAGCCACAGCCACCTTGGCGGCTCCCAGGCCTTGGGCGGCGGTTAGGGTCTGGCGCAGGGCAGCCAGGTCAGCGCGCCAAATGTAGCGTCCGTCCACAGCGCCAACCACCAGGGTTACCCCAGACAGGTCCGTGTCCTTAGGTAGCTTGCCGCGCAGGGTGTCAACGTGGATTGCTTCCACGCCGGTCTTAGCTAGGGCGCCTACAGCCTGGGAGGCGTCCCCATAGGGGGTGGTCACCAGGATTTGGGGGCGGTTAGTGGCTTTAGCTAGGCGCTCATACACGCCCACAGCCAGCTCGGCCAGCTCAGCGCGGGGGTGGGAGAGGTTGTCGGAGGTTAGGGCCGGCTCGTCCAGCTGCACCCAGGGGGCGCCAGCCTCGTGCAGGGAGGCCAGGGCCTGCTCATAGGCGGCCACGGCCTCATCAAGGCGGGTGAGTGGGTCAAAGTCGGGGGTGGCCGGGTCAGCCTTAGCTAGTGCCAGGTAGGTCAGCGGGCCCACCAGCACCGGGCGGGTCACGTAGCCCCACTGACGGGCCTGCACGAACTTACGGGTGACGGCGTCGTCGGCAAAACGCAGCGCAGTGTCGGGGCCGATCTCGGGGACCAAGTAGTGGTAGTTAGTGTCAAACCACTTAGTCATCTCCTCGGGGCCCACCTTTTCGTCCCCACGGGCCAAGGCGAAGTAGAGGTCTAGACCCTCACGACCGGCAAAACGCGGGGGGATAGCACCCAGTAAAACGGTGGCGTCTAGCACCTGGTCGTAAAAAGAAGGCGCGTCAGCCAGGGAGGCGTCAGAGGCGCCCAAACCCAGTTCAACTAGGCGCGCCAGGTTCTCCTGGCGTAGCTTGCTGGCGGCTTCAAGCAGCTCAGTCTCGCTGCTGCGCCCGGCCCAGTAGGCCTCCAGGGCGCGCTTTAGCTGACGCTGACGGCCAATGCGCGGATAGGCCAAGATGGTGGCGGTGGGGAACTGCGTAGTTGCAGCAGACATGGGTGTTCTCCTTGATTTTCTTGGATTAGCGCGCACGAAACTAGACGCACGCTAGTGGGTAGCTAATGGTTGATGGTTACGGATTGACGACGACGGCGCTGGTTTAGCGCGCAAGTAGCGGGGAGTGGTGCGCGGTAGGCTCCACACCCATTAGAGACAAAATGTCTAGTACCGGCTTGGCCTTGTTGAAGGTGTATAGGTGCACGCCAGGGGCATCCGCCTCCAAAACCGAGTGGATCAGTTTGGAGCCAAAAGCCGCGCCGAAAGCGTCACGCTGTTCTTGGTGCTGGTAGCCGGCCAAAGTGGACAACAGCTGCTCGGGCACCTCAATGCCGGTTAGGTCTTGGACGCGACGCAGACGCGCCGGGTCGGTGGCCGGTAAAATACCGGGAACAATCGGGATGTGTACGCCGGCGCGGCGGGCGCGCTCCACGAAGGAGGCGTACACCTCTGCATTCCAAAACAGCTGGGTGATGGCGAAAGAAGCGCCGGCAGCCTGCTTAACTAGCAGCCGCTCCACCTCCTGGGCGGGGGTGGTGCCAGCCGCCGGGTTGCCAGCCGGGAAGGCGGCCACCGCAATGGTTAGGGGCTTAAAAGCTGAGCGTAGCGCCTCACCGGGGTGGGCGTCGCAGCGGCGTTGTTCAACCGTGCGGATCAGGTGGATTAGCTCAGTGGCACTGGCGACGCCGTCAGGGCCGGGCTCCCAACTGATTTCGCCTGCTGGGGGGTCACCACGCAGCGCCAGGAAGGTACGTACCCCAGAGTCCAGGTAGTCATAAACCGTGGAAACCACTTCAGCGGTGGAGTTACCCACGCAGGTCAGGTGGGCGATGGGCTGGATGGGGGTGTCTGCCACCAGGCGGTGCACGGTGGCGCGGGCGTTTGAGCGGTCCTTGCCACCAGCCCCGTAGGTGACAGACATGAAGTCGGGGCGCACTTGCAGCAGCTGATCCACTGTCTGCCAGAAGGGGGCCTCCAGGGAGGGTTTGCGCGGAGGCATAACCTCAAAGGAGAGCAAGGTGGGCTCATGGTCGTGGGTGCAGGGGCAGGCGTAGATGTCGTTAGAGAAAGGCACTATGAAACTTTCGTGTTTGTGGCCGTGCCTTCGCGTGAGTGCATATTGCGCTGGTTATGGCGCTTAGTGGCTGCACTGGAGTAGCTACAGATATACCTGTAGCTATGGTGAGACTAATGAATATGGTTTAGGGCGAAGGAATGGTCAGTGAATGGCGGACAACGGTGTCAGCTGCACATTCGAGCACGAATCGATCCACATACGCGCATGCGTTGGGGGAATTCGAATTCGGTCCAAACACTCATAGTGGTTTGATGCTAACACATCTGAGCGGTTGTGCAATCACCAGTTTGTCTGGTGGACAAAATTGAGACTGCGCTGAGGGGTGTGTTGAGGGATGCAGCGAAGGTAGCGCTGAAGGCTGTGAAGGGCACACCAAGGGGTGACAAAGCTCAAAAATGCCCTGATAGATTGCTAACTAAATACCTAGGTTTTATGGGGAAGGCTCCCCATCGCGCTAGGGTGAAGGCTAGACCTAGGGTGTTTGTTGCCCTGCTTGTGCCCTCAAAGCGCGCTGGCGGCAACATAAACCTACAAATCCCCGGCCCTACCAGGCTGAACAGTGGCCGGCAGTGAGAGTCTCGCGAGCTCTGGCTGCCAGCTCCAAAATTTTCAGTGAGGTTAAAAATTGAAGCTGCCCAAGTTGGTGCGCTCCAAGCGCCAAGGCGCCGATAGCTCTGCCCATACACGTTTACGTGCAGGCATGGGAGCCCGAATTAAACTTCGCAACCTAATCGGTGCGGCCACCGCCGTAGCTACTGCCTCCGTGGTGGCCCTGGCAGTAGCCCACCCGGGCATTGTTTCCAAAGAAGTAAACCTCAACGACGGCGGCGTGTGGGTAACCAACCAGGACATGCGCCTGGTTGGGCACCTGTCTTACCAAGCCCAAGCCCTCGACGGGCGCGTACGCACCGACTCCACTAACTTTGATGTACGCCAAAACGGCGCCACAGTGTTTGTAGCTAACACTGATGGTGGATCTTTTACTCGCGTAGACCCTGCCCGCGTGGCCCTGAAAGAATCCATTAAATTCGCTGGCGCTGACAAAATCCAGATGGGCGGCTCACGTATCGGCTATGCGGATGCTAAAACCGGCAAAGTTTGGCTAGCTGACGCCGCTCAGGCTGCCAGTTTCAACCCCGCCACCGCCTCCCCGGTGGTGACCGACATGCCTGGCGCGGTGTTAAGTATCGGTAGCGACGGCGTCGCCCACGTAGTAAGCCTAAAAGCCGGCAAAATTAAGACCCTCACTCCTGCAGGTGAGCAGCTAGACGTAAGCGAAACTAAACTGCCTAAACTCGCCAACAACGCCAAATTGCAGGTCAGCGCGGTAGGTAAGCAGGCAGTGGTGCTGGACACCAAAAACAACACGCTGGTACTGCCCAGCGGAGACGCCGTCCACCTAAACGGCACCGACCTGCAGCTACAAGAAGCCGGCCCGGAAGCTAAAGACGTGCTGGTAGGCACGCGGGGGGCGCTGCTGCGAGTAAACCTGGATGACAAAAAAGTCACCACCGTTAAAGCCAAAACCGCCCAGGGTTCCCCCTCGCGCCCGGTGCTACACCGAGGCTGTGTGTATGCGGCCTGGAGTGGGCAAGGTAGCTTCCTGCGTGACTGCCCCGGCACCAAAAATGACCTGGCCCGTAAAGTTTCCACATTGAACCAGGCCAGCCAGGCAGTGTTTCGCACCAACCGCGACGTGATCGTACTCAACGACGTCAAAACCGGTGGGCTGTGGCTGCCTGATAAGGACATGGTTGAGGTAAAGGGCTGGGAAGAGGTCAAATCCAAGCTGGAAAACGAGGACGAGGAAGACGACTCCAACCAGCGCGACCAAAACGCCCCCAAAGAACACAAGGACGAAAACCACCCGCCCAAAGCCAATAACGACGAGTACGGCGTGCGCGCAGGTGGCACCGCCTACCTGCCGGTAATCAACAACGACACTGATGAAGATGCCGATGTGCTCACCGCCGCCCCGCTCAGCCAGCCCAGCTGGGGGAATGTGGCCCCGGTGCGTGACGGCGCCGCCCTGCAGGTGCGGGTAGATGCCGGCGCCACCGGCTCTAGCACCTTCAACTATGAGCTCAGTGACGGACGCGCCAACGCCCAAGCCAGCGTGCAGCTAACCGTGCACCCTGACTCGGTAAACGAAGCCCCCAAGCAAACCAACCGCTCTGTGCTAAGCCTGGCCACCGGCGCGCAGGGGCAAATCAACGTCTCCAACGACTGGCTAGACCCAGATGGGGACCAGATCTACATCAAGAGCGTGCAGGCGCCGTCCACCATGAACGTCACTTGGCGCGCTGACGGCACTATCACCATTAAAGACACCGGCACTTCCCCCGGGGATGTAAGCCTGAAAGTTATCTTCTCTGACGGGCGCGCTGACGGCGAAGGCAGCCTGAACGTTAGCGTTAAGGCCCCGGGTAACCTGGACCCCATCACTAACGGTGACCACCTGGTCACCCCGGTGGGTGTATCCGCGCAGCTAACCCCCATGGATAACGACTCTGACCCTAACGGCGGCACCCTGCGTTTAACCCAGGTGGATGAAGCTCCCGCCGGCTTGTCGGTAACCAGTGACCTACCTACCGGGGTGCTTACCTTTACCCCCACTGCAGAAGGCACCTACTACCTGAACTATCAGGTTTCTAACGGCCCCAAAACCGCCTCGGGCTTTATTAGGGTTGATGCCATTAAGAGCGCAGAAAAATCTGTGCCAATTGTGCAAGATGACGTCACCTCTCTGCCTGAGGGCGGCTCGGCCTTGGTGGCCGCCTTGGATAACGACACTGACCCCACCGGGGGCGTGTTGTCAGTCCAGTCAGTTAAAACCCCTGACGGCTCCCCGCTGGTGGCCGCAGTTTTGGAGCACCGGGTCGTGAAAATCACGGCGCCCAGTGGCCTAAGTGAGCCGGCTAGCTTGACTTACACCGCCGTCAACCAGTCTGGCGCCACCCAGGGCACTATCCGGGTTGTGCCCACCCCGGCAGCTGACATGACTAAACCCCCGCAGCTAAACGACGACAACCTGGTGGTGCGCGTTGGTGACGTGGGTAGCATCTCGGTGCTAAACAATGACCGCTCCCCGGGCGGGCTTAAGCTCACCGTGCAGCCTGATCTGCAAAGCTCAGTGTCAGCCAACCTGGGTAAAGCTTTCGTCTCTGACAATGTGGTGCGTTTCCGTGCCGCTAACCAGCCTGGCTCCGGCAAGCTCATTTACACGGTGCGCGACGCCTCCGGGAACGTAGCTAGTGCCGCCGTGAACTTGACGGTGGTGGGCTCTGATCCTGAAAACGACACCGCCCCCCACCCGCAAGATGTGCAGGCACGCGCCGTGGCGGGGGAGAAGGTAACTATTCCTATCCCGCTGCAGGGCATTGACGCTGAAGGTGACTCGGTGAGCTTGACGGGCCTGGCAACCTCACCCACTTTGGGTAGCGCTGAAGTTAGCGGCACATACCTGACCTACACCGCCGCCAACGGCGCGGCCGGCACGGACGTGTTTAGCTACACCGTCACCGACCGCCTAGGGCGCAGCGCTAACGGCCAGGTCAAGGTGGGGGTAAGCGCCGTAGCTGGCACTAACCAGCAGCCGGTGGCTATCTCTGACTCGGTGCGGGTGCGTCCAGGCGTGAAAGTATCGGTCCCGGTGCTGTCTAACGACCTTGACCCCGATGGGGATCCACTTTCACTAGTGGCAGACGATGTACGCAGCAGCGACGACTCAATTGAGGTCAGCGCTGAGCATTCACGGGTAGTGTTCAAGGCCCCTGAAAAAGCCGGTACCTATTCACTGCAATACGGGGTCAGCGACGGCCACTCTGAGCCGGTAATTGGCTTGGTCACCGTGGTGGTTTCGCCCGACGCCGCCCTGGTTGCGCCTATTGCGCGCGACGACGAGGTCAGTGTTGAGCAGGTTCGCGCCGCCCAGGGCACCGTGAAGGTGTCTGTGCTTGATAATGATGAAGACCCCGACGGCGATATTGAATCTGACCGCGTCACCAGCTCTGACCCGGGCGTGAAAGTTTCGGGTAAAGACCTGCTAATTGAGCCGGCCACGCAGGGGCGTTACGTGCTCTACACGGTTACCGACAAGGACTCCCTGTCTGCTTCAGCTGTGGTGTGGGTGCCTGGCAACCAGGTAACTAACCCTGAGCTGAATGTGTCTAAGACTCCTATCCATGTTAAAGCCGGCACTAAAACCGCTATCGCACTAAAGAATTATGTGCGTGTACGTAGCGGCCGCAGCGCCAGTGTGCCGAAAGATGGGCAGGCTAGCGCCGCCGCCGGTTGGGATGGCTCAACACTAGTTAAAGACTCTGCCACCTTGGAGTTTGGGGCTAAAGCTGACTATTCCGGGCCCTCCTCAATCACGGTTACGGTAACTGACGGCAGCGACGATAAAGCCCTGTCTGCCACGCTCACGATCCCGCTGATTGTGGATCCGGGCGCTGCTAACCGTCCCCCGCAGGTGCGCCCCACCGCCATTGAGGTGGCCGTGGGTGGTCAAAGCGTCAGCGCGGATATGAGCAGCTGGGTTAGCGACCCCGACGGCGACGACCCCGCCTCCATGACCTACACGGTTTCGGGGGCCGCCAATGGTATCCAAGCCAGCGTTGATGGTCACACCCTCAAGGTGCAGACCGGCACGGGGGCTAAGCGCGGCAACAGCGCTAACTTGGCGTTGACTGTGCGCGACGCCAAGGGAGCCAGCACTAAAGCGGTAATTCCGGTTAGTGTCACCGGCGCTAAAGAGCCGCTGGTGCAGCTAAGCCAAGCCCAGGTGAGTGTGGATGCAGGTAAATCCACCACGGTTGACGTGGCTAACTACGCTACTAACCCCTTTACTGACACCCCGATCCACCTAGTGGGCTCGCCTAGCTCCAGCGACGGTATTAGCGTGAGTGCCTCGGGCACGTCCCTGACCATTAGCGCCCGAGATGGCCTGCACGGCACCTACAACATCTCCTACCGAGTGGGCGATAAAACTAACGACGCCGACCGTGAAGTTACGGGCACCATTGCGGTGAGTGTACGCGGCTTGCCTGACGCCCCCAGCGGGGTTAGGGCCACCGCTAACGGCTCCGACGCAGTGACAGTTTCCTTCACCGCCGGGGCTTCTAACGGCGCCGACATCAATAACTTCACCGTCCACGACACAGTGCAGGGCGACCTGCTTGACTGTGGCGTGGTCACCAGCTGCATTATGCCCGGCCGCACCCCGGGAATTACCCACTCCTTCTATGTGGTGGCCCGTAACGCGGTGGGTCAGTCCCCGCGTTCTAATACTGCCAGTGTGCAAGTCAGTGTGGTGCCGACGGCGCCCGGAGCCCCCGTTGGTAAGGCTGGTGACGGCAGCGCTAGTTTCACGTGGAACAGGTCTAACTCGCCCGGCTCGCGTATCACCGGTTACGTAATTACGCTCTCCCCAGGTGGGCTCAGCCAGAACGTAACCGAACCTAAGGCTACCTTCACGGGCCTAACCAACGGCACGGCCTATACGGCCACTGTGCGCGCGGTTAATGCTCAAGGTGCCAGTCAGGAATCAGCTGCTAGCCAGCCGGTGACTCCCTATGGCAAGCCTGGCCCGCCCACTAATTTGACGGCAGTTAAACAGGGCCAGGGTTCAGATGGCACCACCAGGGTGCTGGTGTCGTGGAACCCGCCAGCCAACACTGGTGGGCTGCCGATTACCCACTACCTCCTTTCTTACACCGATAGCCCTACGGCCTCTAGTGCCATAGTGATTTATGGGTTAAGTAAGCCCTATGAAATTGATACAAGCGTAGACAGGACCGTGAAGTTCTCAGTCAGAGCGGTAACTCACGGCGGCACGTCTGAGGAAGTCTCATACACTATGAAGCTGGAGGGTAAAGTATCTGCTCCTTCAGTGTCTGCAGCCCCCAAGGCTACTGGCGCCGATAACTCTGTAGACTTCACGGCTACCAGCGGTGACAAAAATTCCCAGAACCTGGAATGGTCAACCGATCAGAACACCTGGCAGTCGGTAGCCAATAAAACAGGTAACGGCTTAACTAACGGTAAAGAATCCACTATTTATGTGCGCGCCTGTAACTCTTCAGGTAAGTGCTCTGAAGGAGTAGTGGCCGGTAAGGTGACGCCTTTTGGCGCCCCAATCTCGCCCACTTTGGCCTGCACTCGCCCTGAGGGCACTAAGGTCAGCTGCCAAGTTGGCCCCGCTAACGGCAATGGGCGCACCGCCACCAGCTCGGCTTACATCAGCACTGGTGCAGGTGCCTACACCAATAAGCAGGAGCCGCCGGCAGGCGGCGGCACTGTGGAATTCCAAAACGGGGTTGAAGCAGGTAAAGAAGTAAAAATCTGCACCAGTTCCAAGCAGGTAACCAGCGAGGCCGGCACCCGCGAATCTGAACCGCGCTGCCAAAGCCTAGCGGCGCCGTCGGCGGCAGAACCCAAGCCAGCCAACAACTACCAGGGCTTTGTGGACCGCTCCCAGGTAGTAAACGGCAGCTGCGGCAGCACCAGCCCCAACTGCTACCGCTACGGCGTCAAGCTGTGGGACTGGAAGGACGGCACCACCACCAAGTGCACCATTACCTGGGCGGGCAAAACCTACACGATGGCCCCCGCTGCTGGTAAAGACGAAAAACGCTACACCACCTTTGACGGTGGAGTAACCCTGTATGTTGCTACCAGCATTACCCAGGCGGAAGAAAACGAAGATAACGCCGCCTTGCAATGCGATTCTGGCACACACCAATAAACCAGCTTTGCAGCCCTAAAACTGCCCCGTATATAAGCGTCAGCGAAAAGTTTTGAAAGGAATAACCCATGTCGCTCACCCAGGCTAACGCCGCCCAGTTTGCTGATCTATTTAACAAAATGGTGCTTAACGTAGGGCAGGCCTTGCTGGGCAAAGAGCAGGTAATTCGCCTGGCTGTCACCACCATGCTGGCTGAGGGGCACCTGCTGCTCGAAGACGCCCCGGGCACTGGTAAAACCGCCCTGGCCCGCGCCCTGGCGGCCACTATCCAAGGTACCCACTCGCGTATCCAGTTCACCCCTGACCTGCTACCCAGCGACATCACCGGGGTGACCATCTACGATCAGCGCAGCGGCCAGTGGGAATTCCACAAGGGCCCGGTATTTGCCTCTATCGTGCTGGCTGATGAGATCAACCGTGCCAGCCCCAAAACCCAGTCGGCGCTGCTGGAGGTCATGGAAGAGTCGCAAATTACCGTGGATGGCAAAACTCACTCCACCGGGCGCCCCTTCATGGTTATCGCCACCCAAAACCCCATTGAGCAGGCCGGCACCTACCCGCTGCCCGAAGCCCAGCTGGACCGTTTCTTGATGAAAACCTCCGTGGGCTACCCCGAGCGTGGGGCTATGGCCCAGGTGTTGGCTGACTCAGCTAACCCCGACCGCTCCGCTAAATTGTCGGCTGTGGTTTCCTCCGCTGTGGTCACCCAGCTGGCGGATGTAGCCGGAACTAACTATGTCGACGGCGCCGTACTGGACTACATTGCGGCCCTAGCTGAAGCCACCCGCCTACACCAGCAGGTGCGCGTGGGGGTCTCTACCCGTGGCGCTATCGCCATGACTCGCGTGGTGCGCGTATGGGCTGCCGCTCAGGGGCGCAACTACGTAATTCCCGACGACGTCAGGGAGCTGGCCTCAGTGGTGTGGGCTCACCGCCTGGTGCTGGATGTAGACGCCCAGTTCTCCGGCGCCAGCGCCGAAGGCGTCATTGAGCAGATTCTGGCTTCTGTCCCCGCGCCCACCGCACACAGCTAAACCATGACCGCTAAAACTAGCTCTACGTCCCCACGCGGCGGCGTCGACTTAAACCCTGGCGCAAAGGGCCAAAAACCCACTAGCTGGCGACGCCTGCGCACCCGCGCCACCCAGGTGCTCACCCCCCTGTGGTGGGGCGTGACCGCAGTGGCGCTAAGCGCGCTAGGCCTAGCCCTGCTAACGCATTGGGTGGAGCTGGCGGTGATCGGCCTGGTACTAGGCGTACTGGCCCTACTATCCCCGCTAAGCGCCCTGGGATTGGGTAAACACAACATCAACCTGTATGTGCAAAACGAGCGAGTGGTGGTGGGCGATAACGCCTACGGCGAGCTACAAGCCACCAACGCCGGCACCCGGCGTACCCGCAAAGCCGTGATGGAACTACCGGTAGGTAAATCCACCGCTGACGTACTGGTGCCCTCCCTGCGCGCCGGCCAGATGATTAGCCAACCTCTAGCTATCCCCACCGCCCGACGCGGCCTGGTGCCAATCGGCCCAGTGCGCAGTGTTAACGGTGACGGGCTGGGCCTAGTGCGCCGCGAGCGCCGCTGGAGTCAGCGCATTGAGCTGTATGTGCATCCGCGTACGGTGGCTTTGGAAAGTGAAGCCATTGGTTTCATTAAGGATATTGAGGGTGCTACGATCCGGGATTTGTCTAGCTCGGATGTGTCTTTTCATACTTTGCGTGAGTATGTGCCCGGTGATGATCGGCGCAATATTCACTGGAAGTCTACGGCTCACACCGGCAAGTTGATGGTGCGTCAGTTTGAGGAGACGCGTCGGGCTCACCTGTTGGTGGTGTTGGATACGCGGGCGGCATCTTGGGCTAGTGAGGCTGAGTTTGAGGTGGCTGTCTCGGCGGCGGCGTCGCTGATTGTGGCCACGATTAAGGCTAGCCGTGAGGTTACTTTGGTGACTCAGGCGGGGGTGCCGGCGCTGCCTAACCCTAAGCGGGCTTTGGATGCGTTGAGCCTGGTGGAGATGGATGGGCGCGCCGCTGACTTGCCGGAGTTGACTAAGGAGGCGGTGGCGGCTTGTCCGGGTGCCTCAGTGGCGGTGTTGATTACTGGTTCAGGGGCTGATTTGGAGCTAATTGAGCGTGCTTGGGTGCGTCTGCCGGTGTCGGCGCGTTCTTATGTGTTGCGGGTGAGCCCGGGGCGGGCGGGGCGTAACCGTTTGGGGGCAATGGATTTGCTGCACTTGGGGGCGCTTAGTGAGCTTCCGGCATTATTGCGAAAGGCGGCGCTATGAGTGTTGATGGGCTTGAGACGGTTGGTAAGCGCCGGGCTTTTAACTGGCTGGGGCTGGTTGCTTTTACGCTGCTGATGTTGGCTGCCAGTGTTAGCCATGGGGCGGTGTTTGGGGACTGGTCTGGCTATATTGCGGCCATGGGCGGCACTTTGCTGGCTGTGGTGGTTACTGGCGTCGCTTATGCGTTGGGGTTGCGGCGGCTGGAAACTATTTTGGCTCTGGTGATTGCCTACCTGTTGGGTGGGGCTTTGGCTTTACCGAATTTGGCTAGCGCTAAGGTGTTTCCGTCTTTGCAAATGGTGCAAACCCTGGTGTTGGGGGCGGTGACTAGTTGGCGTGACTTGCTGACTTTGGCTCCGCCGGCTAACGCCTATGCGGGTATTACGGTGGTGCCGTATTTGAGTGCCATGGTGTGTGCTGGCTTGGGTGCTTCGATTGTGTTGCGCCACCAGCGCGGCCAGTTGTGGGCGCTGCTTCCGGCTGGGCTGATGTTTGCCCTGGGGGCGCTATTTGGTGGTTTTGAGGCTCCCTATGGGCGCGATAGTGCGCTGGTGGGGGTGCTAGTGGCGCTGGCTTGGGCGGCTTGGGCGGTTAATAAGCGTCACGGCCGGGGCCAGCGCGGGCTGATCGCTTTGGGGGCGGGGCGGCTGCGCCGTCGAGCCCGCCTGGGCACGCTGCTGATGCTGGCTTGTGCCATGGCTGCGGGGGCGGTGCTGGGCCCGCAGGTGACGGGGGCTAATAACCGTGAGGTTTTGCGTAGCTATGTGACGCCGCCGCTGAATATTGCCGAGTATCAGGCTCCGCTTACGCGCCTGCACTACTGGGTGGATACTCAAAAAGACACCACTTTGTTTACGGTTTCGGGGCTGCAAAATGGTGAGCGTATCCGTGTCGCCACAATGGACGCCTATGACGGAAACGTTATGCGAGTTGGGACGTCAGACAACGGTGAGGGTTTTAAGCGGGTTGGGGCCCAGGTTGATACGCGCGTATTACCTAAAGGCGCTAAAACCCATAACCTGACTTTCACTATGGTTGATTACCAGGGTAACTGGCTGCCAGGTGGGGGACAGGTGCGTAGCTTCACCCCGCGTAAAGGCCAGGGTTTAACTCAGGATCTGTTCTATTCATCCAATCTGGGCGCCCTGCTTAGCACCCGTACCCTGGTTAAAGGCGATAGTTACAGCGTAAATGTGGTTACTGTACCTACATATTCCGATGCGCAGCTATCTAAGCGTAGCTTTGGGAAGGTAGCAAATGGCACAGACACTAATGTGCCAGCTGTGGTGGCTACGCGTCTGCGTGAGTTTGTGGGTAACGCTAACAGCCCGCTGGCCCGTGTGCGCGCCATGGCCACTAAATACCATGATGAGGGCTACTACTCTGACGGCTCAGACTCGATGGCGCGCCCCGGTCACCGCACCGCCCGCATCGATGAGCTGCTAGAACCCAACTACTACATGGTGGGTGATGACGAGCAGTACGCCGTGGCTATGGCGCTTATGGCCCGCCAGGCTGGTTACCCGGCTCGCGTGGTACTGGGTTTTTACCCCGAGCACTACTCCAAGGGCACGCTAGAGGTTAAGGGCACCATGGCGCACGCCTGGGTGGAGGTTAACTTCGACGGCGATTGGGTGGCTTTTGACCCCACCCCGCCGCGTGACAAGAAACTGGTTAACCCCAAGCCGCAGCCTAAACCTAAGCCGCGTCCGCAGGTGTTGCAGGCACCGCCGCCCCCGCAGGAGCAGGCTGACCTAACCCCGGATGTGTCTGATGACCGCGACACTAAGAAAAAGCATGGCTTTGACTGGGCCCACTACCTGCTGCTGGTGGGGCAGGGGTTAGGTGTGGCCGCTTTGGTTAGCTCCCCGTTTGCGCTGATTTTGGCGCTTAAAGCGGTGCGTGGGCGCCGGCGTCGTAACCGCGACGAGCTTGGCAGTGCCCTGGGGGCCTGGGCGGAGCTGGAAGACTGGATGCGCGACTATGGCATCAAGCTGCCCGCTAACGCCACCCGCACCCAGATGGCACGCTACCTGGATATTGCGCTGGCTGATTATGACGCTGCCGCCGCCCAGGCAGCGCATGCTAAACGCGCCAAGCAGCAGGCTAAACGTAACGCCCAGGCACTGGGTGGGCAGGTTGATTTGGCGCCTAAACTGCGTGGTGCGGAGGCCATTGCGGCCGCTAACGCCGCTGGTGGCGACGGCGTCGCTAACGACGGCGCCCACGGCTTGGCAGGTGGCGCTCAGTTTGCAGGTGGTCAAGCCCCTGGCAGCGCAGGTAGCGGTGCTCTGGCGGCGCCCCTGTACGTGCCTGTAAAGGGACGCCAAAAGCGCCGTCGTCACCCCATTAAGGCCCTTAAAGCCAAGTGGGCCCGCGCTCGCGAACGCTCCCAGCGCCTAGCGCAGGCACGAACCGACGCGCTAGAGCCGGTCTTTGGCTCTAACTTCCCGCCAGGCTCGGTGCGTAACTTTGCGTTGTCAGTCAACGCGGTAGCTTTCGGCCAGTCGGAGCAGGTGAGCCTAACTACCGCTGATGGCACCCAAAACCCCGCCAAACTGCCAGATCCCCAGGGAGTTGGGCACGAAAGTGGCTACGAAGCACCCCAAGTGGGTCGTAAGCAACGCAAGGGGCGCTTTGCAGATAAACAAAAGTCTAAAAAACGTTCAAATAACGCCAATCTGGAGCTAACTGAGCAGCAGCTTTCAGCTGATTCCCAGGAACCCTTATGGCTAGAGATGCAAAATCTTAAACAGCACCTTGGTGCCAGTAGGCGACGCACGCGTCGATGGCTAGCTGCGGTATCTCCAGTTTCATTAGGGATGCGTGTGCCGCAGTGGCTGCAGACCATGCGCGCTAACTTCAGGAGAAAGAAATGAGCCTAAATAGTCGCCCGGCCCCGGTCCCCGCGCATTTGCAGGGGACTCGGCTTGCTGCACTTTGGCCCAGGGTATTTGCGCGTCTAATTGACTCGCTTATCTTTTCTCTAGTCATTGGCGGCGGCAGCGGGGCCGTAATGTTTTTTGGTGCTGGCAACCAATCTAACCGCACCCCTTTTTGGATTAGCCTAGGTGTATCAATCGCGGTAACTGTGCTGCTATGTATTGGTTACCTGGTGGCTTTGATGCGTAGTGGGCAAACCCCGGGTTTGCGGATGCTGGGGCTAGCTTGGGCTGGTTTTAAAAACAGTGGCCCGCCGCGTGGGGCGGCTTTCAACAAGCTAGCCTTGCAGCTAGGGGTGTCCCTAGTTACTGCCGGGATTGGCAACTTAGTTATTTACGCCCTTAGCCGCGACCACCTGAACCGGTTTTGGTTTGACCGCGCTAGCGGCGTGATTGTGCTTAATGTGCGCCAAGGCGTAAACCCGGTGCGTCTGCAAAGCAACCCACTGACTCTTCCTAACCAACCTTTCGCGCCCCAAACCGGGGCCGGGGCCGGGGATATGGATGAGTTCGGGCTACACCCGCAACTGCCTGGAGTGCAGGCGGCGGCGCACCTGGCCCAAAATTCTTTCGCCGCGCAGGCCCCCGGGCCAAATGGCGCTTTCAACCCCGGCACTGGAGTTCCTGGCGCTGGAGTTCCTGGTGGTGCAGGGCCTGCTAACGGTGCTCCCGGCGCGGTTAGCTCCGCCTCAGCCCCCGCCTCCTCTAGTGCCAACTTTGCTGGCGCCAATCAAAGCGGCGGCTTTGGCACCAACCAAGCCAATCAGCCGCCCCAGCAGCAGCTAACCAGCCCCGGCCCTGAAGGCGGACAACGTGACAGCGACGGGGTAATCACCTCCCTGGACTGGAACCTACAGGCTCCCGCCCAAACCGCCCCTGGTACTAGCGCTCCCAACTCTACCCAGACGCTAGGCAACAGCTACGACGAAACCATTGTTCCCAGCGCCAACACTGAAGTTGGTATGGAGCCGGTGCGCCCAACCAACTTCCAGGCTCCCGCCCAAACCGCTCCCGCTGCCAGCGCCCCCAGCTCTGGCCAGCTGCGAGTGCCAAATAAACCTTTTAGCGGCCCCATCCCGGTGGTAGTTCCCGACGAATTAATGGGGGAGGCAACCGCTGCCCAAGAAACCGGCCAGGTGGATATAAGCGGCACGGATTGGGATGAACACGTCACTATCGCTAAAACCAGCGTAGGTAAGTGTTTGCGCCTAGACACCGGCGACGTCATTAACGTCACCAGCGCCGTGGTGTTGGGGCGCAACCCGGTTCCCGCAGGTATGTGGGCGCAAGCTGACGTGGTGCCTGTGGCTGACCCCAACTTTTCTATCTCCAAAACTCACTTGGCGGTGCGCGTCGATGGACAGTACATGTTTGTCACCGATCTAGGCTCAACCAACGGCACCAGCGTGGTTGCCCCTGACGGAAGTCGCACACATGTGCTTGCTGGGGCTATGGTTCCAGTTACTAAGGGATATTCAATTGTTTTCGGCGACCGCCGCCTGGAGGTTGAGTGATGCGCACACGCATCGCGGTCAAATACGCCGCAGGGACTGATGTGGGATTAGTGCGTCAACACAACGAAGACGCCTACCTAGCTTCCGGCCCAGTATTTTTAGTGGCTGACGGTATGGGGGGACACAAGGCAGGCGACGTCGCTGCCGCCACCGCCCTGGCAGCCTTCTCCGAGCTAACCCAGGACCATCTGGTTGAGCCCTCCCAGCTGCAAAAAGCAGTTAAACGCGCGGCCCGTGCAGTCAATGGCCTGCCGGGAGTGCCCGCGCCTGGCTCTACCCTGACCGGCTTGGTGCTTAGTGAAAATGGGGCTATGCCGTGCGTGCGCGTACTCAATATTGGCGATTCGCGCACCTACTACCAAAGCAAGCACGGCTTTGAGCAAATCACTAAAGACCACTCACAGGTGCAAGAGCAGATTGATGCCGGGCTCATCTCTGCCGAACAAGCCCAGCACCTGCCTGGTCGTAATGTAATTACGCGCGCGTTAGGGGCCGGTTGCGGCCCGCGTGTACGCGCCGACTATTTTGTCTTGCCTGCACGTGTGGGAGACCGCTACATCATCTGTTCAGATGGGCTTTCTTCCATGGTTACCGACACTCTCATTGAGGCTACCGCAGCTGTGGTTAGTGAGCCTGAGGGTGTGGTTGATGCGCTGGTGAAAGCCGCGAGGAACGCAGGCGGTCGGGATAATATCTCGGTGATCGTGGTGGATATTGCGGCCGCATATCCGCCTTGGGAGGATGACGATCTGACCCACCAGAACCTGCCTGGCACGCAGGGTTGGGACTATGATCCGGATGCTCCCACCCTGGATAGGTCGCTGCCGTGGCGTGGCGGCAATGAGGTTGCTAGTGAGCAATGGTCATGGATGTTCAAGGACAATGAATGAATACTCAAGTTAATTGGTACGCAGGTACCACTCTCAGTGCGGTCAGCGAGAGCGGATTCGTTGCCCTAGAGGGGCCCAACGATCTGTTGCTCGACCTGTGGCGTGAGCTTGAAGATGGTGCTAATTTGCAGCGTCTGCTGCAGGTGCTGGCGGGTTACTACAACAACAACGTCTTCCACCTGCCTGACTTTGTGGCTGGTGTCTTCTCCGACGGCGCCGTCCACCTGGCCCTGCGTGGTTCTATCACCGCTGAGGTCACTCAGGTTAATGGTTTCGTGCGCACTGTTTCGGCGCTTAACCCCATTGCTTGGGAGGAAGTACGTCTCGACGACGTCGCCGCCCTGGTAATTCAGGCTCACGGAGCTGGTACTGAGGCTCTACCTTTACGTAGCGGGGTTACCCGCGCCTCCATGCTGCACTGGCAGCTACGTGAGGTTAACCGCCTGGTGGGAGCCGTCAAAAGTCAAGCCTACAGCGGTTACAGTTCAAACTCGGCAGCCAGCGGAGTCAGCGCAGCCAGCGCGCCGGCGACGCGGTCGGCACAGTCTGTAGCTTCGGCTTACTCTGGCTACAGCGCCGGCAGTGCCGCCTCGGTTTACAGCCCCGCCTCGGTGGTGCCCAGCGCCGCTGAAGCTTCAGCGGCCCGTAGCCTGCTAGAGGACACTCCTATCAGCGAGGTCAGCTCCCAGCCGGTAGCCGGCCTGCTGCCTAGCGCGCCCTCCCCGGAGGCTGACGCCGCTGAGACTAGCGCCGCCGCTGCGGTTAGTGCGCTTAGCGAGCCTAGCCCGCAGTTGCCGTCTGCTCCCAGTCCGGCTGCACCCAGCGTGGAACTACTGTCCGCACCCAGCCCGCAGCTACCGGCTGTGCCCGCACCCAACCCGGTAGCAGCTAGTGCCTCACTGGCAGCTGAGCTGGTGCCTGGCCAAAACCCGGATCTATCGATCGCCACCGCTAGCCCGGCTGCACCCAGCCCAGCTAGCTTTAGTCCCGCTGCCCCCAGCCCGGTAGTCCAAACCCCGGCCACTGAGCATTTTGAGGCAATCAGCTCGGCGCCGTCGCCGGCTCCTAGCGGTGCGCACGCTGCCCCGGTAGCTGCTGACCTGCCTAGCCAGGCCAGCTCTGCTACTTCGGCCGCTTCAGCTGAGGTCAATGCCTCCGCTAGCTTGCTGGATGTGCCCGCTGACGCCGTCCCGGTGCCGGCCCCGGCTGCCCCCAGTGCGGAAATCAGCGAGGCTGCTCCTAGCCCAGAGCCTGTTAGCGCTCCGGCTCAACCCAAGGTTTCCCGGGCTGCTGCAGCTTTGGCCGCTATGCTGGGCGGCTCAAGCGCCGCCAAGAACCAGGCTCCGGCACCGGCGGCTTACAGCGCCCCGGTAGCTCCAGCGGCCAACTACCGTATGGATGACGCCCCGGCTACGGTCCCCACTGAGATTGTGCCCGCCGCCCCGGCTGTGCCTAGCGCCCCGCTAGCAGCTCCTAGTGCTCCGGTGGTGGCGCCCAGTGCCCCTCTGGCTGCTCCTAGCGCCCCGGCTAGCTCTGGTGAACTGGTTATTGCTGACGCTCGCGCTGCCCGCGCTACGGCTGCCCCGGCCGCCCCTGAGAGCCAGCAAAACCCCGAAGACCAGTATTTTGGCCACCTTTACGGCCAAACCATTGGGGTGGATGTAGAAAACGCTGCCGTGCGTGAACTGCGCGATGATGAAGCATCAGGTCTAGAGTTCAACTTTGAACAAGGCGAAGGCTTGGACTTCTCACGCCGAAAGGGGGAGAAAGCGGAACCCACCGGCCCGATCCAGGGTATCAACGAGGGTAACCCCTTTAGCTCTTCCCCTTTTGGTGGTGACCCCGCCACTGCGGGGTCGGATCCGGTTCCCAATCCCCGAACCCAATCCGCTGAGCTCCCGCTAGAGGCACAAGCCACCCAGATCAACCCGGTAGGTAATGCGGTGCCATTACCCGGTGTGCAGGCCCCCACCGGCGCACTGGACGTGGCCCCCGGTACCCCCTGGACGCACGATGGTTACACCATCGCTGTCCCCACCGGCGGTGTGCAGGCCCCGCCGCCGCCCGTAGCTGACAGCGCCAACGCCGATAGCGATGGCCCTGAAGTACTGGCAATTAACTGCGTCAACGGTCACCCCAACCCGGTGCACGCCAGCTCCTGCCGCATTTGCGGTGGGGCACTAAACGGCAAGATTGTCCACGTAAAGCGCCCCAGCCTGGGCACTTTGGTGGCCTCCACCGGCGGGTCGGTAACCCTAGATGCCGACGTCATTGTGGGCCGCCTGCCCAAGGCTGCACCCGGCACTGCGGTGCACCTGATGGCGGTGGCTAGCCCCACCAAGTCCATTTCCAAGTCTCACTGCCGCATCAACATTGATGATTGGGAGCTGAACTTGGAGGATCTGAACTCCACTAACGGCACCTACCTGCTGCGTGAAGGCCAGTTGCCGCGTCGCCTGGGCGGCGGTCAGCGTGAGCTGCTGCGTTACGGCGACCGGATTGACCTGGGTGACGGTGTAGTTCTGTCTGTGGAGCCCTGATGGCTGCTCGGCTGCGTGAACCTGTAGGCCCGCACCTGGAGGGGGCGGAGTTTATCCGCTTCCTCGGTGCGGGTGGTTTCGCGGACGTTTTTCTTTACCGCCAAGACATGCCTCGGCGTGAAGTTGCGGTTAAAGTAATCCGTTCAGGGGCCAGCGCAGCCCAAAAACAAAAATTCCAGGCCGAATCTGACCTGATGGCCAAATTCGGGGCGCACCCGGCGGTGCTTTCACTGTACGCCGCCGGGCGTCTGCGCGATGGGCGTGCTTACCTCACCATGGAGTATTGCCCCCCGCCTCACCTGGGCAAACGATTTTCTACTACTTCACCAATGCGGGTGGAGCAGGCTTTGGAGATCACCATTAAGATTGCTGGCGCTGTGGAAACTATCCACCGTGCCGGCTATCTGCACCGCGACATTAAACCGGCCAATATTTTGCTCACCGCCTTTGGCCACCCGGTTTTGACTGACTTTGGTATTGCTATCAGTCAAGACACTCCCGCCGATCAGGTTGATTCGGCGTTTTCTCCCTACTGGGCGCCACCTGAGCAGCAGCTTAACCGGCCTTTGACGCCCGCTTCTGACGTCTATTCACTAGCTGCCACCACCTACACCATGCTGGCGGGCAGGCCTCCGCATGTGGATATGGCCCCGGGTGCGCACAATGACCCGGCCTCTATCCTTAAACGCCTGCACCACGGCTCTATCGCCCCCATTGGTCGCAATGACGTGCCCGCCGCGCTAGAGCGGGTGCTGTTTACCGCCATGTCTAAGCGCCCCTCGGATCGTTTTGCTTCGGCGATGGCGTTCGCGCGGGCTTTGCGTCAAATCCAGTCTTCTTTGGGCTTACCGCTGACCAATATTGACGTGTGGGAGGACCAGCCCGTAATTGCTGCTGACGGTAGCGACGACGACGCCACCCGGCTGCGTCCGGTAGTGTCCATTTCTCCTGAAAACACTGGCCGCACCGCCGACACCAACGCCCGTATCAACACTGCCGGTGCCAATAGCTGGGGCGATTCGCTCGGCTCAGGCAGCCACTCGGGCACTTTCTACCCCAACGCCCACCAGTCTCCAGCTGACGCGCGCACTTTTACCGGTAACACTTCGGGGTTTAACCGCAACACAACCCTGGGCTCTGCGGCCAGTCCCGGCGCCAATACCGGTTCTGGTTATGGCACGGGCTATCCGGCCTTGTCAGGCGTGAGCGGTCCAGGAACTGTCCCAGGCGGCCCCTTCAACCCCCAAAACGGCGCCCCAGCTGCGGCGGGAGCGGGCGGCGTCGGCACCCACGCCGTCGGCCTCCAAAGCGGCGCCGTCGGCCCCCAAAGCGGCGGCGTCGGCCAAAACAGCCCGGCCAATAGCGCAAACCAGCCACCTCAGGGCTCACCAGAGGCGCCTGGCTCCACCCTGGCCGCTAGCGCAGCGCAAGACGGCTCCAGCGTATCCTTAAAAACCCTGCTGATCAGCGCCGTAGTGGTGGTATTAATAGGCGTAATAGCTTTCGCGGCCTACCGAGGCCTACAGCGCGGCGGGCTTAACCCCAAACCGGCGGTAACCACCGCAGGCACTGCTGCGCCCATGGATCCGGATGTGAATGGCTACCTTGAGCCTGTCACCAACCTGAAGCTGAGCTACGCTAACGGGCAGGTGGAGGCCACTTGGGACTATAAAGCCACAAACGCCACGTTCCTCTACAGCGTCACTAACTCTGGGGTTCCGCAAAAATCTCAGACCCCGCAAGGCTTGCAGGAAACCAGCGCCCACCGCGCTACGCTAAAGCCAACGCCGCCGCGTACCTGCGTGCAGATAGTCGCGCGTGACAAGGCGGGGCGTGAATCAGACCCAGTCATTGACTGCATCGACACCCCGGCTAGCCAGTAGCTCACTAAGCGCGCCCGGCCCACGCTATCCAATTGCATTAAAGACCTATTAAACGCGTAGACAGGAAGGTAAAACCATGAGCGTAGCGCCCACGCCCGACGACAACGAAACCGGCAAAGATGTCTTGGTAATCGATTTCGCTGGAGAAATTTATCGGGTCGAGCCCACTCAAAGCTTCACGGTGGGTCGTGAAGGCGACCTAGCTTTAAGTGACAACCCCTTCCTGCACCGCAAATTCTTGGTGTTTGAATTCCAAAACGGCCTATGGTGGGTGCACAACCAGGGTTCGCGCCTGGGGGCCACCGTGGCCGACATGGCTGGGGCCTCACGCGCCTGGGTTACCCCCGGGGTGCGCGTGCCTATGGTGTTTGGGCAGATGGCGGTAGTTTTCAGCGCTGGCTCCACCACCTATGAGATCCTGGCGGAAGTGCCCTGCCCCTCCTATGAAAACCGTGAGCCGGCACAAGCTGAGGCCGCTGAGGCAGATAGCGACACCGGCCAGGCCACTATGGGCATGGTGGTGCTCACCGAAAGCCAAAAGCTACTGATTTTGTCTTTGGCTGAGCCGTGGTTGCGTAGAGCTGGTACCGGCACGGTTTCTCTGCCTCGTAACGTCGACGCCGCCGCGCGCCTAGGCTGGGGTATCACCCGTTTCAACCGCAAGCTAGACAATGTCTGCGACAAGCTTGACCGGGCTGGCGTTAAGGGGATGCGTGGTGGGGCTGGCTCTCACGCCTCCCACCGACGCGTGCAGCTGGTGGAATACGCCCTGTCCTCACGCCTGGTAACCCCTGAAGACCTTCCCCTATTAGATGGTGCCCACGAATGAAACTACGTCTTAACCTACTGCGCGGCGACGGCTCGCATAACCTGCAAATCACCACGGACGCCACCGCGACGGTAGGGGACGTAGCTGCCGCACTGGCTAGTGCCGGACCAAGTGAAGCCGGCCAGGCCATAGATCCGGCCACGGTCTCCATCAACATTATTGACACCGCCGGGCGTGGGCGCGCTCGTGCCCTAACCAGCGACACCTTGCTGGAAGACTCCGGGCTGCACTCGGGCGCTAAAGTCTCCCTAATGCAAAACCCGGCAGACACCAATGTGGCCGGTGAGCACGTGGCCGTATTGTCAGTGGTTTCAGGGCCTGATAGGGGCCGGGTTTTCCCGCTCTATGAGGGCTCCAACCTGGTGGGGCGAGATGACAATGTAGACGTCAGCCTTAGCGACCCGATGGTTTCCAAGCAGCATATGCGGGTGGTGGTAGGCACCGAAGTAGAAGTACGTGACCTGAACTCCTCTAACGGCGTCGTCGTTAATGGCCAGCGGGTACAGCGCCTAAAGCTGGGGCCCTTAGACAGCGTCAAGATCGGTAAATCTGAGGTGAAGGTGGCCCTGGTGACCACCACCCTAAGCGCCACCGACGCCGCCGGAAGCGCCGGCATTAACTTCATCCGCACCCCGCGCGTAGTGCCGCGCACCCCAGCGGTAGAAATTAAACTGCCTGAGGCCCCCACCCAGCAAAACCCCAACCCGCTGCCCTTCATCGCCATGCTGGCGCCGGCCTTTATGGGTTTGATGATGTATTCGGTGACCCACAACCCCTACTCGCTCATGTTCGTATGCATGAGCCCCATGATGATGGGGGGTATGTGGGTTGACGGCAAGTGGCGGCGCAAACGCGCCCTTAAAGAGCAGCTAGAAGCCTTTGAGGTTTCAATTAAAGAAACCCAAAAACACATTGAGCAGGTATTTGCTAACGAACGCGAAGTGCGCAAACAGCAATACCCGCCCATTGAAGCCATTGTGCGCCACGCCGAAATGGGGGGCCCGCTGCTGTGGTCGCGCCGCCCTGAGCACCCCGAATTTATGCAGATCCGTATCGGCCTGGGCACAGACCTACCCGTGGCCCGGATGGAAAAAGACAAGGAAGCCAAAAACGGCCTACCCCAGTGCCTGTCCACCATTGCGGCCCTGCGCGCCCAATACGCCATGATCGACGACGTGCCGATTGTAGCTAACCTGCGCCAAGACGGGGCTTTTGGTATTAGCGGGCTGCGCGCAGATATTGACCCGGTGGCGCGCGCGGTAATCACCCAGCTGGTGTGTATGCACTCGCCTGCTGAACTGGTGGTGGCCTGCCTAACCGACCCGGCTGGGCGCTCGCGCTGGGACTGGCTTGAATGGCTGCCCCACACCGCTTCGCCCTTCTCGCCGCTAGGGGAGCTGCATTTAGCGGCTGACGCAGCGGTGGGCGCCTCGCTGGTCTCGCACCTGGAAGAAATTATTTTCCAGCGTTTGCAGACCCGCCCACGCCCGCGTGGCCCGCTCAACCCCACGGTTGAAGAAACAGACGCCATGCATGTGCCCGACGTGGTGGTGATTGTTGATCAATCCCAGGTGGATCAGGCCCGACTTAACCGTATTGTGGAGAGCGGCCCGGATGTGGGCGTGCACGTGATTTGGGTGGCTGAATCTGCCAGCCAGGTGCCCGCCGCCTGCCGCTCCTACCTGATGGTGTCTGGTGAAGAGTCCACTGTGGGTTTTGTACGTCGCAGCGTTAACGCCACCAATGTGCGCCCCGAAAACCTGGGGCTAAGCCAAGTGCGGGCGCTAGCTAAGCACATGTCGCCCATGGTGGATGCGGGTGTGCCCGTGGATGACGACTCTGACCTGCCGCGTTCGATTAGTTTCATCTCGCTTACCGGCGCTGAATTGGCCGACGACGCCTCCGCCCAGGTGGCCCGTTGGCAAGCCACTAACTCCATCATTGACCGAACCAAGACTGTGCCCATGGACCGGCCCGTCTCCCTCTCCGCCCTGGTAGGTCAGGGGGCCGACGCCCCCTTGGCGCTGGATCTGCGCGTGCACGGTCCCCACGCCCTGGTGGGTGGTACCACCGGTGCCGGTAAGAGTGAATTCCTCCAATCCTGGGTGCTGGGTATGGCCCAGGCGGTTTCACCTGACCGCCTTACCTTCCTGTTTGTGGACTATAAGGGTGGTTCAGCTTTCGCTGCCTGTACCCACCTGCCGCACTGCGTGGGTTTGGTGACCGACCTTTCGCCTGCCATGGTACGCCGTGCCCTGACCTCGCTGGGCGCCGAAATCCACTACCGTGAGCGCCTGCTTAACGAAAAGGGTAAAAAAGACCTGGCTGAGCTGGAAAAATCCGGTGACCCCGAGTGCCCGCCGTCGCTGATTATTGTGGTTGATGAGTTCGCGGCCCTGGCAGGTGAGGTGCCTGAGTTCGTTGACGGCGTCGTCGACGTCGCCCAACGTGGCCGTTCGCTGGGACTGCACCTAATCATGGCTACCCAGCGCCCCGCCGGCGTCATTAAAGACAACCTGCGCGCTAACACTAACTTGCGTGTGGCGCTGCGTATGGCCGACGAGTCTGACTCCCAAGATGTGCTGGGGGAGAAGATTGCCGCGCACTTCCCGCCGGAAATTCCTGGACGCGGGGCGGCTAAGACCGGGCCGGGGCGTATTACGCCGTTCCAGTCGGCCTACCCGGGGGCGCGTACCAGTGCGCAGGCTACCGGTGCTTCGGTGAGCGTCGATGAGATGACTTTTGGAGCGCTTAACCCCTGGCAGGTGGCGAAGGTGCAAACCAGCGGGCGTAGTATCGATAAGGATATTGACCGCGTGGTGGCCACGGTGGGTCAGGCGGCGCGCATTGCGGGCCTGCCGGTGCCGCGTAAACCATGGCTTGATGAGCTGGCTACCGCCTATGACCTTAACCGTCTGCCGCAGCGGCGCGACACCAAACTGGTGTTGGGTGTGGTGGATGATCCGGTGCATCAAAGCCAGGTTCCCGCTTACTTCCTGCCTGAGAAAGACTCCAATATTTGTTTCTTTGGGGCTGCCGGTAGTGGTAAGTCGACGGCGCTGCGTAGTTTGGCTTTGGCGGCCTCGATTACGCCGCGCTCGGGTGCGGTGGATATTTACGGCATGGACTTTGCCGGGGCCTCTTTGAAAGTGCTGGAGAAGCTGCCCAGTGTGGGCACGATTGTTTCTGGCGATGACTCTGAAGGTGTGGAGCGTTTGCTGCGTAAGCTCAGCTCCATTATTGATGAGCGCACCGACCGGTTTACGGCGGCTAGTGCGGGTACGCTCAGCGACTATCAGCGCATTAGTGGTCACACCAATGACCACCGAATTTTGCTGCTGCTTGATGGTTTAGGGGCGATGCGTAGTGAATATGAGAAGACTGTTTACGGCGCCGCCAACCTGGATATTTTGCAGCGTATTTTGACTGATGGACGCAGCGTGGGCGTGCACGTGGCGGCCACCTGTGACTGGACTACGCCTTATCGCGGCAATGTTTTGTCTGCTTTCCTTATGAAGGTGGTGCTGCGTCAATCCAATATGGATGACTACATCAACTTTGGTGTGGCCAAGGATGTGCTCAGCCCCGCTAGCCCGCCTGGGCGCGCCATGATTATGGGTGACGGGCGTGAAATGCAGTTGGCGATTATGGGTGACTCTTCTAATGAGATGGCCCAGGCCCAGCTCATTGAGGCTTTCGGTAAGTATCTGAGCCGTCAAGGCCGCATCAAGCCTGAAGCTATCGCTAACCTGCCTACTGAGCTTAGCGAGGCTGATCTGCCTAAGGTTTACCAGGGCTGGCCGGTGTTGGGTATGGCTTCGCAGGATCTGGATCCGGCCACGTTTGTGCCTACTGGGGCCATGATGGTGGCGGGTCCGCCTCAGGCGGCGACGACGTCGGCGCTGCTTTGGTTGGCTGGCTCACTAAAGCAGTGGGATCCCAAGGTGCGCCGGGTGTTTATTTCTCCGCGCCGCTCAGCTTTGGCAGATGTGGCTGGGCTGTGGGATTTGACCATGGTGGGCGACGAGCAGATCAAGGAAGGCCTGGAGAAAATCAAGGATTACGTTGCCATGCAGGCCCCCGACAACCACCCGCTGCTGGTGTTGGTAGTGGAGCACTACCCCGAAGTTGTGGGCACGCCGGTTGAAAAGGACCTGTTGGCTGCGGTTAAGCAGGCTAAGCGTAGCGGTCACTTGGTGATTGCTGAGGGCGAGACTTCCGGCTGGTCTGGTTACTCGCCGATGCTGGCAGAGATTAAGAATTCGCGTACTGGTTTGCTGATTCAGCCTGATACGGGCGACGGCGAAACCTTGCTGCGCACCCCCACTCCGCGCATCCAGCGTGGGGAAATGGTGCCTGGACGCGGCTACTGGATCAGTGCTGCCAAGGCTGTCAAGGTGCAAATTGTGGCTAGTTAAAGCCCAGATAGTGGCGGTTTTGCAAGCAAAAGCGAGTTAACCCGGGCGGCAGGGGGATTGGTCCCCATTGTTGGGTGTAGCGATAGGTTGCATTATTTTCTTGTCGAAAGGTTCCGGCTTGAAGCACGGAACTTAGCTACTACATGAAAGGAAATACCATGGCATTCCTAGGTATGGACATTGAGGGCGTACGGGCACTTGCGCAGCAGTTCGGTGAGAAGGCTCAGACCGTCGAGGACGTAATCTCCACCATCTCCGGCCAGGTCCAGTCCGTTGACTGGAAGGGTACCGACGCCGACCAGTTCAAGAGCGAGTGGGAAGGCACCCTGTCCTCTCAGCTGCGCAACGTTGCTGACGCCCTACGTCAGGCTCAGACCACCGCTAACAACAACGCTGACGAGCAGGAGCAGGCTTCTGGTCACTGATCGCAGCAGCCTTGATTGGCTTCTAGCGTGTTAAAAGTGGGGCCGAGGTGCTTTAAGCGCCTCGGCCCCAACTTTCGCTTAAGATTTTTTTAAAAGAGCTTTTCTAACACTTACCGTTTGAGGGGTTTCTATGGCGCTTTATGGGGCAGACGTTGAGAGTCTGCGACAGCTGGCACAGACTTTTAACAACAAATCTCAGGTTCTGGATAACGACGTTAACTTGGCTTTAAAGGCCTTGGTTTCTGCTACGGATTGGCAAGGTAGCGACGGCGATAAGTTCAAGGATGACTGGGATAGTGTTTTGGCCCCGCAACTGCGCAATGCGGCGCAGGCCTTGGCGCAAGCTGGCTGGGATCTAAACCGTAACGCTGACGAGCAGGAGCAGGCTTCCGGTGGTGGCGGTGGCACTGGTGGCGTCGTCGGGAGTAGCTATGGAGGCGGAGGTATAACCGGTTCGAGCAGTAGTTTTGGTGGCGGCGGCGGCAGTGGCAGCGCCGGCGTAACCGGCTCAACTGGCAGTTTTGAGGATGCCGGTATAAGCGGTTCGAGCGGTAGCTTCGCAGATGCCGGCGTAACCGGATCGAGTGGCAGTTTTGCAGTGAGCGGGATCGGCGCGAGCGGCAAGTTTGGGCAGCAGGGCGTGCATGTTTTTGGTGATGGCGCTAGCCCCATCAATTACCTGCCTGAACTGCCCCAGCTGAGCACCCAATATCCCACCGATTTTGTGGAGATTCCTGAGCGCTCGGTAGAAAGCTAAAACCCTGCTTTTAGTGGATCTGAGTTGAGTAACTAGTGGGGTTTTGTTCCCATAGGCTCGCTTAAACAGGGTAATTTGGGTGTAGTTGTTAGTGTGTTGCCTCGGTGACGCGCAGTGAAAATTGCTTAGGAAGGGTTGCTTGTGGCTAGTGTTGGTGCTGATGTTGAGCAGTTACGTGCTTTAGCGCAGTTGTTTGGTGACAAGGCGACTTCACTTGAAGACGTTGTTAGCTCAATTAATGGGCAGCTACACAGCGCTGGCTGGGTGGGCGAAGACGCCGACACCTTTAAAGCTGATTGGGATTCAAACCTGACCGCTTTGGTGCGTAATGTTGTGGACTCTCTACGTGAGCGCAACACTAACCTTAACCAGCAGGCTGATGAGCAGGAGAAAGCCTCCGCAGTTAATGGTGCTGCGAGTACAGCTGGGGCAGGTTCAGCTGCTAAAGCTGCAAATGGTTCTTCTGGTTCGGATCCTTACAATGGCAAGCCGCGTGAGGGTGAAGCTGGGCGCGACGCAGACTATGCGCGCCTGGCCCAGGCTGCCTATGAAGAAGGTGACCCTATCCCTGATGGTTGGCGCAAGGTTGATGCTGAGGAGCTGAAGAAGCTAGGGATTGACCCGTCTGAGTTAGACACTGCAAACGGTATGCAGGCCACTATCTACCAGAATGCTGATGGTAGGTATGTGCTGGCTTTCCGTGGCACTGAGCCTAGCCGACAACCAGCTTTGGATATTGCCAATGATATTGCGGGTGGTGTCTCTACATCGCCTCAGGTGTTGGATGCAATAAATGTGTCCACCAAATTGGCTAAAGCGGTGGGCCGTGAAAACGTTGATTTTACTGGGCATTCGCTGGGTGGTGAACTGGCCTCAGCTGGCGCATTGGCCACCGGTGGAAAGGCGGTAACCTTTAACGCTGCGGGGCTCTCAGTTACCAGTGAAACGATCGCGCGAGCTAACTGCATAAACAACTTTGGTTTTAATGCGCAGGCCCCCATGGATGGCTCTAATGTTAAAGCCTATTGCTATGCCTACGACCCACTTAATGGGGGGCAAGATTTTGCACATGATTCGGGGCTACTTGGTTATGCGGACTTGATTGCTCCGCGTGCATACGGTGAACGCCATATTATTCCTGCCAGTGAAGGCGCAGATCCTCGTGATTTTGGCTATAACCATGAGATGGCACGCCTGTATGGGGCTCTAGACGCTCAGTACGAAAACCCTAGCGCGAACCATATTGCCGCCTCCGGTAGGCCCACCACCACTGTAGCTATTGGAAATGTGGGTACGGGAATCGTTAACGGTATTGGTGAAGTAGGTAACGGTATCGCTAATGGTGTCAATGACGTAGGCTCTGGCTTTAACGACGCCGGACAGCACTTTAACTCTGGTCTTGACCGCGCCGGCCAAGCCTGGAACCGTGGCGACTATGTAGGTGCCGCCACGGAAACCGCTGCGGGCACGGCACAAGCCGTGGGTGACGTTGCGGTTGGTGCGGTTAAGGGCACCGGCGATGTACTAGTTGGTACGGTCAAGGGCGCTGGGGAAGCTATACACGGATTCAAGAAAGCTATTCTTGGCGGCGAGTAGGCGCAAGAAAGTTAACAACCCTACTTTCAAAGCACGCTTGGCCTGGGGGACTAGTGGGGTTTTGTCCCCATAGGGCTACCTAACACTAACAGGGTAATTTGAGGGCAGATGTAAGTGCGCTGTGGCGACAGTGCATCGTGAATTTGTTTAGGAAGGGTTGCTTGTGGCTAGTGTTGGTGCTGATGTTGAGCAGTTACGTGCTTTAGCGCAGTTGTTTGGTGACAAGGCGACTTCACTTGAAGACGTTGTTAGCTCGATTAATGGGCAGCTACACAGCGCTGGCTGGGTAGGTGAAGACGCTGATGCGTTCAAGTCTGACTGGGATTCCAACTTAACTGTGTTGGTGCGTAATGTGGTGGACTCTCTGCGTGAGCGTAACACCAGTTTGAACCAGCAGGCTGATGAGCAGGAGAAGGCTTCTGCAGTTAATGGGTCACTTGGTGCGACTGCGGCAATGCTAGCTAAGGCTCTCCAGGTTGCGACAGGCTTGGGTAAAACCGCAAATACCGCAGGACAAGATCCTTACAATGGCAAGCCGCGTGAGGGTGAAGCTGGGCGTGATGCGGACTATGCGCGTCTGGCTCAGGCGGCTTATGAAACTGGTGATCCGATCCCTGATGGTTGGCGCAAGGTTGATGCTGAGGAGCTGAAGAGGCTAGGGATTGACCCGTCTGAGTTAGACACTGAAAGCGGTATGCAGGCAAGTGTTTACCAGAATGCGGATGGTAAGTATGTGCTGGCTTTCCGTGGCACTGAGAAAGATAGACAACCCTTTTTAGACGTTGGCAATGATATTGCGGGCGGTGTCGCTACATCGCCTCAGGTGTTGGATGCAATAAATGTGTCCACTAAATTGGCTAAAGCGGTAGGCCCTGAAAATGTTGACTTTACCGGTCACTCGCTGGGTGGTGAGCTAGCTTCAGTTGCGGCCATAGCAACCGGCGGACAAGCGGTAACCTTCAACGCTGCGGGTGTATCACTTACTAGCGAGACGCTTGCGCGAGGTAACTGTTTAACTAACTTTGGGACGCAGTCACCCTTTGATGGCTCTAATGTCAAAGCTTATAGCTATGAGCTAGACCCGCTAAATAATGCGCAAGATAAATGGCAGACTATTGCAGATAACCCCTGGCGGCCGCATATCCTCCCGTATCCATTGGAACTTATGGCAATGCCGCGTGCATACGGGGAACGTCATATTATTTCTGCCAGTGAAGGGGCAAGCTCCTCTGATGGTATTGACTATAACCACAATGTTGAGCGTATGTATGGGGCTCTAGACGCCCAATACGAAAACCCTAGTGCGAATCATATTGCCGCATCGGGTGTCCCCACGCGTACTGTAGCTGCTGGCAACGTGGTTACTGGCTACGCTAATGGCCTTGGCGAAGTAGCTAATGGTTACGTCAATGCTGGCTCAGATATAGCTTCTGGGGCTAATGACGCCGCTCAACACCTTACTACTAGTGGTATGCGAGTTGCTGGTGCCTGGAACCAAGGCGACTATGCAGGTGCGGTCACAGAAGGCATTGCGGGCACTGCGCAAGCTGCGGGTGACGTTGCTGCTGGTGTAGCTAAAGGCGCTGGTGACGTGCTAGCTGGTACAGCTAGAGGTTACGGGGAAGTAGCACACGGAGTTAAGAAGGCCCTTGTTGGTGGCGAGTAGGCTTAGCTGCCGGTTATTAAGGCTTTGACGCGCAGGTAGGCGCGCAAAACATGGAGGATTACTCATGAAAGTTAGTTACATTGTCCCGGGTAACTGGGCTGATATTGATCTGAACGGCGATCTAGTTGAGCAGACCCGTCAGGTTGGTGACCGCTTCATGACCTACCTGGGGCAAAGCGGCAAGACGGAGCAGGTACGTGACCTAATCGACCGTCAATTCCGCTCCCAGGCCGAGGCCCTCAAGCAGGCGGGCGCCACCAACTTCCTGGTGGAAGTTGAGCCTACCGCTGGTGTGCTCACCGGTGCCTCCATGTTCGTGGTGCCGCTACCACTGACCGACGACGTCGCCCCCATGGACGCCATGCTCGCCATCGGCCGCGACAACGGCCAAGCCGAGGTGATCGAAGGCGGACACAGCGTCGTCATGCGCACCATGTCCCTACGTGACGGCGAGGACCTGCTGCGCTCCACCGCTGAGGCTGTAAACCAGGAGCTCAACGTGCAGCTGCCCGAGGTACCACAGAAGATGGTGTCGCGGCAGATCACCTACTTCCTGGCTAACCCGGACGTCACCGAGGCGATCGTGACCCTAACCGGTTACATCAATCTGCCCTCAAGCCCCGAGCACGACCAGCTGGCCACCTCGCTGCTGCACCTGTACGACGCCGTCGCCCGCAGCCTGAGGATGCAGCCATGAACTGGAGCGCCCAAACTGACGGCAACTGGGTTTATGTAGAGCCCGGCTGGGTGGAGCAGCTCCAGGCCGCCCCCGTCTACGCTGACGCCGAGGTACAGCAGGCGTTTATGGAGATGGTGGCCCGCATTGACCGCCTGCCTGCAGATGAGGAGGCCTTCGCGCGCTTCCTGTACCTGCCCTCGCAGCTGCTGGCTCCGGCTTTGCTGGACCTGTACGCCTACCCGTCTAAAGGTGATGAGGCCCAGGCTTTGAGTCAGCTGATCACCGTGGGGGAGGACCAGCAGGGGCCTACCCAGGCTGAGGAGCACAAACTGGATAGCGGTAAGGTGGTTTACCGCTCGCTGGGGGCTTTTTCTGATGGCGACGACGTCGGTCACCACTCTTTGCGCCTAACTGGTTTCTATGCTTGGCGCCAACACGGCAATGACCTGTGTGCGCGAGTGCTATTTACTAGCTCAGCGCAGGTGCCTGAGGTGATGCCGGCACTGGAAGCTTTGGTAGATAACTTGGAGCTGGAAGTCTCTGAATTGGAGGCGGCGCAATCAATGTTTGCTGCTTTCCCCAGTCAGCTCGGGTAAAAAGCTTGCAAAAGTTATGCATAATTGTGCGGTTGCGGTAATTTAATTACGGCAACCGCATTTGCTTGGGTTGCTCAAATACAGGTAATGTCCATGAAATGCTTGGCAAATGCCTAGAAACTTTTCAGTGAACTGTAATAGAACCGTGATTGAATTTTCAGCCAATGAGGGCGTTTCTGAAGTAATATTGCTATACACCGATTCTAGCTGGTCCAAATTAAATTTTTGATTTATCAAGTGTTAAATCTTGTATTGCTTTTATGTCCCATAGTTGGTTTTATTTAATCCGCAGTAGGGTGCGCATCAAGGAATTGCTGCGATAGCGTTGCAATACTGTCTGGGTTATGTCACCTAGTATCGTATTGGCACGCAGTCTGGAGGGAAGCTGGTGGCTAATCTATATATGCCATCTCGGCAATCTGAGCGCTATAGCATCGCTATCATTGGTGACTGCGAAGTATTACGTTTAGGTCTGTACGCAGCCTTAGCTAAAGTGGCGCAAACTAATCAGATTATTTATCTTAACGATATTGCGCAGCTAGGTTTAAATCAGCGTCGCATAAATGTGGCGGTCGTTGATTTAGATGCGCAGCGCACCAATAAAGTTATTGAGCAAGTAGAACAGCTTACAAAAGCTAAAGTGCCAGTAGTGGCATATCAAAGCTCAGAACAGCCCTATTTGCTGCGTAGCGTATGTGAATTAGGTGTGCAGGCCGTGCTTACTCGGTGTGTGTCCGGATCTGAGCTGCGGCGCGCGGTACTGGAAGTGGCCACTGGCAGGCGCTTAAGCCCGGTTTCGTGGGTACAGGTGCGCCCCTACATCGACTATGTCATCACCGATAACCTGCAAGGACGCCGCCGTGATGTGCTGCTTTCCTATGCGCAGGGACACACTGCCAAGGAAACTTCTAACGCACTGGGCCTGACCGTGGCCACAGTGAATAGATATACATCGCTAGGGCGCCAAACCTGCGCCAACAACGGCATGGAAGAAACCAGCCGCCCGGCTCTGCTAACCCAGGCCCAGCGCGAAGGTCTACTGTGCTAAACACCTAAACATTAGGCAAACTACTAGCAAAGCAATAAAGAAGCTTTGGGTATGTAGTAAAGAAACCAAAGTGTAAGTGGGGGGTCGAAGCAAAGCTTCGACCCCCCACTTGTGTCTTAAAGGATGAGGGTTAAAGGACGAAAAGAGTTGGTCTGAGCCCGACTTTTCGGCTTTGTGGTGCG